>Ga0194043_1000023_pt1 | contig 61801 bp, 72 predicted proteins | sample JunL4415m_MetaG_FD_161274 | JGI IMG/M metagenome (GOLD analysis project Ga0194043, IMG submission 161274) | Anoxic zone freshwater microbial communities from boreal shield lake in IISD Experimental Lakes Area, Ontario, Canada - Jun2016-L442-15m | ecosystem: Environmental > Aquatic > Freshwater >...
CTACTGGGCAACCCGCTCGGGAGTCACGATCTCCATCTCCGACGTCATCGCGCCGCCGGCCAAGGCCGGACTGCTCGCCAACGCTGAGGAGAAGGCCGAGAAGGTCGAGAAGCAGTACGCCCGCGGCTTGATCACCGACTCCGAGCGTCGTCAGGAGCTCATCGAGATCTGGACCCGCGCGACCGACGAGGTCGCCAGGGCGATGCAGGAGAACTTCCCGCCGACCAACCCCGTCCACATGATGGTCGACTCGGGCGCCCGCGGTAACTTCATGCAGGTCCGTCAGATCGCGGGCATGCGTGGCCTGGTGGCCAATCCGAAGGGCGAGATCATCCCGCGCCCGATCAAGTCCAACTTCCGCGAGGGTCTGTCGGTGCTGGAGTACTTCATCTCCACGCACGGTGCTCGCAAGGGCCTGGCCGACACCGCTCTTCGTACCGCGGACTCGGGCTACCTGACCCGACGCCTCGTCGATGTGTCGCAGGACGTCATCATCCGCGAGGTCGACTGCGGCACCGATCGCGGTGCGCAGATCGTCATCGGCGAGAAGGTCGACGGCGTGCTGCGTCCGGTCGAGAACCTCGACACCTCGGTCGCGTCCCGCACTCTGGCGCGCGACGTCGAGGTCGACGGCTTGGTCATCGCCCTGGCTGGCGAGGAGCTCACGGTTCCGCGCCTGGAGGAGCTCGTCGCCCAGGGCGCCGAGTCGATCCGTGCCCGCTCGGTGCTGACCTGCGAGAGCTCGGTCGGCACGTGTGCGATGTGCTACGGCCGTTCGATGGCCACCGGCAAGCTCGTCGACGTCGGCGAGGCCATCGGCATCGTCGCTGCCCAGTCGATCGGCGAGCCCGGCACGCAGCTGACCATGCGTACGTTCCACACCGGCGGCGTCGCCGGCGAGGACATCACGCACGGCCTTCCCCGCGTCGTCGAGCTCTTCGAGGCCCGCACGCCCAAGGGTGTCGCGCCGATCAGCGAGGTCTCGGGTCGGGTTCGCATCGACGACACCGACAAGACCCGCAAGATCGTCGTGGTCCCGGACGACGGCTCCGAGGAGATCGCACAGCCGGTTTCCAAGCGCTCGCGCCTGCTCGTCGAGGACGGCCAGCACGTGTCGGTGGGCCATCAGCTCATCGTCGGAGCGGTCGACCCGAAGCAGGTCCTGCGCATCCTGGGCCAGCGCTCGGTGCAGCTGCACCTGGTCGACCAGGTGCAGGAGGTCTACCGCTCGCAGGGCGTGTCGATCCACGACAAGCACATCGAGGTCATCGTCCGGCAGATGCTCAAGCGCATCATCATCGTCGAGGCGGGCGACTCGTCCTTCCTCACCGGTGAGCTGGTCGAGAAGACGATCTTCGAGGCGGAGAACCGTCGCGTCGTCGCCGAGGGTGGCACCCCGGCATCGGGTCGTCCCGAGCTCATGGGCATCACGAAGGCCTCACTGGCGACTGAGTCGTGGCTGTCGGCGGCGTCCTTCCAGGAGACCACGCGCGTTCTCACCGATGCAGCGATCAACGCCAAGAGCGATCCGCTGCTCGGCCTGAAGGAGAACGTCATCCTGGGCAAGCTCATCCCGGCGGGTACCGGCATGCCGGTCTACCGCAACGTGCGGGTCGAGCCCACCGAGGAGGCCAAGGCTGCGATGTACGCCAGCTTCGGCGCTTACGACGACCTCGACTACAGCGCCTTCGGCGCCACGTCGGGTGCCGCCGTGCCGCTGGAGGAGTTCGAGTTCCGGGGCTACAACGCGTAGGCGCTCACAGCACCAAGGACGGGGAGCCACCACTGGTGGCTCCCCGTCCTTCTCGTTGGGCGGGCATGCGCGCTGTCCCGAATGAGCAGTTAGAGTTGGTCCATGACTGACGAGAACGCCAACGAAGCACAGGCCGCCGCCGAGAATGTCGCCGAGCAGGTGAGCGCCGACGTGCCAGCGCCCGTGCAGCACCCAGACCCGGTCCCCGCAGCGACCCAGGCCGTCGAGCCGGTCACCTCTGACGCGCCTGCGCTGGCCGTCACGCCGCCACCGGCGCCGAGCCCTGTCCCGGGTGCACCCGAGGCGGGCGCGCCCGCTCAGTGGCCGTCAGCGGCCTACGCGGCCCCTGCAGCACCGCCGCCGGCCTACCCGCCGGCCGGCTACGGCTATCAGCAGGCCCCGCCGCAGGCCCAGACCTCGAGCAATGCGGTCATCGCCATCATCCTGGCGGCGCTGTCCTGGGCGTTCTGCCCGATCATCGCGGCCATCGTCGCCCTGATCTTCGCCCACCAGGCGCACAAGGAGATCGAGGCGTCAGGTGGCCAGGTCCAGGGTCAGGGCCTGGTGACCGCGGCCCGCTGGGTCGCCTGGATCAACATCGGGCTGTTCACGGCGATGGTGGTCATCGGCGGGTTCGTCCTGCTGCTGGTCGCGATCGCCGGGGGAATGAGCTCAAACTAGCCTCCGACCCGGCGGTGAGTCCCACCTCACACGGGCTTCGGGGGGACCCGTTTTGACTCTGTCTCACGCCGCCGGGTAATCTTGATCCTCGCGCCTGAACCCTCGGGCGCACCCCGTCATGCGCGGCTTCCCCGATCACGGTGACCGATGGTCACCCGCCTCAGGCGAAACAGCGCATGCGTGCGGCCAAGGCCGCTGGGGCCAGCCACGATGTGAAAGTCGTGCGCGGACGAAAGTCACGCGACACGCCCGACCGCGTGGGTCGGAGAACGGCGCACGACCGCTCGGCAACGAACGCACTCGAGAAGAAGGCAGGAAGGCGACAGTGCCAACCATCCAGCAGCTGGTCCGCAAGGGTCGGCAGGACAAGGTGTCCAAGAACAAGGCTCCGGCCCTCAAGGGCAGCCCGCAGCGTCGCGGCGTGTGCACGCGCGTCTACACGACCACGCCCAAGAAGCCGAACTCGGCTCTGCGCAAGGTCGCTCGCGTCCGCCTGACCTCGGGTATCGAGATCACCGCCTACATCCCGGGCGTGGGCCACAACCTGCAGGAGCACTCGATCGTGCTCGTGCGTGGTGGCCGCGTTCGCGACCTGCCCGGCGTCCGCTACAAGGTCATCCGCGGCGCCCTTGACACCCAGGGTGTCAAGAACCGCAAGCAGGCTCGCAGCCGCTACGGAGCGAAGAAGGAGAAGGGCTAATGCCTCGCAAGGGTCCTGCTGCCAAGCGCCCGGTCGTCGTCGACCCGGTGTACAGCACCCCCATGGTCACCCAGCTCATCAACAAGGTGCTGCTCGACGGCAAGCGCTCCACTGCGGAGCGCATCGTCTACGGCGCCCTCGAGGGCTGTAAGGAGAAGACCGGCACCGATCCGGTCCAGACGCTCAAGCGGGCTCTCGACAACGTGAAGCCGACCCTCGAGGTCCGCTCGCGCCGCGTCGGTGGCGCCACCTACCAGGTCCCGGTCGAGGTCAAGGCTGCTCGCAGCAATACCCTCGCCCTCCGCTGGCTGATCGGCTACTCGCGGCAGCGTCGTGAGAAGACGATGACCGAGCGGTTGATGAACGAGATCCTCGATGCATCGAACGGCCTCGGCGCCGCGGTGAAGAAGCGCGAGGACACTCACAAGATGGCCGAATCCAACAAGGCGTTCGCCCACTACCGCTGGTAACCCCACTGGCCCACAAGGCCTCGAAAGCAAACGGAGAACGACGTGTCTACCCAGACCAGCCTCGATCTGGCCAAGGTCCGCAACATTGGGATCATGGCCCACATCGACGCGGGCAAGACCACGACCACCGAGCGGATCCTCTTCTACACCGGCATCAACTACAAGATCGGTGAGGTCCACGAGGGCGCGGCGACGATGGACTGGATGGAGCAGGAGCAGGAGCGCGGCATCACGATCACGTCCGCCGCGACCACCTGCGAGTGGAAAGACCACACCATCAACATCATCGACACGCCCGGTCACGTCGACTTCACCGTCGAGGTCGAGCGCTCACTGCGGGTGCTCGATGGTGCGGTCACGGTGTTCGACGGCGTCGCGGGTGTCGAGCCCCAGTCTGAGACCGTCTGGCGTCAGGCCGACAAGTACAGCGTTCCGCGCATCTGCTTCGTGAACAAGCTCGACCGCACCGGCGCTGACTTCTTCCGCTGCGTCGACATGATCATCGACCGGCTTGGGGCCGTCCCGTTGGTGCTGCAGATCCCGATTGGCAGCGAGGGCGACTTCCTGGGCGTCGTGGACCTCGTTGCCATGAAGGCTCTGACGTGGCGAGGCGAGACGCAGAAGGGCGAGGACTACGCGGTCGAGGACATCCCGGCCGACCTCGTCGACCAGGCCGCGGAGTACCGCGAGAAGATGCTCGAGACCCTCTCCGAGGCGGACGACCTCATCCTGGAGAAGTTCCTCGACGGCGAGGAGTTCACGGTCGAGGAGATCAACGCTGCGATCCGTCGCGCGACCCTCGCCTACAAGCTCACCCCGGTCCTGACCGGCTCGGCCTTCAAGAACAAGGGCGTCCAGCCGATGCTCGACGCCGTCGTGGCGTACCTGCCGTGCCCACTCGACGTCACGGCAGTCGAGGGTCACAAGATGGGCCACGAGGACGTCATCATCGAGCGCAAGCCGAGCGACAGCGAGCCGTTCGCCGCTCTCGCGTTCAAGATCATGACCGACCCGCACCTGGGCAAGCTCACCTACATCCGCGTGTACTCCGGCCGGCTGCAGACCGGCACCCAGGTCCTGAACAGCGTCAAGGACCGCAAGGAGCGCATCGGCAAGATCTACCGGATGCACGCGAACAAGCGTGAGGAGATCGACTTCGTGGGCGCCGGCGACATCGTCGCTGTCATGGGCCTGAAGGACACCACGACCGGTGAGACCCTCGCCGATCCGGCGCACCCGGTCGTGCTGGAGTCGATGAGTTTCCCCGCCCCCGTCATTCACATCGCCATCGAGCCGAAGTCCAAGGGCGACCAGGACAAGCTCGGCATCGCGATCCAGCGCCTGGCTGAGGAGGACCCGACCTTCCACGTGCGCACTGACGAGGAGACCGGCCAGACCATCATCGGCGGCATGGGCGAACTGCACCTCGAGGTGCTCGTCGACCGCATGAAGCGCGAGTTCAAGGTCGAGGCCAACGTCGGCAAGCCGCAGGTCGCGTACCGCGAGACCATCACCAAGGTCGTCGACCGTGTCGACTACACCCACAAGAAGCAGACGGGCGGCTCCGGCCAGTTCGCGAAGGTCCAGATCGCGATTGCGCCCACGGGCGGCGGCGAGGGCGGCTATCTGTTCGAGAACAAGGTCACCGGCGGTCGCATCCCGCGCGAGTACATCCCGTCCGTCGATGCTGGCGCACAGGAGGCCATGGAGAGCGGCGTTCTCGCCGGCTACCCGATGGTCGACGTGAAGGTCACCCTTCTCGACGGTGCCTACCACGACGTCGACTCCTCAGAGCTTGCCTTCAAGATCGCCGGCTCGATGGCGTTCAAGGAAGGCGCCCGCAAGGCCGGACCCGTCCTGCTCGAGCCGATGATGGCCGTCGAGGTCACCACGCCCGAGGACTTCATGGGCGACGTCATCGGCGACCTGAACTCCCGCCGTGGCCAGATCCAAGCCATGGATGAGCGTTCGGGAGCGAGGGTCGTCAAGGCCCTGGTTCCGCTCTCGGAGATGTTCGGCTACGTGGGCGACCTGCGCAGCCGTACACAGGGGCGCGCCAGTTACAGCATGCAGTTCGACTCCTATGCCCAGGTTCCGCAGAACGTGGCACTGGAGATCATCGCCAAGGCTCGCGGCGAATAGTCGCGGATCACGAAACACCAATAACCAACAGAACAGCAACCCGATCCGCGACATCGCCGGACGGCAAGAGGACAAGGGAGAACTCAGGTGGCTAAGGCCAAGTTTGAGCGCACCAAGCCGCACGTCAACATCGGCACCATCGGTCACATTGACCATGGCAAGACGACGCTGACTGCTGCGATCACCAAGGTGCTGCACGACAAGTACCCGGACGTGAACCCGTTCACGCCGTTCGACATGATCGACAAGGCTCCTGAGGAGCGTCAGCGCGGTATCACCATCTCGATCGCGCACGTCGAGTACCAGACCGAGGCGCGTCACTACGCCCACGTCGACTGCCCCGGTCACGCCGACTACATCAAGAACATGATCACCGGCGCGGCCCAGATGGACGGCGCGATCCTCGTGGTCGCCGCCACCGATGGCCCGATGCCGCAGACCAAGGAGCATGTGCTCCTGGCCCGCCAGGTCGGTGTCCCGTCGATCGTCGTCGCCCTGAACAAGTGCGACATGGTCGATGACGAGGAGCTCATCGAGCTCGTCGAGATGGAGGTACGCGAACTCCTGTCCAAGTACGAGTTCCCGGGCGACGACCTCCCCGTGGTTCGCGTTGCCGCCTTCCCGGCGCTGCAGGGCGATGCCAAGTGGGGCGAGTCGATCATCGAGCTGATGAACGCGGTCGACGAGTTCATCCCGACCCCCGCGCGTGAGGTCGACAAGCCGTTCCTCATGCCCGTCGAGGATGTCTTCACGATCACCGGTCGTGGCACCGTCGTCACGGGTCGCATCGAGCGTGGGATCGTCAAGGTCAACGAGGAGATCGAGGTCGTGGGCATCCACACCGGCCCGCCCACGAAGACCGTCGTCACCGGCGTCGAGATGTTCCGCAAGCTGCTCGACGAGGGCCAGGCGGGCGAGAACGTGGGCCTGCTCCTTCGTGGCATCAAGCGCGAGGACGTCGAGCGCGGTCAGGTCTGCTGCAAGCCGGGCTCGATCACGCCGCACACCGACTTCGAGGGCGCGGTCTACATCCTGTCCAAGGACGAGGGCGGCCGTCACACGCCGTTCTTCAACAACTACCGGCCGCAGTTCTACTTCCGCACCACGGACGTGACCGGCGTTGTCACCCTGCCCGACGGCAAGGACATGGTCATGCCCGGCGACACCACCGACATGAACGTTGAGCTGATCCAGCCCATCGCCATGGAGGAGGGCCTGCGCTTCGCCATCCGCGAGGGTGGCCGCACGGTCGGCGCCGGCCGCGTCACCAAGATCCTGAAGTAATTCGGGGTCACTCGAGACTTCGTGGCGGGCGGCGCGATCCGTTGCCCGCCACGAAACTCACTCAGCACCACCACGCTCCACCCGCAGAACCATTCGTAGCGGCACTACACGAGTAAGGACACCAAGCCATCATGGCGGGACAGAAGATCCGCATCCGGCTCAAGGCCTACGACCACGAGGTCATCGATTCCTCGGCGCGCAAGATCGTCGAGACCGTGACCCGTACGGGCGCGCAGGTCGCAGGGCCGGTGCCGCTGCCGACGGAGAAGAACATCTACTGCGTCATCCGCTCTCCGCACAAGTACAAGGACAGCCGCGAGCACTTCGAGATGCGCACTCACAAGCGACTCATCGACATCCTCGATCCGACGCCGAAGACCGTCGACTCGCTCATGCGACTCGACCTTCCGGCCGGTGTCGATATCGAGATCAAGCTCTAGACCGCGGTACACGAGACCACCTAGGCAAGGACAGAGAAACGATGGGCACCAACGTGAAGGGCGTTCTGGGCGAGAAGCTCGGCATGACCCAGGTCTGGGACGAGAACAATCGCGTCGTTCCCGTGACCGTGGTCAAGGCCGGGCCGTGCGTCGTCACCCAGGTCCGCTCCCCGGAGACTGACGGCTACTCGGCCGTCCAGATCGCCTTCGGCGCGATCGACTCGCGCAAGGTCACCAAGCCCGAACTGGGCCACTTCGCCAAGGCCGGCGTCACGCCGCGCCGCCACATGGTCGAGATCCGCACGGACGATGCGTCCGAGTACACCCTCGGCCAGGAGCTCGGCACCGACACGTTCGAGGCCGGTCAGATGGTCGACGTCGTGGGCACGACCAAGGGCAAGGGCTTCGCGGGCGTCATGAAGCGGCACCGCTTCCACGGCCTCAAGGCCTCGCACGGTGTCCAACGCAAGCACCGCTCGCCGGGCTCCATCGGCGGCTGCGCCACCCCCGGTCGCGTGTTCAAGGGCATGAAGATGGCCGGTCGCATGGGCGGCGTTCGCCAGACCACTCAGAACCTCGTGGTCGCCGGTGTCGACGTCGAGCGCGGCCTGCTGCTCATCAAGGGTGCCATTCCCGGCCCCAAGGGCGGACTCGTCTTCGTCCGCACGGCCGTGAAGGAGTTCCAGGCATGACCGCCGTAGACGTTCGCACCCCCGCGGGCAAGGCCTCAGGCAGCGTCGAGCTGCCCGCCGAGATCTTCGACGTCCAGGTCAACATCCCGTTGATCCACCAGGTCGTTGTCGCCCAGCTCGCTGCTGCTCGCCAGGGCACCGCGTCCACCAAGACGCGCGCTGAGGTCAGCGGTGGTGGCCGCAAGCCCTACAAGCAGAAGGGCACCGGCCGCGCCCGTCAGGGGTCGATCCGCGCGCCGCAGTTCACCGGCGGCGGCGTGGTCCACGGCCCGAAGCCGCGTGACTACTCCCAGCGAACCCCCAAGAAGATGAAGGCTGCCGCCCTGCGTGGCGCCCTGTCTGACCGGGCGCGCGACGGTCGCATCCATGTCGTGACCGAGCTTGTCACCGGAGACAGCCCGTCGACCAAGGGCGCCATCGCGGCGCTTGCGGCCCTGGGCCTCGAGGGCAAGGTCCTGATCGCCATCGACCGCGACGACGATGTTTCGGCTCTCAGCCTGCGGAACGTCCCCGACGTGCACCTGCTCTACGTCGATCAGCTCAACACCTACGACGTCCTCGTCAGTGACCAGGTGCTCTTCACCTCCGCTGCCCTTGACGTCTTCCTTGCCGGCCCGGCGACGGGCAAGTCGGTCAAGGCAGTCGCCACCGAAAGTGAGGCCGCGGAATGAGGATCAACGATCCGCGCGACATCCTGATCTCCCCGGTGATCTCGGAGAAGAGCTACTCGCTCCTCGACGAGAACAAGTACACCTTCGTGGTGGCACCGGACGCGAACAAGACCCAGATCAAGATCGCAGTGGAGCAGGTGTTCGGCGTGAAGGTGACGTCGGTCAACACGCTCAATCGCGCAGGCAAGCGCCTTCGCACCCGGACTGGCTTCGGCAAGCGTGCCGACACCAAGCGAGCCATCGTGACCGTCGCAGCCGGCGATCGCATCGACATCTTCGGGGGCCCGGTCTCCTGACCGGGTAGTCCCTAACGACACGAGACGGAAAGACAGCTATGGGAATCCGCAAGTACAAGCCGACAACGCCGGGCCGTCGTGGCTCGAGCGTCGCCGACTTCGTCGAGATCACCCGGTCCGAGCCGGAGAAGTCGTTGGTGCAGCCGCTGCCCAAGAAGGGCGGCCGCAACAACTCCGGCAAGATCACCACGCGTCACCAGGGTGGCGGCCACAAGCGTGCCTACCGCGTCATCGACTTCCGTCGTGCGGACAAGGACGGGGTGCCGGCTCGCGTTGCGCACATCGAGTACGACCCGAACCGCACCGCGCGCATCGCGCTGCTGCACTACGTGGACGGCGAGAAGCGCTACATCATCGCCCCCAACAAGCTGAAGCAGGGCGACCGGATCGAGACCGGCCCCAGCGCCGACATCAAGCCGGGCAACAACCTGCCGTTGCGCAACATCCCCGTCGGCACGGTCATCCACGCCATCGAGATCAAGCCCGGTGGCGGCGCGAAGATCGCCCGCTCGGCCGGTGCTGCCGTGCAGCTCGTGGCAAAGGACGGCCCTTACGCACAGCTGCGCATGCCGTCAGGTGAGATCCGCAACATCGACCTGCGCTCGCGCGCAACGGTCGGCGAGGTGGGCAACGCCGAGCAGTCGAACATCAACTGGGGCAAGGCCGGCCGCATGCGCTGGAAGGGCAAGCGCCCGACCGTCCGCGGCGTCGCCATGAACCCGGTCGACCACCCGCACGGCGGTGGCGAGGGCAAGACGTCCGGTGGCCGTCACCCTGTGAACCCGAACGGCAAGCCCGAGGGTCGTACCCGCAAGGCCAACAAGGCCAGCGACAAGTTCATCGTCCGTCGCCGCAAGTCCGGCAAGAAGCGATAAGGGAAAGACATGCCACGCAGCCTGAAGAAGGGCCCGTTCATCGACTCCCACCTCCTGAAGAAGGTGGAAGTGCAGAACGAGGCCGGCACCAAGACCGTCATCAAGACGTGGTCGCGTCGGTCGATGATCATCCCCGCGATGCTCGGCCACACGATCGCTGTCCACGATGGTCGCAAGCATGTCCCGGTCTTCGTTTCCGAGAACATGGTGGGCCACAAGCTGGGCGAGTTCGCGCCCACGCGCACGTTCCGCGGCCACATCAAGGACGACCGTAAGGCCAAGCGCCGCTAACGGTGCTCGACAGACCACTACCGATTCCACGCACGACGAAGCAGCAAGGGGATAGACATGGAAGCCAGGGCCCAGGCGCGGTACGTCCGCGTCACGCCCATGAAGGCGCGTCGCGTCATCGACCTCATCAGAGGCATGAACGCGGCTGACGCCCAGGCGGTGTTGAAGTTCGCTCCGCAGGCGGCCAGCGAGCCGATCGGCAAGGTGCTCGACAGCGCCATTGCCAATGCGACGAACAACCATGCCATGGATGCTCGCGCGCTTGTCGTGAGTGCGGCGTACGTGGACGAAGGTCCGACGATGAAGCGCATCCGTCCGCGTGCCCAGGGGCGCGCGTACCGGATCCGCAAGCGCAGCAGCCACATCACGGTGATCCTGTCCGACGGCACCGAGACGGTTGCGCCGGTCAAGCCGAAGGCGGAGGCCAAGCCGGCCAAGGCCGAGGCGAAGCCGGCGAAGGCCACTGCCAAGGACGCTGACAAGGCTGAGAAGCCGGCAGCGAAGAAGACCACGGCAAAGAAGGCGGCCGACAAGCCCGCCGCCGAGAAGGCTGAGAAGCCCGCGGCCAAGAAGACCACGGCAAAGAAGGCAGCGGCTCCGGCCGATGCCGAGAAGGAAGGGTGACCCGACAGTGGGCCAGAAAGTAAACCCGCACGGCTTCCGGCTGGGCATCACCACCGACTTCAACACTCGCTGGTTCGCCGACAGCTCCAAGCCGGGCCAGCGCTACCGCGACTACGTCGCCGAGGACGTTGCTATCCGCAAGCTGCTCTCGTCGGGCATGGAGCGGGCCGGCATCGCACGTGTGGAGATCGAGCGCACGCGTGAGCGCGTCCGCGTCGACATCCACACCGCGCGTCCCGGCATTGTCATCGGCCGGCGTGGCGCCGAGGCTGACCGCATCCGCGGCGACCTCGAGAAGCTCACGGGCAAGCAGGTACAGCTGAACATCCTCGAGGTGAAGAACCCCGAGATCGAGGCTCAGCTGGTTGCCCAAGGCATCGCGGAGCAGCTGTCGAGCCGCGTCTCCTTCCGTCGCGCCATGCGCAAGGGCATGCAGAGCACGATGAAGAGCGGCGCCAAGGGCATCCGGGTGCAGGTCTCCGGTCGCCTCGGCGGTGCTGAGATGTCGCGCACCGAGTTCTACCGCGAGGGTCGGGTGCCGCTGCATACGCTGCGCGCCGACATCGACTACGGCTTCTACGAGGCCCGCACGACCTTCGGCCGCATCGGCGTCAAGGTCTGGATCTACAAGGGCGACGCCCTTGCCACGCGTTCGGAGCGCGAGGCTGCGGCCGCCCAGGCTCGCCTCAGTGGCCCGCGCACGACCCGTCCGGATCGTCCGCGTCGCGGCCGTGAGGACGGGGCAGTGCTCGAGGCTCCGGTCGAGGCCACCGCCGAGGTCGTCGCTGAAGCCGCGCCTGTCGCTGCGGTAGAAGGCCAGGAGGGCTAGTCATGTTGATTCCCCGCAGAGTCAAGCACCGCAAGCAGCACCACCCCACGCGGCGTGGCGTTGCCAAGGGCGGCACCGAGGTGACGTTCGGGTCGTACGGCCTCCAGGCCCTCGAGCCCGCATACGTCACCAACCGGCAGATCGAGGCAGCGCGTATCGCGATCACCCGCCACATCCGTCGTGGTGGCAAGGTCTGGATCAACATCTATCCGGACCGTCCGCTGACCAAGAAGCCCGCTGAGACCCGCATGGGTTCCGGCAAGGGCTCGCCGGAGTGGTGGATCGCCAACGTCAAGCCCGGTCGCGTGATGTTCGAGCTCTCCTACCCGGACGAGAAGATCGCCAACGAGGCGCTTACTCGCGCGATGCACAAACTCCCCATGAAGTGTCGGATCGTCCGGCGCGAAGAAGCAGGTGACAACTGATGGCCGCAGGCACGCAGGTCGGCGAACTCCGCAATCTCGACGACGCAGAACTGACGTCTAAGCTCCGTGAGGCGAAGGAGGAGCTCTTCAACCTCCGCTTCCAGGGCGCGACCGGTCAGCTGGAGAACCATGGTCGTCTCCGCGCCGTCCGCAAGGACATCGCCCGCATCTACACGATCATCCGCGAGCGCGAGCTCGGCATTACCCCGATCGACGGCACCGAGGGTGTCGCATGAGCACGAATGAGGCTGGCGTGACGGATCTCAAGCGCGGCAACCGCAAGACCCGTGAGGGCCTGGTGGTCAGCGACAAGATGGACAAGACGGTGGTTGTGGCGGTCGAGGATCGCTTCAAGCACCCGATGTACGGCAAGGTCGTCCGTCGGACGAGCAAGCTGAAGGCACATGACGAGGCCAATGCCGCAGGCATCGGCGACCGCGTGCTCCTCATGGAGACCCGGCCGACTTCCGCGACCAAGCGCTGGCGCGTGGTCGAGATCCTCGAGAAGGCAAAGTAGCCAACACCAGTTCCGCCAGGCTCTTCCACGAGAACCGGCAGACGATCAGGAGAATGCAGTGATTCAGCAGGAGTCGCGACTTCGAGTCGCCGACAACACCGGTGCCAAGGAGATCCTTTGCATCCGCGTGCTTGGCGGGTCGGGCCGTCGCTATGCCGGCATCGGTGACGTCATCGTCGCCACCGTCAAGGACGCCATCCCCGGTGGCAACGTCAAGAAGGGCGAGGTCGTCAAGGCGGTCATCGTGCGCACCCGCAAGGAGCGCCGCCGCCCCGATGGCTCGTACATCAAGTTCGACGAGAACGCGGCCGTCATCCTCAAGGCTGACGGCGAGCCTCGCGGCACGCGCATCTTCGGACCGGTGGGCCGCGAGCTTCGCGAGAAGAAGTTCATGAAGATCATCTCGCTTGCGCCGGAGGTGCTTTAACCATGTCGCTAAGCATTCGCAAGGGCGATCTCGTCCAGGTCATCTCGGGCAAGGATCGCGGCGTCAAGGGCAAGGTCATCGAGGTGTACCCCGAGTCCGAGCGCGTCATCGTCGAGGGTGTCAACCGGATCAAGAAGCACACCAAGGTGGGCCAGAACGCCCGCGGTGCCAAGACCGGCGGCATCATCACGACCGAGGCCTCGATCCACGTGTCGAACGTGCAGGTCATCGATCCGGAGGACGGTCGCCCCACGCGGGTCGGCTTCCGCAAGGAGAAGGTGGAGAAGCGTCGCACCGACGGCTCGACCTACGAGTCCGAGCGCAGCGTGCGCATCTCCCGCCGTACGGGCAAAGACCTCTAAGGAAACGAAGCCATGACTACCGATACCTCCACCGAAACCTCGGTGCCGCGTCTCAAGACGCGTTACCGCGAGGAGATCGTCCCCGCGCTGCGCGAGGAGTTCGACTTCTCCAACATCATGCAGGTGCCCGGCCTGACCAAGATCGTGGTCAACATGGGCGTCGGCGACGCTGCACGTGACTCGAAGCTGATCGAGGGCGCGATCCGCGACCTCGCCGAGATCACCGGCCAGAAGCCGCAGGTCACGAAGGCTCGCAAGTCGATCGCCCAGTTCAAGCTCCGCGAGGGCCAGCCGATCGGCGCCCACGTGACGCTCCGTGGTGACCGCATGTGGGAGTTCCTCGACCGACTGCTGTCAGTCGCGCTGCCCCGCATCCGTGACTTCCGCGGGCTCTCGCCCAAGCAGTTCGACGGACGCGGCAACTACACGTTCGGCCTGACCGAGCAGTCGATGTTCCACGAGATCGACCAGGACAAGATCGACCGCGTCCGAGGCATGGACATCACGGTCGTCACCACCGCCAAGAACGATGACGAAGGCCGCGCCCTGCTTCGCCTTCTCGGATTCCCCTTCAAGGAGGCCTGAGCAACATGGCGAAGAAAGCGCTGATCCAGAAGCAGCAGAAGACCCCGAAGTTCAAGGTCCGGGCCTACACCCGGTGCAACAAGTGCGGCCGTCCGCACTCGGTGTACCGCAAGTTCGGCCTGTGCCGTATTTGCGTTCGCGAGATGGCTCACGCGGGCGAACTGCCCGGCGTGACGAAGAGCAGCTGGTAAACCACGACGCTGAAGGTCCGCTTCACCGCGGAAACCACAACGAGGAAGGCCTAAGGCCACAGATATGACAATGACCGACCCGATTGCGGACATGCTTGCGCGACTGCGCAATGCGAACTCCGCATACCACGACACCGTGGCGATGCCGCACTCGAAGATCAAGGCGAACATCGCCGAGATCCTCCAGGCGCAGGGCTACATCGCTGGGTGGCACGTCGAGGACGCGACCGTTGGCAAGACGCTGACGCTCGACCTCAAGTACGGCCCGTCCCGTGAGCGCTCGATCGCCGGCCTTCGCCGCGTGTCGAAGCCGGGCCTTCGCGTCTACGCGAAGAGCACCGCGCTTCCCCGCGTGCTCGGTGGATTGGGCATCGCCATCCTCTCCACGTCGTCCGGTCTGCTGACCGACCGACAGGCCGCACAGAAGGGCGTAGGCGGGGAAGTCCTCGCTTACGTCTGGTAAGGGGACGAGGACATGTCACGCATCGGACGTCAGCCGATTCCCGTTCCCGCGGGCGTCACCTACAAGATCGATGGTCGCGAAATCACGATCACGGGCCCCAAGGGCTCGTTGACCATGACCGTCGCAGAGCCCATCACCGTGGCCGAGGACGAGGGCGCTCTGGTCGTTACTCGCCCCAATGACGAGCGCGACTCACGCGCCCGGCATGGCCTGACTCGCACGCTCGTCTCGAACATGGTCCAGGGCGTCACCCAGGGCTACGAGAAGGGCCTGGAGATCGTCGGGACCGGCTACCGAGTCGCGGCCAAGGGCACCGACCTGGAGTTCCAGCTCGGCTTCAGCCACTCGGTCCTGGTCAAGGCCCCGCAGGGCATCTCCTTCCAGGTCGACAGCCCGGTGAAGTTCAAGGTCATGGGCATCGACAAGCAGCAGGTCGGCGAGGTTGCCGCCAACATCCGCAAGATTCGCAAGCCGGAGCCCTACAAGGGCAAGGGCGTGCGCTACGAGGGTGAAGTGGTGCGCCGCAAGGCCGGAAAGGCTGGTAAGTAATGACTTCCTTCGCTCCCAAGCTCGGGACCGCGACCCGCTCGTCGGTGGGTCGGGCCCGCAGGCACCTTCGGGTCCGCAAGAAGGTCGCGGGCACGTCGCTGCGTCCGCGCCTCGTGGTCACTCGCTCTGCCCGACACATGCTGGCGCAGGTCGTCGACGACTCGCAGGGCGTGACGATCGCGTCGGCCTCGACCATGGAGGCGGACCTGCGCGGCGCATCGGCCGACAAGACCGCCAAGGCCCGCAAGGTCGGCGAGCTCGTCGCCGAGCGTGCGAAGAAGGCCGGTATCGAGGCTGTGGTCTTCGACCGCGGCGGCAACAAGTACCACGGTCGCGTGGCTGCCCTTGCTGAGGGCGCCCGCGAGGGTGGCCTGGCCTTCTAACGACGTACGAACTTCGAAACGGAAGAGGTAACCCCATGTCAGAAACGTCGCGCCGCGGTGGTGGCGCCGGCGATCGTCGGGAGCGCAAGGAACGCACTCCCCGCGAGGAGAAGTCCGCATACGTCGAGCGGGTCGTAGCCATCAATCGTGTTGCCAAGGTCGTCAAGGGTGGTCGTCGCTTCAGCTTCACCGCCCTGGTCATCGTCGGTGACGGCGACGGCATGGTCGGCGTCGGCTACGGCAAGGCCAAGGAGGTGCCCGCCGCGATCGCGAAGGGCGTCGAGGAGGCCAAGAAGCACTTCTTCAAGGTCCCGCGCATCCAGGGCACGATTCCCCATCCGGTCACGGGTGAGGCTGCTGCCGGCGTGGTCATGCTCCGTCCGGCTGCTCCCGGTACCGGCGTCATCGCCGGTGGCCCGGTCCGCGCCGTGCTGGAGTGCGCCGGTGTCCACGACATCCTGAGCAAGTCGATGGGGTCCGACAACGCGATCAACATCGTGCACGCGACCGTTGCTGCACTGAAGATGCTGGAGATGCCCGAGCAGGTTGCCGCACGTCGTGGCCTGCCGCTCGAGGATGTTGCGCCCGCAGCCCTGCTGCGTGCCCAGGCCGCAGGGGTAGGTGCCTGATGGGTCAGTTGAAGGTCACCCAGATCAAGTCCAAGATCGGCGGCACGAGCGTGCAGCGGAACACCCTGCGCTCGCTCGGTCTCCATCGCATCGGCGACACCGTGGTGAAGGAGGACCGTCCCGAGATCCGCGGAATGGTCAACGCCGTCATCCACCTCGTCAAGTTCGAGGAGGTCAAGTAACCATGGCACTCAAGGTCCATCACCTGCGCCCGGCTCCGGGCGCCAAGACCGCGAAGACCCGTAAGGGTCGCGGCGAGGCGTCCAAGGGCAAGACTGCCGGCCGTGGCACCAAGGGCACCAAGGCCCGCAACCAGGTCGCTACCAGCTTCGAGGGCGGGCAGATGCCGTTGCACATGCGCCTGCCGAAGCTCAAGGGCTTCAAGAACCCGGCCAAGGTCGAGTTCCAGGTCGTGAATCTGGCGATGCTGACCAAGCTCTACCCGAAGGGTGGCGACGTCACCGTCGCCGACCTTGTGGATAAGGGCGCGGTCCGCAGGGGCCTCCCCGTCAAGATTTTGGGCAACGGAGAGATCGCCGTCGCCGTATCGGTGACTGCGGATGCGTACTCCCAGACGGCACGTGACAAGATCGTCGCTGCAGGAGGCTCGGTCGCAGGGGAGTAGCCCCGGCACTCTGCTCGACCGAACGTCCCTAGACCGCCCGAGAAGCCAGCAGGAGGCACAGTGCACATCAGTGCGTTCGGGGCTGCGCTGCGTACGCCGGACCTTCGCAAGAAGATCTTCTTCACGCTCGGACTGCTGGCGCTCTACCGCCTCGGTTCGGTTGTTCCCACGCCCGGCGTCGACTACTCCGCCATCCAGCGGTGTATCAACGTCGTGCAGGACAACTCGGTGTACGCGCTGATCAACCTCTTCAGCGGCGGTGCGCTGCTGCAACTGTCCGTGTTCGCGCTGGGCATCATGCCCTACATCACCGCGAGCATCATCCTTCAGCTTCTGACGGTCGTCATCCCACGGCTGGAGACGCTGAAGGCGGACGGTCAGGCGGGCCAGGCCAAGATCACGCAGTACACCCGCTATGTGACGATCGGCCTGGCGATTCTGCAGTCCACGGCCATCCTGTCGCTGGCCCGCAGCCCGGGCGCGCTGTTCAGCGGCTGTAACGAGGACCTCATCCCGAACCAGTCGATCTGGGTCATCATGGTCATGGTCATCACCATGACAGCGGGTACCTGCATGATCATGTGGTTCGGCGAGCTGATCACCGAGCGCGGGGTCGGCAACGGCATGTCCGTGCTGATCTTCACCTCGATCATCGCGACGATCCCGGCCCAGTTCGCCTCGATCTGGGGCAGCCACGGGCCGTTCACCTTCACGATGACGCTGCTCGTCGGGCTTTCGATCGTGGCCTTCGTGGTGTTCGTCGAGCAGGCCCAGCGCCGCATTCCCGTCCAGTACGCCAAGCGGATGGTGGGGCGCCGGATGTACGGCGGCACCTCGACCTACATCCCGCTCAAGGTCAACATGGCCGGCGTCATCCCGGTCATCTTCGCGTCGTCGCTGTTGTTCTTGCCCATGCTTCTCGTGCAACTCACGGGCAGTCAGGCCGAGTGGGCCCAGTGGGTCTCGACGAACCTCGGTCGTGGCACTGGCCCCTGGTACATGCTGATCTACTTCTCGCTGATCGTGTTCTTCTGCTACTTCTACGTGTCGATCACCTTCAACCCGGTTGAGGTCGCTGACAACATGAAGAAGTACGGTGGCTTCATCCCCGGCATCCGTGCCGGCAAGCCGACGGCCGACTACCTCGACTACGTGCTGACCCGCCTGACGGCTCCGGGCTCGCTCTACCTGGGCATGATCGCGATCCTGCCGCTGTTCGCCTTCAGCTTCCTCGGCGTAGCCAACCGCTTCGTCTTTGGCGGCACGAGCCTGCTGATCATGGTCGGCGTGGGGCTCGACACCGTCAAGCAGATCGAGGCGCAGTTGCAGCAGCGCAACTATGAAGGGTTCCTGCGCTAATGCGGCTGGTCCTCATGGGCCCTCCTGGCGCGGGCAAGGGAACTCAGGCCGTGGTCATCTCGGCCGCCTTGGGCGTACCGCACATCTCCACCGGTGACATCTTCCGCCGCAATGTCGCGGGCAACACCGCCTTGGGCATCGAGGCGAAGCGGTACATGGATGCCGGCGAGTACGTCCCCGATGGCATCACCAACTCCATGGTGCGCGATCGCCTGTCCCAGGACGACTGCCATCCGGGCTTCCTGCTCGATGGCTTCCCGCGCACCGTCGAGCAGGTCGGGGAGCTCTCCGCGATGCTGCGCAGTTCGGGTGAGGCGCTCACGAGCGTCGTCGAGTTGACCGTCGATGTCGACGAAGTGGTTGCTCGACTCGTGCTCCGCGCCGCCGAGCAGGGCCGCAGCGACGACACCGAGGAAGTCATCCGACGCCGCCTCGAGGTCTACAACGAGCAGACCGCGCCGCTGACCGCGATGTACGACACACAGGGTCTTCTGGCCCGCGTCGATGGGATGGGCACCGTCGACGAGGTCTCGACGCGGATTCTCGACGTGCTCGGCATCGACGCCTGACGCATGTTCCGGCGCAACAGCTCGATCGAGATCAAGAACGCTGACCAACTGGCGGTCATGCGTCAGGCCGGGCTTGTCGTGGCCAAGGCTCTGGCCGCGATCGAGGCCGCCGCGGCCCCTGGGGTGACCACCGGCGAACTCGACGAGATCGCCCGCGACGTGCTGGCGGCTCACGGTGCCACCTCGTCCTTCCTCGGCTACAAAGCGCACGGGACAATTCCGTACCCGGGCGTCATCTGTGCCTCGATCAATGACGAGGTCGTCCACGGGATCCCGGGACCTCGCGCGCTCAACGACGGCGATCTGCTGTCCGTCGACTTCGGGGCGATCGTCGATGGCTGGAACGGCGACGCAGCCGTGACGATCCTGGTCGGCGACGTGGCCCCCGAGCTGGTCGCACTATCGAACGCGACGCGCGACTCACTGTGGGCCGGCCTGTCAGCGGCCCGGGCGGGCGGCCGATTGACCGACATCAGCCATGCGGTGGAGACGACGCTGACGCAGGCCGGCCCCTGGGGGATCGTCGCGGAGTACGGCGGCCATGGCATCGGCTCGCGGATGCACATGGATCCGCACATCCTCAACTACGGCTCACCCGGCCGGGGCCCGCACCTGGTGCCCGGCATGGCGCTGGCGATCGAGCCGATGGCGACGGTCGGCGACCCCGACGTGGGAGTGCACGCCGACGGCTGGACGGTGAGCACGATCGATGGCGGCTGGGCCGCCCACTGGGAGCACACGGTGGCCATCACCGAGGACGGGCCGTGGGTCCTCACCGCCCTCGAGGACGTCCGGCTCTAGTCGGTCAGGCGGAACACGGCGATGACCGTCCGGTTGACCGGCTCGTCAGGGATGTCGCTTACGGCGTAGCTGCCCACCTCCCGCTGGTCGATCCGCAGGATCCGCCCCTGCCCGACGAGTCCGGCAAGGGCGTTGTCGAAGCCGGCGTCGGCGTAGTGAGCGGCGTTGATCCCGATGGCGCACAGGGCGCCCGGCAGCCCTAGGCGAAGGACGCCCGCGAGATCGGCAGGCCCGAGGTGCCCGAGGGTGAAGGTGCCGCTGCTGACGATCCCGCCGTACCGGGCCTCGATGGTGGCGTCAGCGTCGGTGAGGTCCGCCGAGCGCAGGTCCCGGTACGTCCCAGTACGGGCTGCCACTGCGAGCATGCCCGCCGAGATGTCGTAGCCGTCCAGCGCCGGATGGCGAAGGGCCAGGCCCAGTTGACCGGTCCCGCAACCGATCTCGGCCACCGGGGTGTCCGCAGGGGTGGACCAGGTCATGAACGCCCGCGCCACCTCCCGCGGAATGGCGTAGCCGGTCGCCCCGATGAAGTCGTCGTCGTAGCTCGCCGCCCAGGTGTCGTAGTACGCCCGGTGCGCAGCGGGGGAGTCCAGCCGGTAGGCGTCCTCACGGGAGTGTTCGCTCATGACTCCGTCCGATTATCGGGGGATGAGCCGCACACTGTACTCCGGCGGACCCGGATTTTGAGCGTGAACCCCATACCCGTAGACTCTGATGGCTGGTTTCAGGCTTCCCCACTCCCTGCCTGCCTCCCCCCGGTTTCCGGGCGGGTCGGTCATGGGCGCGGGCGTCTGGCCGCCACGACACGCGAAAGCAGAGGTTATGGGCAAGAAGGACGGCGCGATCGAGCTCGAGGGCACGATCACCGAGTCTCTTCCCAATGCCATGTTCCGGGTGGAGTTGGACAACGGGCACAAGGTGCTCGCACATATCAGCGGGAAGATGCGGATGCACTACATCCGTATCCTGCCGGACGATCGCGTCGTCGTGGAGCTGTCGCCCTACGACCTCACCCGCGGCCGCATCGTCTACCGCTACAAGTAAGCATCCCGCCGAAACGTTCACGAAAGAGTCAGCATGAAGGTCCAGCCGAGCGTCAAGAAGATCTGCGACAAGTGCAAGGTCATCCGTCGCCACGGTCGCGTCATGGTGATCTGCGAGAACGTTCGCCACAAGCAGCGCCAGGGCTAACCAGCACCTGACGCGGCCGTCGGGGAGACAACCCGGCGTCCGAACACACGCGGTACCCGACCCCCGCAGCAGCGCGTGCGCTGCAGCGGGACGACACCCCCGGACACGAGGCCGGGGACCTGCCCCGAATAAGCCATATCGGGCGGGCAGGACTGGTACCGCACCGCATACCTCGTGCTTGACAAGAAGAGAGAACGCCTTATGGCACGACTTGTTGGTGTCGACCTGCCGCGCGACAAGCGCATGGCGGTGGCACTCACGTACATCTACGGTGTTGGTCGCTCACAGGCGGCCAAGGCCCTCGAGGCAACCGGCATCAGCCCGGATCTGCGCTCGAAGGACCTCACCGACGACCAGGTCATCGCCCTGCGTGACTGGATCGACGAGAACCTCAAGGTCGAAGGCGACCTGCGTCGCGAGGTGACCGCCGACATCCGTCGCAAGGTCGAGATCGGCTGCTACCAGGGTCTGCGTCACCGCAAGGGGCTCCCGGTCCGTGGCCAGCGCACTCACACGAATGCCCGTACCCGCAAGGGTCCGCGCAAGACCGTCGCTGGCAAGAAGAAGGCCACTAAGTAAGCCCCCTAGAGACTTTGGAGAACTGATTTCATGGCCCCCAAGACTGGCAAGGCTGCGACCGCCAAGAAGGTGCGTCGCAAGGAGAAGAAGAACGTGGCCCATGGCCACGCGCACATCAAGAGCACGTTCAACAACACCATCGTCTCGATCACCGATCCCACGGGTGCGGTTATTGCTTGGGCCAGCGCCGGGCAGGTCGGCTTCAAGGGAAGCCGCAAGTCCACGCCGTTCGCCGCGCAGCTGGCGGCTGAGGCTGCCGCGCGTCGGGCGATGGAGCACGGCATGCGCAAGGTCGACGTGTTCGTGAAGGGTCCGGGCTCCGGCCGCGAGACCGCAATCCGTTCGCTGCAGGCAACTGGACTCGAGGTCGGCTCCATCGCCGACGTCACTCCCGTGCCGCACAACGGAACCCGCCCGTCCAAGCGCCGTCGCGTCTGATCGCGCGCAGAGTTACAGGAGATACTGACTAATGGCACGTTACGTTGCCGCCGACTGCAAGCGTTGCCGTCGCGAGAAGATGAAGCTGTTCCTCAAGGGCTCCAAGTGCGAGTCGCCGAAGTGCCCGTTCGAGAAGCGGCCGTACCCCCCGGGCCAGCACGGCCGTGGTCGTTCGAAGGACAGCGAGTACCTGCTGCAGCTTCGTGAGAAGCAGAAGGCCACCCGCATGTACGGCGTCCTCGAGAAGCAGTTCTCGAACTACTACCAGGAGGCGCAGCGCCAGTCCGGCAAGACCGGCGAGAACCTGCTGCGCATCCTCGAGACCCGTCTCGACAACGTGGTGTTCCGGGCCGGCTTCGCCAAGTCCCGCGACATGGCCCGCCAGCTGGTCACGCACGGCCACTTCGTGGTCAACGGCCGCAAGGTGAACATCCCGTCGTACCGTGTCTCGGCCAACGACATCATCGAGGTCCGTGCGGGCTCTCGCGAGATGACGCCGTTCGTGGTCGCGCATGCCGAGATCGGCGAGCGCACCGTGCCGGCGTGGCTTGAGGTCATCCCCTCGCAGATGCGGATCCTCGTCCACACCCTGCCGGTCCGCGGCAACATCGACACCCAGGTCAACGAGCAGCTGATCGTCGAGCTCTACTCCAAGTAGTCCACTCGTTCTAGGAAGGCCCGAGAGGGCCGGAAATCGCGACTTCAAATAGCGGTCGTCGCGGGAAGGAAGTACATCGTGCTCATTAGCCAGCGCCCCGTGCTCACCGAGGAGCCGATCAGCGAGTTCCGCTCGCGGTTCGTGCTCGAGCCCCTCGAGCCCGGTTTCGGCTACACCCTCGGCAACTCGCTTCGCCGCACGCTGCTGTCGTCCATCCCGGGCGCAGCCGTCACCAGCATCCGCGTCGACGGCGTGCTGCACGAGTTCACCACCGTCCCCGGAGTCAAGGAGGACGTCACCGAGCTGATCTTGAACATCAAGCAGCTGGTGATCTCGTCCGAGCATGACGAGCCCGTGGTCATGTACCTGCGCAAGCAGGGCCCGGGCACGGTCACCGCGGCTGACATCCAGCCGCCGGCCGGCGTCGAGGTGCACAACCCCGACCTGCACATTGCCACGCTGAACGCCAAGGGCAAGCTCGAGATCGAGCTCGTCGTCGAGCGTGGTCGTGGCTATGTGTCGGCAGTGCTCAACAAGCAGGCCGGCCAGGAGATCGGCCGCATCCCGGTCGACTCGATCTACAGCCCGGTCCTCAAGGTCACGTACAAGGTCGAGGCGACCCGTGTCGAGCAGCGCACTGACTTCGACAAGCTCGTCATCGACGTCGAGACCAAGACCTCGATGCGTCCGCGTGACGCGGTCGCCTCGGCTGGCAAGACCCTGGTCGAGCTCTTCGGCCTGGCTCGCGAGCTGAATGTCGACGCCGAGGGCATCGACATCGGCCCGTCGCCGACCGACGCATTCGTCGCCGAGCAGCTGTCGACCCCGATCGAGCAGCTCGACATGACGGTGCGCTCGTACAACTGCCTCAAGCGCGAGGGCATCCACACGGTCGGCGAGCTCATCACCCGCAGCGAGGCCGACCTGCTCGACATCCGCAACTTCGGCGCGAAGTCGATCGACGAGGTCAAGGTGAAGCTCGCCAGCCTCGGCCTGGCCCTGAAGGACAGCCCGCCCGGGTTCGACCCCGGCGCCGCCGTCTACTTCAACGACGATGACGACGACCTGGCCTACGCCGAGGACGAGCAGCTCTAGTCGGCACCCGAACGACAAGCTTCACGAAAGCCTGAGGAGAAAGAATGCCTACGCCAACAAAGGGTCCCCGTCTCGGCGGCGGTCCGGCACACGAGCGGCTCATGCTGGCCAACCTGGCCACCGCGCTGTTCGAGCACGGGAAGATCACCACGACCGAGGCCAAGGCCAAGCGCCTGCGGCCGCTGGCCGAGCGGCTGATCACGTTCGCCAAGCGCGGTGACCTGCACGCGCGTCGTCGGGTGCTCACCGTCGTGCGCGACAAGTCGGTGGTGCACACCCTGTTCACCGAGATCGGCCCGCAGTACGCGGGGCGTCCGGGTGGCTACACGCGCATCACCAAGATCGGTCCGCGCAAGGGCGACAACGCTCCCATGGCGATCATCGAGCTGGTCGAGCCCATGGCCGAGCAGGTCGTTGCCGAGGCCACGGGTGCCACCAAGCGCGCAGCCAAGGAGAAGTCGGCCAAGGACGCCGCTCCGGTGGCAGTCGTCGAGACAGTGACCGACGAGGTCGTTGAAGACGCTGAGGGCAACGTGGTCGCCGAGGAGATCGTCGACGACGTGGCCGTGGTCGACGAGGCCGGCGATGTCGTCGCCGAAGAGGTTGACGTGGTCGATGTCGTGGCTGACGACGCCGTCGACGCCGTCGAGGACGCGGTCGAGAAGGACTAGTCCTGACCGAAGCAATGAACGCCGATCAGCCCGTCCCCGGAGTTCCGGGCGACGGGCTGATCCGTCTGCGCCTTGATATCGCGTACGACGGCCGTGACTTCTCTGGCTGGGCCAAGCAGACCGAACTGCGCACCGTGCAAGGCGAACTGGAGCGCATCCTGGGCCACCTCTTCGGTGCCCCGATAGACGTCACGTGTGCCGGGCGCACAGATGCCGGGGTGCACGCGCGCGGCCAGGTCGCGCACACCGATGTGCCAGCGGGCGTGGGCGCCAGCCTGGAACTTCGACGAGTGAACCGGGCGCTTCCTGATGACATCCGACTGAACGGGATGACGGTGGCGCCCCCTGGATTCGACGCACGATTCTCCGCACTGTGGCGGCGCTACACCTATCGCGTGTGCGACGGCCTCTTCGGCCCCGACCCGCTTGATCGCCACGTCACGTTGCGATGGACCCGGCCACTGGACCTCGAGCAGATGAACGAGGCCGCCCAGGTCCTCTTGGGCGAGCACGACTTCGCCGCCTTCTGCCGTCATCGCGAACGGGGCACCTCCATACGGGAACTGCAGAGCCTGCGATGGGGGAGGACCGGCGACGACATCGCCGAGATGTCCGTGAAGGCGGACGCCTTCTGCCACTCGATGGTGCGGAGCCTGGTCGGAGTGCTCCTTCCCGTGGGTGACGGCCGTCGGCCGGTCTCGTGGCCCGGGGAGGTCCTCGCGCGCCGAGCCCGCCACTCGGCGGTCACGGTCATGCCAGCGCACGGACTTGTGCTGGAGGAGGTTGCGTATCCGGCGGATTCGCAGATGCTGGCGCGACAGTCGCGCACACGAACGCTGCGCACTCTGTCGGAACGGCCTTGACGTGGCGCACATCGACGTTCGCCATGTCAGCTACTCCCTGCCCGACGGGCGCCCGCTCCTCGACGACGTCAGCTTCCGCGTGCCCAATGGCGCGACGGCGGCCCTGGTCGGGCCGAACGGGGCCGGCAAGACGACGCTGATGCGGATGATCGCCGGCGACCTCGATCCGCACGAGGGCACGGTCGTGTGCGGCGGCACCGTTGCCGTCATGCGCCAGTTCATCGGTCAGATGTCCGAGGGAACCGTGCGCGACCTGCTGCTCGGCGTGAGTCCTCGCGGACTGCGCGAGGCCTCCCTGGAACTTGACGATTCCGAGCTCGCACTCATGGACGTCGACGACGAGACGACGCAAATGCGCTACGCCCATGCCATCGCGGAGTACACCGAGGCCGGCGGATATGACGCCGAGGTGCTCTTCGACGTGGTCACGACCTCGGCAATGGGGCAGCCCTTCGAGTCGATCCGCTGGCGCCCCGTGTCGACGCTGTCCGGTGGGGAGCAGAAGAAGCTGGTACTGGAACTGCTGCTTCGCGGCCCATCGAGCATCCTGCTGCTCGACGAGCCTGACAACTACCTCGACGTCGCGGGCAAGACGTGGCTGGAGACCGCGTTGCGCGAGACCCCGAAGACCGTGCTCCTGATCTCCCACGACCGCGAGCTGCTCAACCAGTCGGCCAGTCACGTCGTGTCCGTCGAGCTTGGGGCTGCGGGCAACACGGTCTGGCTGCACGGTGGCGGGTTCGCGACGTTCCACGCTGCACGGGCCGACCGCTTCTCCCGGTTGGAGGAACTGCGGCGGCGTTGGGACGAGGAGCATGTAAAACTCAAGGCTCTCGTCCAGTCCCTGAAGGTCAAGGCGGCCTACAACGACGGCATGGCCTCTCGGTACCAGGCCGCCCAGACACGGCTGCGCAAGTTCGAGGAGGCCGGTCCGCCGATCGCCGTGCCGAAGGAGCAGAACGTCCGGATGCGGCTGTCCGGCGGTCGGACCGCCAAGCGGGCGATCGTGTGCGAGCGGCTCGAGCTGACCGGCCTGACCAGGCCGTTCGATGGCGAGGTCTGGTTCGGCGAGCGGCTGGCGGTCCTCGGAGCCAACGGATCAGGCAAGAGCCACCTGCTCCGCCTGCTGGCGCGAGGCGGCACTGATCCCGACCTGGAGCATCAGCCGGTGGGCGACGTCGAGATCGCCCCGGTCGCGCACCACGGCGGCGCCCGCCTTGGTGCGCGGGTCCGGCCGGGCTGGTTCGCCCAGACGCACGTGCGCCCGGATCTCTCAGGTCGGACCCTGCTGGACATCCTGCATCGCGGTGACGAGCATCGGACGGGGCTGCCGCGGGAGCAGGCCGCTCGGGTGCTGGACCGGTACGAGCTGGCGGCGGCGTCCGAGCAGGACTATGACACCCTCTCCGGCGGCCAGCAGGCCCGCTTGCAGATCCTGCTGCTGGAACTCAGCGGTGCCACCCTTCTGCTGCTCGACGAGCCGACGGACAACCTGGACATCATCAGCGCTGAGGCGCTGGAAGACGGGCTGAACGCCTTCGAGGGCACGGTGGTGGCTGTGACCCACGACCGCTGGTTCGCCCGGGGATTCGACCGGTTCTGGCACTTTCGGTCCGACGGCTCGGTCGTGGAGACCCCGGAGCCGGTCTGGCAGTAGTCGAGCCCGCCCGGCCGGAGGGGGCGTCGACCATCAAATGGCGCGTCACACGGTCGAGTCCTACGATCCTCGGACCGCCGGCCGTGAGGGCTGGCGCGAAGCAGGGAGGTCGCTGATGCTGGGCGCAGTGGAAGACGCCGTCCTCTTGACGGACTCGGGTATCGAGACGGACATCATCTTTGGCGAGGGCCGGGATCTGCCGGCCTTCGCCCTGTACCCGCTCCTGGACGAACCCGGTGGCCGGGACATCCTGAGCGCCTACTACCTCAGGCACCTTGCCGTGGCCGCCGAGCACGGCCTTGGCTACGTACTGGAGACACCGACCTGGCGCAGCAATCCCGACTGGGGACGCTCGCTTGGCTACTCCCAAGACCAGTTGGACCACTTTGATCGCGAGGCAGTGGCCTTCATGGGGACCGTGCGGCAGATGGCGCCGCCGGGGCTTGGCCCCACCCCCATCAGCGGGCTGATCGGACCGCGCGGCGACGGATACGTCGTCGGGGAGGTGATGACCCCCGAAGAGGCACAGAGGTACCACGAGCACCAGGTAGCGGTGTTCGCGGCAGCCGGGTGCGACCTGGTCAGCGGGTGCACCTTCACGTACGCCGCCGAGGCCATCGGACTGATCCGGGCCGCCCAGCAGCTCGGCGTCCCCTGCGTCGTGTACTTCACGGTGGAGACCGACGGCCGCTTGCCGGACGGCTCATCCCTCGGGACCACGATCGAGGCGGTCGACAAGGCCACCGGTGCCTTCGCCGCCCGCTACGGGATCAACTGCGCTCACCCGGACCACATCGAGCCCGCGGTCGCAGCCGGGGGACCGTGGATCGCGCGGGTTGGGGCGCTACGGGTCAACGCCTCGCGGATGAGCCACGCCGAACTGGACGAAGCGGCCGAACTCGACGCCGGCGATCCGGTGGAACTTGCCGCGGACGTGGTCCGGTTGTGGGGCCTGTTGCCCGGCGTCCGGGTACTCGGTGGATGCTGCGGAACCGATGTCCGGCATGTCCGGGAGATTGCCGGGGTCGTGGCCGCCTCCTGAGTGAACGTCGGGGCGATTTGGAGCCGGTAGTCGGCCGCCGGTAGTCTTGGGCGCTGCTGCGTGCACCGGTGCTTCCCCCAGGATCCCGGCCTAGCAGCCTGGCGCCAGGGATGGCGTCCAGTACGGCGCCCACCCGACGCTCACGCGTCGAGCGAGCGTGCAGAGACCGGTCCCGACGACAGAAGGGGGCGACCCGTGCGTACGTATACGCCGAAGCCCGATGAGATCAACCGTACGTGGCATGTCATCGACGCCACGGACGTTGTGCTCGGCCGACTGGCCAGCCAGATCGCAGTGCTGCTGCGTGGCAAGCACAAGACCATGTTCGCCCCACACATTGACACCGGTGACTTCGTCATCGTCATCAATGCCGAGAAGGTCGCTCTGACCGGGGCCAAGAAGCAGCAGAAGATGGACTACCGCCACTCCGGCTACCCGGGCGGCCTGTCGGCAACGTCCTACACCGAACTGTTGGAGTCCAACCCCCGTCGCGCCGTCGAGAAGGCGGTCAAGGGAATGCTCCCGCACAACAAGCTGGGCCGTCAGCAGATCAAGAAGCTGAAGGTCTACGCCGGTTCCGAGCATCCCCATGCGGCCCAGTCGCCGCAGCCGTTCCAGATCACCCAGGTCGCGCAGTAACGCTGCGGCAAGGCTTCAACGAGAGGATCCGTGGCAGTGTCTGAGGCCACCATCGAAGAGACCGAGTTCGACGACGTCATCGAGGACGAGGCGCCGTCGGAGTACACCAGCGAGACCCCCGCAGCGCGGGTCGTCAAGCGCGACATTGTGACGGCGCCTGGCGCTGCCACGGGTCGTCGCAAGCAGGCCGTTGCGCGCGTGCGCCTCGTGCCGGGCACCGGTAAGTGGACGATCAATGGTCGCGACCTTGAGGGGTACTTCCCCAACAAGGTGCACCAGCAGGAGGTCAACGAGCCGTTCACTGCGCTCGGCGCGGAGGGCATGTTCGACGTCATCGCCCGCATCCACGGCGGCGGCATCTCCGGCCAGGCCGGTGCGCTGCGCCTGGGCGTGTCCCGTGCACTCAACGGGATCGACGAGGAGGGCAACCGGCCGATCCTGAAGAAGGCCGGCTTCCTCACTCGCGACCCGCGGGCCAAGGAGCGCAAGAAGTACGGCCTCAAGAAGGCTCGCAAGGCTCCCCAGTACAGCAAGCGGTAGTCGATGGGCCGGCTCTTCGGAACCGACGGAGTTCGAGGCCTGGCGAATCGCGACCTGACGGCCGAACTCGCCGTCGATCTTGCGGTAGCGGCTGCCCACGTGCTGGGTGACATTGGCGCGTTCGCAGGTCACCGTCCGACGGCTGTCGTCGGTCGCGACGGCCGGGCCAGCGGGGAGTTCCTCGAGGCCGCGGTCGTCGCGGGGCTTGCCAGCGCGGGTGTCGACGTCATGCTCGTGGGCGTGCTGCCGACCCCTGGAGTCGCCTTCCTCACCGACGCATTGAACGCCGACGTCGGGGTGATGCTCTCGGCATCCCACAATCCGATGCCGGACAACGGGATCAAGTTCTTCGCACGCGGCGGGCTGAAGCTCGACGACGCGATCGAGGACGCGATCGAGGCGCGGATGCGCGAGGACTGGGAGCGACCGACGGGTGCCGATGTCGGCCGCGTCGTCACGAACCTCGAGGCTGGGGAGCTCTACGAGCAGCACATCCTCGGCACGCTGCCGCACCGACTCGACGGCCTGACGATCGTGGTCGACTGCGCGAACGGCGCCGCGTCCAGGATCGCACCCGACATCTACTCGCGCGCCGGGGCCAAGGTGGTCGCCATCCACGCCGCACCGAACGGCCTGAACATCAACGACGGATGCGGCAGCACGCACATGGACGACCTCGTCGCCGCGGTGCTCGAGCACGGCGCAGATGCCGGCATCGCGCACGACGGCGACGCCGACCGCTGCCTTGCGGTCGATGCGGCCGGCGACCTGGTCGACGGCGACCACATCCTTGCCATCATCGCGACAGCCATGCGCCGCTCTGGTCGCCTCCCGCACGACACAGTCGTCGCTACGGTGATGGCCAACCTCGGCTTCAAGGTCGCGATGCAGAAGGCGGGCATCACCATGGTCGAGACCGCGGTGGGCGACCGCTACGTACTGGAGGCGATGCGTGAGGGCGGCTTCACCCTTGGTGGTGAGCAGAGCGGGCATGTGGTCATGACCGACCACGCCACCACCGGTGATGGGCTGCTCACAGCACTTCACCTTCTTGCTGAGGTTGCCGCGTCAGGCAGGCCCCTGGCTGACCTCGCCGCCGACGTCACGAAGTTCCCGCAGGTCCTGATCAACGTGCGCGACGTCGACAAGGCGGCCGTGGACGCATCGACCGAGGTCCAGGCTGCTGTTGCGGCGGCGGAGACCGAGCTAGGTGACGAGGGCCGAGTGCTGCTGCGTCCGTCTGGCACGGAACCGGTCATCCGAGTCATGGTCGAGGCCGCGACGCATGAGAAGGCGAGCGAGGTGGCCGAGGCGCTGGCCGCCGTCGTCAGTGCGAACCTCGCGCTCAGTCAGCCCGCCTGAGCCGACGCGTCCGCACGCGGTCCCAAGTGGCCTGCTGTATTGCCAGCGTTGCCCAGCCTGCCAACGCCATTCCCGTCACGTTGACGATCAGGGTGACAGTGCTTCCCCAGACCTCCTGCCACAGCCCGAAGACGCTGGCGATCGCGATGTTGCCAGCTGCCGGGATGGTGGTCACGGAGATGAACACACCTGCCAGCCCCCCGGACTTCGACGACGTCAGGGCCAGGACCCCTGCGGCGCCGGCGATCACGGCGATGATGAATGACCAGACGCTCGGCGAGTAGATGAAGGACGTGCCGACGCGTCCTGTTGTGTCGACGTCTGCCGCGGTCACCAGTCCGGCCCATCGCGCGATGAGCGATAGCAGTGCGACCGCCGCGATCGACACCACGAAGCCGATCACGAGCGTTCGCAGTGCCCTCCGAAACAGGGTGGGACGCTTGCGCACCATCGCCAGTCCGAGCGCTGCGATCGGTACGAACTCAGGCCCGAGCACCATGGCGCCGATCACGAGGATGACGGAGTCGGTCGCAACGGCGATTGCGGCGAGAAGCGTGGCCAGGGTCATGAAGGCCAGGTAGGTGAAGGTCAGCGCGGAGTCGTCATAGGAGCGTTCGATCACCTCGGTCCAGACCACCGCATCGGCGCCGTCGCCAGGTGCTGCCTTCTCGGCCCTCAGCCCTCGATCGGAGATCCACGTGGGGATTTCGAGCACCTTGATGGTGCCTTCGCCAGGCACACCGAGCTCCACTAGGGCGTTGATGACCATGTTTGCGCCCTCGCGGGGCACATCCACCTCGACGATGTCACCGTGAGGCGACAGGACAGCGTCACGCATGACCACGAGGGCGCTGGTGTTCGGCGTGCTGCGCAGGACCTCGACCACGGACTCCGTCAGTGCGTGGGGGCAGGTGACGCGCACCGTGATCATGCCCAGATTCTGCCGGTTCGAGCGTCGAAGGAGTGCCCTTCGGCTCAGTCGCATGTCGATCTCTTCGAGATCGCATGTTCACGGCCGCTGCGCGGCCTGCATGCTCGATCGCCTCCCCTATGAGCGCAAGCGCTCACAGGTAGGCTCAGTCGCATGTTCACGGCCGCTGCGCGGCCTGCATGCTCGATCGCCTCCCCTATGAGCGCAAGCGCTCACAGGTAGGCTCAGTCGCATGTGCGGCATCGTCGGATACGTCGGCCAGAAGCAGGCCCTGGAAATCGTCGTCTCGGGCCTTCGTCGCCTCGAATACCGGGGGTATGACTCGGCAGGGGTCGCGGTCATCTGCGACGGACAACTCGACGTGCGCAAGAAGGCCGGCAAGCTCGCCAACCTGGAGACGCTGCTCGGCAGCGATCCGCTCCCTGAGTCGACCACCGGGATCGGTCATACGCGGTGGGCCACGCATGGCGGTCCGACGGACAGCAACGCGCACCCGCACCTGAGCGAGGACCGTCGCGTGGCGGTCATCCACAACGGGATCATCGAGAACTTCGCCGTGCTTCGTGAGGAGCTGACCGCTGCCGGGGTCCATCTGGCATCCGAGACCGACACCGAGGTGGTCGCGCACCTTCTGGCTGCCGCACTTCCGGCAACCGGCGACCTCGCCGAGGCGATGCGCCAGGTCTGCCGGCGACTCGACGGGGCCTTCACCCTCGTCGCCATCGATCGACTCAACCCCGACCTCGTCGTGGGTGCCCGCCGCAACTCCCCGCTCGTCGTGGGCATCGGTGATGGCGAGAACTTCCTCGCGTCCGACGTCGCAGCGTTCGTCGACCATACCCGGCATGCCCTCGAGCTCGGCCAGGACCAGGTGGTGTCCCTCACGGCGGAGGCCATCGTGGTCACGGACTTCGACGGAGCCCCCGCAGCGACGAAGCCCTACGAGGTCAGCTGGGACGCCTCCGCCGCGGAGAAGGGCGGATACGACCTGTTCATGCTCAAGGAGATCGCCGAGCAGCCGAAGGCGGTCTCCGACTCCCTGCTCGGTCGCGTCGGTGCGGACCATCGCATTCAGCTCAACGAGACCAGTATCGACGAGGCGGTGCTTCGCAGCATCGACAAGGTGATCGTGATCGCCTGCGGTACGGCAGCCCACGCCGGCCTTGTCGCGAAGTACGCAATCGAGCACTGGACCCGCGTGCCCGTTGAGGTCGAACTGGCAAGCGAGTTCAGGTACCGCGATCCCATCGTGGGTCCCGACACGCTCGTCATCGCCATCTCGCAGTCCGGCGAGACGATGGACACCCTGATGGCGCTTCGGCACGCGAAGGCGCAAGGCGCCCGCACGCTCGCGATCTGCAACACCGTCGGCTCGACGATTCCACGCGAGTCCGATGCCGTGCTGTACACGCACGCAGGACCCGAGGTGGCAGTCGCGTCGACCAAGGCGTTCCTCACGCAGATCATTGCGGCGTACCTCGTGGGCCTGTACCTCGGACAGGTGCGCGGCACCATGTTCGAGGACGAGATCAGCGTGATCCTCAATGAGCTGTACAGCATGCCGGACAAGGTCGACAAGGTTCTCGACACGACTGAGCCGGTGCGCCAGCTCGCCCGCGAACTGGTCAACGCGCCGTCGGTGCTGTTCCTGGGCAGGCATGTGGGCTTCCCCGTCGCGCTCGAGGGCGCTCTCAAGTTGAAGGAACTGGCCTACATGCACGCTGAGGGCTTCGCTGCCGGCGAGCTCAAGCACGGCCCCATTGCCTTGATCGAGGATGGTGTCCCGGTCTTCGTCATCGTGCCGTCGCCGCGTGGTCGTGCGGTCCTGCACGACAAGATCGTGTCAAACATCCAGGAGGTTCGGGCTCGCGGCGCATTCGTTGTCGCGATCGCGGAGGAGGGTGACGAGAGCATCGGCGCGTACGCCGACCGCGTGATCCGCATCCCGGCCGTGCCCACCCTCATGCAGCCGCTCGTCGCGACGGTTCCGCTGCAGGTGTTCGCCTGCGAGATGGCGACAGCCAAGGGGCATGACGTGGACCAGCCGCGCAACCTGGCCAAGTCCGTGACGGTGGAGTAGCGCCCTGTTCCCGCAACTTCCTGGGTCGGTGGTCGGCGTCGGCGTCGACATCGTCGACGTGCGACGGTTTCGGGCCGCACTCGACCGCACCCCTGGCCTGGTGGCTCGCGTGTTCACGGTCCGCGAGGTCGAACTATCAGGCGGGGACTCGCTGCGCCTGGCCTCGCTCGCGGCTCGATGGGCGGCGAAGGAGGCCGTGGCGAAGGTGCTCGTCGACAATCGTGGGCTGGAGTGGCACGACTGCGAGATCGTCAACGGCGACCTGGGCGAGCCGATCCTTTCCCTCTCGGGCACTGTTGAAAGGGCCGCGCAGGCGCTCGGCATCGAGGCATGGCACTTGTCGCTGAGTCATGATGGTGACATGGCCATCGCCTTCGCCCTCGCCACTCGGGGGGAACGATGATCGAGATCCGCCGCGTGTTCGAGGTGCGTGCCGCTGAGGAGAAGGCGTTCATGCAGGTTGCGGAGGGTGCGCTGATGCAGCGGGCCGCGATGGGCCTGGGTGTCACGGTCGCTGCGCTGCTGCGCGAGGCGCGTGGTGAGCTGCGAGGCTCCCGGGTTGTGCTGCTGATCGGCTCCGGCAACAACGGCGGCGACGCGCTCTGGGCCGGCGCCATGCTCGCGGAACGTGGTTGTCGGGTGGACGCGCTGGCGCTCGGAGACCGTTGGCACCACGAGGGTGCCGGCGCACTCGTGCGAGCGGGCGGGCGGATGCATCGCTGGTCGAACGATGACGAGTCGCTGCAGGCCATTGTCGCTGACGGGGACGTCGCGATCGACGGCATTCTCGGAATCGGCGGCGCGGGTGCGGTGCGCCCGGACGCTGCGACCCTCCTCGACGCCGTGGCGGCGAGCGACGCCTTCGTCGTGGCCGTGGACGTGCCGAGCGGAGTGGATGCCGACACCGGTGCAGTGGCTGGCGCAGCCGTGGATGCCGATGTGACCGTGACGTTCGGTGCCGTCAAGCCCGGCCTGGTCGTCTCTCCGGGAACCCTGCGGTGCGGGTCGACCGTTCTCATCGACATCGGCCTGGAGTTCGACACCGAGCCGCTCATCAACGTGCTCGAGGCCATCGATGTCGCGGATTGGGTGCGGGAGCCGGCCGCTGACTCGTACAAGTACGCGCGAGGCGTCGTGGGCATCTCCGCCGGCTCGGGTGCGTATCCGGGAGCGGCACTTCTCGCGGTCGGCGCAGCCCGTCATGGCAACGTGGGGATGGCCCGCTATCTCGACCGCGCGGACGGGAACGCACCGGCAGTCGTCACGGCCTTCCCCGAGCTGATCATCGACGGCACGGCGCCCAAGGACCAGACACGGGCGGACGCCTGGGCTGCTGGGCCCGGCTTCCCCGGCGACGACACGGACGACATCACGGTGAAGGCTGTCTTGGAGGCACCCGTGCCCGTGGTCCTCGACGCAGGTGCCCTCTCGATCGTTGCGGAGTCCACGGCGGTTCGCGCTGCGATCGTCGATCGCGCACAGCGGTCCCTCGTCACGGTGATCACGCCGCACGAGGGCGAGTTCGAGCGCATCCTCCCCGGACTGCTCGCATCCTCGAGTGGCCGATGCGAGGCAGCAGTGTCCGCGGCCGCCTCGCTGTCAGCGATCGTCGTGCTGAAAGGTCCTGGCACGGTCATCGCCTCCCCTGACGGTTCGGTCTACGTCGATACTGAGGGCACGTCCGAACTCGGCACGGCAGGTTCGGGCGATGTCCTGACCGGTCTCGTCGGTGCGCTGCTGGCCGGTGCATGGGCGGACGGCCGACGCACGCTCGCCGAACTGCACGCTGCGGTGGCGGCTGCAGTGTGGCTGCATGGACGTGCGGGGCGCATTGCCGCGCTCGGCGGTCCAGTGGTCGCACCAGGGATCGCTGCTGCGGTGCCTGAGGCGATCCGGTTCGCCCGCTACGGGGACGTCGGGGACCGATCGTCGTGACCCGAGCCCGCGCCGTCGTGGACCTTGGCGCAGTTCGACGCAATCTCGCCCGCGTCCGTGAACTCGCTGGGCCTGCCGAGCTGATGGCCGTCGTCAAGGCGGATGCGTACGGCCACGGCATCATGCCGATCGCGCGCACGGCTCGGTCCGAGGGCGCCGAATGGCTGGGCGTGGCGCTTCCTTCGGAGGCCCTCGCGCTCCGCGCGGGTGGCGACGCGGGCAGGATTCTCGCGTGGCTGTGGACCCCCGGTGATCCGGACGTCGAACGGTGCATCGCCGGCGGCATCGACCTCAGCATCTCGAGCCCCTGGGCGCTGGAGGAGGTCACGGCTGCGGCACGTCGGTTGGGCCAGACGGCTCGCGTGCAGGTGAAGCTCGACACGGGACTCTCGCGCAACGGCGCATCACTTGCCTGGTGGCCGACTCTGCTCGAAGCGTTGCAGGTGGCCGTCGCGGAAGGCACCCTCGAAATCGAGGCGATCTGGTCGCACCTCGCCGATGCCGACCTGCCGGGCGCGCAGACGGTACCGGTTCAGCGGGAGCGGTATCTCGACGCCGTGGCAGCGGCACGGGCCGCAAACGTCGTGCCTCGTCGGCTGCACCTCAGCAACAGCGGTGGCCTGTGGGCATTCCCGGAGTGCCGCTTCGACCTCGTGCGCGTCGGCATCGCGATGTACGGCCTCACGCCCGCCGGCGGCCTCGGGTCGGCGGCCGAACTCGGCCTCACACCCGTGATGACCTTGCAGGCCGAGCTCGCCAACGTGAAGCCCGTCGAACCGGGAGCGAGCGTCTCCTACGGCAGTACCTGGACATCGACACGCACGACGAACCTCGGGCTGGTGCCGGTCGGCTATGCGGATGGCGTTCCTAGGTCCGCCGGTGGCCGGATCGAGGTCGCGATCGACGGTCGCCGCTATCCGGCAGTGGGCCGGCTCGCCATGGACCAGTTCGTCATCGACCTCGGGCCGTCGACGACCTCATCGCCTGGCGACACGGTCTACCTGTTCGGGTCCGGCGCGCACGGCGAGCTGACGGCCGACGAGTGGGCCGACCGCATCGACACAATCGGCTACGAGGTCGTGACACGCTTGGGGTCGCGCGTTCCGCGTGAGTACGTGGACGACGCCTCGACGCGGCAGGATGGCGCCGATGAGTCCTGACGTCACCCCTGCACTGCGTCTGGCCGGACGCGGGCTGCTGGCCGCGGGAGCCCTGGCGGCCGGCGCCGCTCTGGGAGCGGTCGCCGAACGCTCGCTGCTGCGGGCCAGCGCGCGCCCCGCCGATGACGGCGAGAGCTCGGAGTTCGGCCAGCTTCGAGGCGAGGTTCGGCAAGTCGCCGCGGACGATGGTGTCCTCCTGCACGTCGAGATCGACGATGTCCCCGAAGACGTCGCGCAGGCGACCGAGCGCCTCACAATCGTGTTCGCGCACGGGTATGCGCTGAACCTGGACTCGTGGCACTACCAACGCCAGGCGCTGCGCGGACGCGCACGTCTGGTCCTGTACGACCAGCGCAGTCATGGCCGATCGCAGCGTGCCGACTTCGACTCCCATCACGTCGACCAGCTCGGCACCGACCTGGCCTCGGTGATCGCGGCCGTGGCGCCCACCGGACCGCTGATGCTGGTGGGTCACTCGATGGGCGGCATGACGATCATGGCGCTGGCCGACCAGCATCCTGAGCTCTTCGCCGAACGCGTGTACGGGGTGGGCCTGATCGCGACCACTCCAGGTGGCCTCGCCGAGGGGAGCCTTGGCCTGCCGTCAGCGATCGGACGCACGTTCCACCTGCTCGCGCCCGCGGTGGCTGCGTCCCTCGTCAAGCGCAAGGAACTCGTCGAGTGGTCGCACTGGAGCGACAGCGACCTCGGGCTGCTCCTCACCCGTCTGTACTCCTTCGGCTCCACGGCGTCGGATGCTGCCGGCCGTTTCGTGGCCAGCATGGTCGCCGCGACTCCCATCGAGGTCGTCGCCGAATTCCTGCCAGCACTGCAGGAACATGACAAGCGCGACGCGTGCCGGGTGTTCCAGTCCGTCGAGGTGCTCATCCTCGTCGGGGACTCCGATCGCCTGACTCCGAAGGAGCAGAGCGAAGCGCTGCTCCAGTTGGTGCCGGGCGCGGACTACGTCGTGGTTTCGGACAGCGGGCACATGGTGACGCTCGAGAAGCACGAACAGGTGGATGCGGCACTGATCGTGCTGCTCGATCGGGTGCTTCGCGACGTGCGTGCCGACCTCGCCAGTTCGGCATGACGCCTGAACGGCACTTCGTCGTGGAGACCGCCGATGCGATGCGCGACGTCGGCGCTGCGCTGGGCCGGGTCGCTCGAGGCGGCGACGTCATCGTCCTCACCGGCGAGCTGGGCGCAGGCAAGACAACGCTGGCGCAGGGCATCGCTGCAGGACTGGGCGTCGTCGACCGGGTGACCAGCCCCACCTTCGTCATCTCGCGGGTCCACGAGAACCCGAGCGGCGGGCCGGCGCTCGTGCACGTGGATGCCTACCGGCTCGGCTCCGTCGCCGAGGTTGACGACCTCGATCTCGAGCTGGATCTGCAGCAGGGCGTTGTGGTCGTCGAGTGGGGCGAGGGGCTCGTCGAGGACCTGTCGGAGTCGGTGGTGCACGTGCTCATCAACCGCAGCGATGATGCCGATGACGAGCAGCGCCAGGTGGCGGTCGCTGGGGCGGACCCTCGGTGGATGGAGGCCGTGCTCTCGCTGGCCTTTCCGGAGGTGTCGCCGTGATCGTCGCTATGGACACCTCCACCGCCCTGACGTCGGTCGCGGTCGTCGACGGCACAAGGGTCATCGCGCAGCGGTCCGAACTGGACCCCCGGCGGCACGCCGAGGTGCTCGCGCCGCTCCTGCTGGCCGTTCTCGATGAGGCTGGCGTCGGCGCTGCTGACGTGACGACGATCGCCTGCGGTGTCGGCCCCGGGCCGTACACCGGGCTCAGGGTGGCGATCGCGTCAGCGCGGGCGCTCGGCCTTGCGTGGGTTCGGCCCGTGGCAGGGCTGTGCTCACTTGATGCCGTCGCGGCCGCTGTCGTCGCCGGCGGTGTCGAAGCGCCGTTCGGCGTGGCCTTCGACGCGAGGCGCCGCGAGGTCTACTGGGGATGGTTCGACGCCGCTGGTGAGCGCCTGGTCGGCCCGCAGGTGACGCGACCGGAGGAGATCGACCCGCGGTTGCGCTCCGGGGCCTGGGCCGGCCACGGGGCGGTTGATCACGCGGCCGATTTTGTTGCGACCCTGAGCGGTGACCACGCCGTGCTGTACCCCGAGGCCGAATGGGTCGCGCGCCGCGTCCATCGGCTCCTCTCGTCCGGCGTTCAAGTCGAGCGCCCGGGGATCGAACTGTCGACCCATGGCGACGCCGGCACCGGGACCTCTGATGCGCTCGCCGGGCTGCGCCTGCTGCCACCGGAGCCGCTCTACCTGCGCCGTCCCGATGCGGCCGAGGTGCGACCAGCACCACCTCACCTCCCACGGGCGACGTCATGATCGCGATCGAGCCGATGCGCTGGTGGCACGTCGACGACGTGCACGCACTCGAGGGCGCACTGTTCCCGCACGATCCGTGGAGCATCGAGCAGTTCTGGCAGGAGCTCGCCCAGAACACCCGGACCTACGTCGTCGCCGTGCACGACGAACGAGTTGTGGGGTATGCGGGCGCCTTCGTCCTCCCGCCCGACAGCGACGTGCAGACGATCGGCGTTGCTCCCGCTGCGCAGGGCTCGGGGCTGGGCGGCCGGTTGCTCGAATCGCTTGCAAGTGCGGCGCGGGACGCTGGCTGCACGCACATGATGCTGGAGGTGCGCGCGGACAACGTCGCCGCGATCACCCTCTACGAGCGACGGGGCTTCGTGACCATCAGCACCCGCCCTCGCTACTACCCCGACGGCACTGACGCTTTGATCATGCGGTGCGACCTTCGCCTTGGTGCGCCGGAGGTCTCGTCATGACGACGCGGAACGGGGACCCCGTCGTTCTTGGCATCGAGACGTCGTGCGACGAGACTGGCATCGGAATCGTCCAGGGCACCGAGTTGCTGGCGAACGAGATCGCCTCGAGTGTCGATGAGCATGCGCGCTTCGGGGGTGTGGTCCCGGAGGTCGCAAGTCGTGCGCACCTGGAGGCCATGGAGCCCGCACTTGAACGTGCCTGTGCCGCTGCTGGCATCACACTCGATGACGTCGATGCGATCGCCGTCACCGCAGGACCGGGGCTGGTGGGTGCGCTCATCGTCGGAGTGGCCACGGCGAAGGCACTGTCCGTGGGACTCAGGGTGCCGCTGTACGGCGTGAACCACCTGGCCAGCCACGTCGTCGTCGACGAGTTGCAGCACGGCGAACTGCCCGATCCCACGATCGGGCTGCTCGTCTCGGGCGGACACTCCTCGCTGCTCATGGTCAGCGACGACGCCAGCACGATCACCCCGCTCGGCCAGACCCTTGACGATGCGGCAGGCGAGGCATTCGACAAGGTCGCGCGACTGCTCGGCCTGCCCTTCCCGGGCGGACCGTGGATCGATCGCTCTGCTGCTGACGGTGACCCGGAGGCGATCGCCTTCCCCCGCGGGCTGACAGGACCTGGCGACCGGGAGCGGTACCCGTACGACTTCTCGTTCTCTGGGCTCAAGACGGCGGTGGCCAGATGGGTCAAGGCGCGACAGGTGGCCGGCGAGGACATCCCGGTGGCCGATGTGGCGGCGTCGTTCCAGGAGGCAGTGGTCGACGTTCTCACCACCAAGACCGTGGCCGCCTGCCGGGACCTCGGCGTCGACCACGTCGTGCTCGGCGGCGGCGTCGCTGCCAACTCCCGGCTGCGCGCTTTGGCGCAGGCGCGCTGCGATGCGGCGGGAATCGTCCTGCGCACGCCACGTCCGGGACTGTGCACCGACAACGGCGCGATGGTGGCCGCCCTGGGATCGCGACTGGCGCGCGCCGGGGTGCCGGCATCGCCGCTGGACTTCGTCACCACGTCGAGCCTTCCGGTCACGCAGCGCGTCTGGTGAGGCACGCGTGGTGCCGGGTGGCAGTGGCTTCTGCTACACCTTGACGATGCAGACGTGGGAGCAGCTGTTCGGTGCTGACGTGGTCGTTGTCGACGGCGGGCTGTCGACGCAGTTGACGCGTCTGGGACAGGACATCTCCGGAACGCTGTGGACCGGGCGTGCTCTGCTCACCGATCCGGGTGCCGTCACCCGTGCGCATGCCGACTACCTCGACGCTGGCGCCGATGTCGTGATCACGGCCAGCTACCAGGTGTCCAGGCGCGGCTTCGTCTCGGCGGGCCTCAGCGCCGCAGACGCCGATGCCGCGCTGACGGCGAGCGTCGCGGCCGCACGGGAGGCCGTCGGGTCCACGGGCCGGGGCGCGCGCGTGGCCGCCAGCGTCGGGCCGTACGGCGCGATCCTCCACGACGGATCGGAGTACCGCGGCAACTACGGACTCACGCGCGGGCAGCTGGTCGACTTCCACCGCGAGCGACTCGACGTGCTGCTCGCCGCCGAGCCCGATCTCCTCGCCATCGAGACGATCCCGGACGTGCGGGAGGCCGAGGCGCTCATGGAGGTCCTGGCCGGGGTGGATGTGCCGGCATGGTTGACCTTCTCCGCCGTCGAGGGCGGCCTGACCTGCGCGGGCCAGTCGATCGAGGAGGCGGCCGCGGTCGCGGCGTCGTCCCCGACCGTGGTCGCCACTGGTATCAACTGCACCGACCCGCGACTGGTCACCGACCTCGTCGCCCGCATCCGTTCGGCCGTCGACCTGCCGATCGTCGTGTACCCGAACGCGGGCGGCACCTGGGACGCCGGTGACGGTGAATGGCACGGCGGCGTGCCGGTCGATGCCTCAGATGCCTTCCCGGAGGCGGTGCTCGACGCGTGGCAGGCGGCTGGCGCGTCAGCGATCGGCGGGTGCTGTGGCACCGACGCGGCGACGATCAGTCACGTGGCACGGCAGCTGCATCGACCAGCACGCTGAGGGTGCGACCGGCTCGACGGGTCAGGATCAGGACAGGTCCAGTGCCCTCGCGACAGCCGAGGTCGCGCAGGACCTGACGCGGGTCGGCCTTCACGTCGCGGCTCTTGACCGACAGCCGGTCGATGGAACGGCGGCGCAGTTCGCGGCGCTGGTCAGCGGTGCTTCCTGAGAGTTCGCCGATCACGCGATAGGCGCGAACCATGCCGAGCGCGTCGAATCCGGCATCGGCGCTGGTGGTGAGCCATGAACTGTCGTCGTCGACGCGCTCGAGGTGGACACCGACGACGTCGGGCAGCGCCGCGAGCGCGAGCGCCCGTTCGACCGCCGGATCCGGTTCGATCAACCAGGAGCCCACGTGGTCGGCGCGGGGGAGCGTCCCGTCGACGGCATCCAGTTCGACAGGAGCGGCCGCCGAGTGGACGACCGCACGACGAGCGGCGGAGAACACCGGCCACGAGTAGGCGCCGCACTCGACCACGACCCGGTCGATGCTGGTCCACGTCGCATGCCAGCCCGATGGCGGAGTGAAGGCCGGCGCAACTTTGGCAGCGACGCGCGGGTGCTGGATCGACTCGATGAAGGACCACGGCGGTGACCACCGCTGCGGATCGCGCTCGGGCCGGGCACGGCCCGACGCCAGGTCGCGAGCGGCGCGGGGGTCGCGGCGGGCCGGGTCGACGAAGACGGCGTCGGTCGGTTCCAGGGTCGCCAGCAGGTCCGCCAGCACACGGGCGTCGGTCGCGTCAGCCTCGATGACGGTTGCCCCAGGAAGGTTGTGGCGGCAGAAGGCGGCTGTGCGGGGGTCGCGCTCGACCGCGGTGACGGTGATCCCGGCCTCGCACAGGGCGGCGGCGTCGAAGCCGAGGCCGGCCGTCAGGTCCACAACCCTGCGTACTCCAGACCCGTACATGAGCCCGGCCCGATAGGCGGCCACGGCGGGCCGGGTCGCCTGCTCCAGACCGTCGCGGGAGAGCAGCAGGGCGTCGGCGGTGATGCCGTAGTGGGTGCGGGCCCGGGCTCGCAGGCCCGACTGTTCCAGGGCGGCGGCGGCCTGGGCGGCGGTGAGTCGGGGAAGCCAGCCGCGCAGGGTGGTGGCCGCTGCCAGCGGGTCGGTGGGAGCCGTCGCCGTGGCCTCCTCGGCCGCGCCGATCGCCTGCGCTCCCGAAGTCGATGTGAGCCAGGAGGTCAGTTCCGCTGGCTCGGTCGACGGCATGGCCCCATTCTCCGCCGCTGGGGGATTCGCCCCTGCCCCGCCCGGGTCGTTGGCACTCAACTTGACGGAGTGCTAATGGCTGCGTACTGTCTGATCTGGCACTCCCCATGGGGGACTGCCAACTAACGCACCACCACACCGAACCACTGATCCGCGTTCGCCGCTCGCCGGCGGCCCATCGACATCCCGGAGGATGTAACCGTGTCGGTCTCCATCAAGCCGCTCGAGGACCGCATTCTGGTCCAGACCCTCGAAGCCGAGCAGACCACTGCTTCTGGCCTCGTTATCCCTGACACGGCCAAGGAGAAGCCCCAGGAGGGCAAGGTCCTGGCCGTCGGCCCCGGCCGCTTCGACGAGGATGGCGAGAAGCGCATCCCGCTCGACATCAAGGTCGGCGACATCGTCATCTACAGCAAGTACGGCGGCACCGAGGTGAAGTACAACGGCGAGGAGTACCTGCTCCTGTCGGCCCGCGACGTGCTCGCCATCGTCGAGAAGTAGTCGTTCATTCTTTTCGCTGATTGGCCCGTCGCGATGCGCACTGCGCCTTCGCGGCGGGCCGATCGCATCCCTGCCATACCTGTTCACTGACCTTCGTTCGGGAGAGTTGACTGATGTCCAAGATTCTGGAGTTCGACGAGCACGCGCGCCGCAGCCTTGAGCGCGGCGTGAACGCGCTCGCCGACGCGGTGAAGGTCACGCTCGGCCCCAAGGGCCGCAACGTCGTCATCGACAAGAAGTGGGGCGCGCCAACCATCACGAACGACGGTGTGACCATCGCCCGTGAGATCGAGCTCGACGATCCTTACGAGAACCTCGGCGCCCAGCTCGCCAAGGAGGTCGCCACCAAGACCAACGACGTCGCGGGTGACGGCACCACGACCGCCACTGTGCTCGCTCAGGCGATGGTCCGCGAGGGCATCAAGCAGGTCGCCGCAGGCGCGTCGCCGATGGAGGTCAAGCGCGGCATCGACAAGGCCGTGAAGGCCGCCACCGACGAGCTCATCAAGAACTCCCGTGAGGTCGCCGACAAGACCGAGATCGCCAACGTCGCGACTATCTCCTCGCAGGACTCCGAGATCGGCGAGCTGATTGCCGACGCCTTCGACAAGGTGGGCAAGGACGGCGTCATCTCCGTCGAGGAGTCCAACACGACCGGCCTCGAGCTCGAGTTCACCGAGGGCATGCAGTTCGACAAGGGCTTCATCTCGGCCTACTTCGTGACCGACCCCGATCGCATGGAGACCGTCCTTGAGGACGCGCACGTCCTGATCGTGCAGGGCAAGGTCTCCTCAGTGCAGGAACTGCTGCCGCTGCTCGAGAAGGTCGTCCAGGCCGGCAAGCCGCTCCTGATCATCGCTGAGGACGTCGACGGCGAGGCGCTGTCGACCCTGGTCGTCAACCGCATCCGCGGCACCTTCTCGTCCTGCGCCGTCAAGGCCCCTGCCTTCGGAGACCGCCGCAAGGCGATCCTGCAGGACCTCGCCATCCTCACCGGAGCACAGGTTGTCGCTCCCGAGGTCGGCCTCAAGCTCGACCAGGTCGGCCTCGAGGTGCTGGGCACCGCGCGCCGCATCGTGGTCACCAAGGACAACACGACGATCCTCGACGGTGGCGGAGATCCGGTTGCTGTGGAGGAGCGCATCGCGCAGGTCCGTGGCGAGATCGAGCACACCGAGTCCGACTGGGACAAGGAGAAGCTCCAGGAGCGCCTCGCCAAGATCGCCGGTGGCGTTGTCGTCATCAAGGTCGGTGGCCACACCGAGGTTGAGCTCAAGGAGAAGAAGCACCGCATCGAGGACGCCGTCTCCGCGACGCGCGCCGCGATCGAGGAGGGCATCGTCGCCGGTGGCGGCACTGCGCTCGTTCAGGCGGCCAAGGTTCTCGAGGGCGACCTCGGGCTGACTGGCGACCAGGCGACGGGCGTCGGCATCGTCCGCCGCTCGATGCCGGAGCCGCTTCGCTGGATCGCCCAGAACGCCGGCGAGCAGGGCTTCGTCGTGGTCGCGAAGGTGTCTGAGATGCCGGCCGGTCACGGCCTCAATGCGGCCACCGGCGAGTACGGCGACCTCATCGCCCAGGGCGTCATCGACCCTGTCAAGGTCACTCGCTCGGCGCTGCAGAATGCCGCGTCGATCGCCGCCATGCTGCTGACCACCGAGGTCCTCGTGGTCGAGAAGAAGGAGAACGAGCCGGAGTCGGCTGGCCACGGCCACTCGCATCACGGCCACTCGCACTAGATCGTCTGATGAAGGGCCCGGACGGAATCACCGTCCGGGCCCTTCATCGTTGAACGCTGCTCAGGCGGCCGGCCGCTGTGCGCGCCACTCGTCCTCGGTGATGGCGTAGACAATCTCGTCAGTCCACTCGCCCTTGACCCACTCGTTCTCGCGCAGATGTCCCTCCATGCGCATGCCCAGCCGCTCGAGCAGTCGCGCGGAGGCCTCGTTGCGGGCGTCCAGGCGCCCGGTCACGCGGTGCGCACCGAGGTCGTCGAACGCGACGGCCACCATGGCCCTGGCTGCCTCGGTGGCGTAGCCGTTGCCCGACGCTGCCGGCATGAAGACGTAGCCGATCTCGCACTGCTTGTGTGCCGTGCTGACAAGGCAGATGCCGACATCGCCGATCATCTCGCCGTCGCGCTCGACGGCGAGGTTCAGCCAGGTGCCCTCACCCGGCAGCTCGGACCCCAGTCGCTTCGCAAGGTGCTCGGCGGCCTGTTCGCGACTGAGCGGCTCCTCGTACAGGTAGGTCACGACGTGCGGATCGCTGAACATGGCATGGAAGCGATCGAGGTCGTCGGTTGTATAGGCCCGCAGTGTTAGTCGGTCCGTGCGCATCGGCAGGTGCATCCGATGATCGTAGGGAGCGTGGCGCGGTCGCGTGTCGGCGAGCCGTAGTAAGAGCCGCGTGGGGCGTCAGCGGTCAGGAGGCCCTGGCCACCAGGCGACGGCGACGGTAGATCGCCTCGCGCTCGTCCTCGGTGATGCCACCCCACACCCCGTAGGGCTCACGAACGGCCAGTGCGTGCGAGCGGCACGCCACGGCGACCGGGCACGAGGTGCAGATCAGCTTCGCGGCGGCCTGTCGGGTTTCGCGGGCCTCGCCGCGCTCGCCCTCGGGGTGGAAGAACAGGCGCGGGTCCTCGCCGCGGCAGGCGGCCTGCATCTGCCAATCCCAGAAGTCGGCGTTGGGCCCGGGGAGCCGGGAGACGTCAGCCATTTGGTAAGCCTTTCCTTACTTGGGGTACTAACCATACAAATCGTTTCACAAGTTGGTCAATACCCAAATCCTCGGGACTTGAGTCCTACGCGGCTCAAGTCGCGGACCTGGAGATGTGCGCCCAGAATGTCCGCGTGACACCAGACCCGGAGGCAGCGGCCGACCCCGGGCTCACGGTGGCGGCAGTGGCCCGGCGGATGGGCGTCGCGCCAGCGACGCTTCGGACCTGGGATCGCCGCTACGGGATCGGGCCCAGCGGCCATCGACCAGGGGCCCACCGGCGGTATACGGCCGCGGACCTCGCCCGACTGGAGCACATGCGTCGGCTGGTCATCGCTGGGTTCCCGCCGGCGCAGGCGGCGCAGGCGGCTCGGAACCTTCCGATTGACGCCGAGTCCCTCGCACCCGTCCATCGGCTCCGGGTGGCGGACAACAGCCCCACCGAGCCCGCGGCCGAGCCCGGGCGACAAGGTGGCGGCACCGTCATCGCCATGCCGGGCGGAACGGCAGCGGTGCGTGGCCTAGCGCGGGCCGCGCAGACCCTCGACACGGCAGCCTGCACGGCGATCATCTCGGAAGCGCTGGCATCTCGTGGCGTGGTCATGACCTGGGACGGCCTCCTGGTGCCGGTCCTGGCAGCCGTCGGTGATCGCTGGCAGGGGTCGGGGCGCGGGATTGAGGTCGAGCATGCGCTCAGCGCAGTGGTCCAGGACTGCCTGGCCCGCACGCTGCGCATCATGGGCGAGCCGGTCAACTTCCGTGCCGTCCTTTTGGCATGCGCGCCCGAGGAGATGCACTCCTTGCCGTTGTGGGCAGTTGCTGCCGCCCTGTCCGAGCGAGGCATCTACGCACGGGTCTTCGGCGCCGGGTTGCCTGCTGACTCCCTCCAGCAGGCTGTTCACCGGCTCGGCCCCGCTGCGGTCTTCGTGTGGGCCCAGCTGCCGGACTCGGCCCGTCGATCCCAACTCGCCCCTCTCGCGGCATTCCGGCCGACGCCGGCGGTCTTCGCCGGCGGTCCTGGCTGGTTCGGGGCGGCCCCTGACGGGGTGTCGTCGGTCAACGGCCTCAGCGACACGGTGGACAAGATCGCCCGAGCAGCTGGCGAGTAGCCTTAGCAGCCACCGCCCCGCTGCCCCCGGAGACCACATGGCGCCTCGTCCCGACTCACTCCTCTTCGACGGGGTTCCCGAGAAATTCGGCTACCTCGGGCTGACCTTCGACGACGTGCTGCTCGTTCCGGCCGAGTCCGACGTCGTGCCAAGCGAGGTCAGCACGACCTCGCGGGTAACCCGGAACATCACGGTGCAGATGCCGCTGGTGTCGTCGGCGATGGACACGGTCACCGAGGCCCGCATGGCCATCGCCATGGCCCGCCAAGGTGGAGTCGGCGTGCTGCACCGCAACCTCCCCATCGAGGAGCAGGCGATCCAGGTCGATCTCGTCAAGCGTTCCGAGGCCGGCATGGTCAACCGTCCCGTCACCTGCTCGCCCGACGACACGCTTGCCGACGTGGATCGACTGTGCGGGCGCTACCGGATCAGCGGTGTTCCCGTCGTCGACGAGTCAGGCGTACTCCTCGGCATCGTCACCAATCGCGACATGCGGTTCGAGGACAACATGGGCAAGCTCGCGCGGGACATCATGACGCCGATGCCCCTGGTCACTGCTGCGGTGGGCATCGACTCCAATGATGCGCTCGCGCTGCTCGCGCAGCACAAGGTGGAGAAGCTCCCGCTCATCGACGAGAAGGGTCGGCTGAAGGGACTCTTCACGGTCAAGGACTTCGTCAAGAGCGACAAGTACCCGCATGCCACCAAGGACGCCCTCGGCCGGCTCGTTGTGGGTGCAGCCGTCGGCGTCGGTGACGATGCGGAGAAGCGCGCTCGCGCACTCATCGAGGCGGGCGCCGACTTCCTGATCGTCGACACTGCGCATGGGCACTCCCGTGCGGTGATCGAGATGGTGCGGCTACTCAAGCAGTCGAGCACGGTCGACATCGTCGGAGGCAACGTCGCCACCCGAGAGGGCGCGCAGGCGCTCATCGATGCGGGTGCGGACGGCATCAAGGTTGGCGTCGGTCCCGGCTCGATCTGCACCACCCGCGTCGTTGCCGGCGTTGGTGTCCCGCAGATCTCGGCGATCTACGCGGCATCGCTCGCCGCGGCCCCGGCGGGAGTGCCGGTCATCGGCGACGGTGGCGTCCAGTACTCGGGCGATATCGCAAAGGCGCTGGTCGCCGGAGCCGACACCGTCATGCTGGGCGGCGTGCTGGCCGGCTGCGAGGAGACCCCCGGTGACGCCGTCTTCGTGAACGGCAAGCAGTTCAAGGGGTATCGCGGCATGGGCTCGCTCGGCGCGATGCAGTCGCGCGGAGAGGCCCGCTCCTATAGCAAGGACCGCTACTTCCAGGACGACGTGCTCAGCGACGACAAGCTCGTGCCCGAGGGCATCGAGGGGATGGTCGCCTACCGCGGCCCGTTGAGCGCAGTCGCGCACCAGCTCGTCGGCGGCCTGCGCGCAGCGATGGGCTATTCGGGCGCATCCACGATCGAGGAACTGCACACGAAGGGCTCGTTCGTTCGAATCACCTCGGCGGGACTGCGCGAGAGCCACCCGCACGACATCCAGATGACCATCGAAGCGCCTAACTACACAGGACGGTAGGACTCCGTGAACGACATCCAGATCGGCGGGGCCAAGCGCGCGCGCCGTGGCTACTCGTTCGACGAGGTCGCTATCGCGCCGAGCCGGCGCACCCGCGATCCAGAGGCCGTCTCGACCGCGTGGACCATCGACGCGTACCGCTTCGACACTCCGGTGCTCGCCGCCCCGATGGACTCGGTCGTGTCGCCGGACAGTGCTTCGACCCTGGCCGACCTCGGGGTGCTCGCCGTGCTCAACCTCGAGGGATTGTGGGGTCGTTACGAGGACCCCACGCCACTCCTTCGCGATATCGCCGGCTACGCGGCAGACGAGGCGACGGGGCGGCTGCAGGAGCTCTACTCAGCGAAGCCGGTCGATCCCGCGCTGGTGACCTCGCGGATCCAGCAGATGAAGGCAGGCGGCCACATCGTGGCCGTCGCGACGTCGCCGCAGAATGCGCGCGAGCTCGCACCGCTGGGCGCTGCGGCGGGTGCTGACATCGTCGTGATCCGGGGTACCACGGTGTCCGCGGAGCACGTTTCGACGGATGGGGAGCCGCTGAACCTCAAGCAGTTCATCCACGAACTGGATGCTCCGGTGATCGTCGGGGGGTGCGCGACGCATCAGGCCGCACTTCACCTCATGCGCACCGGTGCTGCGGGTGTGCTCGTGGGCTTCGGTGGCGGCGCTTCGCACACCACTGCCGATGTGATGGGCGTACGCGTCCCGATGGCCAGTGCTGTCGCTGACGTCGCTGCCGCCCGGCGCGACTACCTCGACGAATCCGGTGGCAGGTATGTCCACGTCATTGCCGATGGATCCATGGGCCGTAGCGGCGACATCGTCAAGGCATTCGCCTGCGGCGCCGACGCCGTGATGGTCGGGTCGATCCTGGCCCGTGCGACCGATGCACCCGGACATGGCGCGCACTGGGGCGCGGAGGCGTGGCATGCGCACCTGCCCCGCGGTGAGCGCCACCTGATGAAGCCGGTGGGCACCTTCGAGCAGGTACTGCGCGGCCCGTCGAGCAGCGCAGACGGCACGTTGAACGTCGTCGGAGCGCTCCGCAAGGCGATGGCGACCACCGGCTACAGCGACGTCAAGGAGTTCCAGCGCGTGGAGATGGTGGTCACCTCGTCATGATCGACGATGCCCTTCTGGACGGCCTCCTCGCCAGCCTGACGGTGCGGGAGGGAGCCCAGACGCGCGAGGTCATCGCGCCGTTCACCGGCGCCCGGCTGTTCGACCTGCCGCTTGCGGACGAGGAGGACGTCGAGACCGCCTTGCGCGACCTGCGGCGCGGCCAGAAGTCGTGGTCCGCGCGGCCGCTCGCCGAGCGCACGGCGGTCATGCTGAGGTTCCATGACCTGGTGCTCGCAGAGCGCGAGGCCGGGCTCGACATCGTCCAGTGGGAGACCGGCAAGACGCGTCGCGATGCGATGGAGGAACTCGTCGACGTGGCGCTCACTGCCCGCCACTATGCCCGCGATGCCAAACGCCTGCTCAAGCCGCGACGCCATCGTGGCGTGCTCCCTGTCGCCGTGGGCGTGGTGCAGCTCCAGCACCCGAAGGGTGTCGTCGGGGTGCTTGCCCCGTGGAACTATCCGCTGACGTTGGCCGCGAGCGATGCGCTTCCGGCTCTGATCGCGGGCAACGCTGTGCTTCTCAAGCCAGACGTCCAGACGACACTCACTGCCGCGTGGGTGATCGGCCTGATGGTCAAGGCCGGTCTGCCGCACGACGTCGTCCGCATCGTGCCGGGTGAGGGCCCAGAAGTCGGACCGATGATCATCGACCGTGTCGACTACGTCATGTTCACCGGCTCCACGCGCGTGGGTCGCGAGGTTGCGGCGCGGTGCGGTGAGCGCCTTGTTGGATGCTCGCTCGAACTCGGCGGCAAGAACGCGATGATCGTCCGCGCTGACGCGGACGTCGCGCGCGCTGCGCAGATCGCCTCCCGTGCCAGCTTCGCCAACTCGGGCCAGTTGTGCATCTCGATGGAGCGCGTCTATGTCCACGAGTCGTTGTTCGACGCGTTCGTGACGGCATTCGCCGAGCGGGCGCGTGCGATGACGATGACAGCCGCGGTCGGCTGGGGCGGCGACATGGGCTCGCTGATCGCCCAGCGCCAGGTCGACCGGGTGCAGGCCCATGTCGAGGACGCGGTGAGTCGCGGCGCCACGCTCGTGGCTGGGGGCAAGCCGCGACCCGACGTCGGGCCGTACTTCTTCGAGCCAACCGTGCTCACTGGTGTCACGTCGGACATGATCCTGTGCGACGAGGAGACGTTCGGGCCCGTCGTCGCGGTTTACCCGGTGGCCTCGGACGAGGAGGCCGTCGAGCGCGCCAATGACTCGGCGTACGGCCTCAACGCTGTCGTGGTGTCCCGCGACGCCAAGGTCGGGCGCACGATCGCGACTCAACTGCACGCAGGCACGGTCAACGTCAACGAGGCGTTCGGCCCGTCGTGGGGCAGCACGCGCGCCCCCATGGGTGGCATGGGTGACTCCGGCCTGGGCCGTCGGCACGGCGACGAAGGACTCCTGAAGTACACCGAGTCGCAGACGATCGCGACTCAACGCTTCCTCGGCTTCGACCCGCAGTTCGGCTGGTCGGACGAGAAGTGGCTCAACACGCTGGCGGGGGCACTGTCAGTCATGAAGAAGGCAGGTCTGAAGTAGCGATGAATGGCTTCGACTTCGACGTCCTCATCATCGGCTCGGGATTCGGCGGGAGCGTTTCGGCACTGCGGCTGGCCGAGAAGGGCTACCGCGTCGGGGTTCTCGAGGCGGGTCGCCGCTTCGAGGACAACGCCTTCCCGAAGACGTCATGGCGGTTGAAGGACTTCCTGTGGGCGCCGAAGCTGGGGCTGACAGGGATCCAGCGCATACACGTGCTCAGGGACGTCGTGGTGCTCGCCGGCGCGGGCGTCGGCGGCGGCTCGCTGGTCTACGCCAACACCCTCTACGTGCCGGGCGACACGTTCTTCGAGGACCCGCAGTGGCGCGACATCACTGACTGGAAGACCGAGCTCGCGCCCTACTACGACCAGGCGACGCGCATGCTCGGCGTCACGCGCAACCCCACGATGACTCCGAGCGATGTGATCATCAAGTCGGTGGCCGAGGACATGGGCAGGGGCCACACTTTCACGCTGACCCCTGTGGGCGTCTACTTCGGCGAAGGGCCCGGTGTCACGGCGCCTGACCCGTTCTTTGGCGGCGCTGGCCCGGCACGCACGGGCTGCATCGAGTGCGGTGAGTGCATGACCGGCTGCCGCTACAACGCGAAGAACACCATGACGAAGAACTACCTCGCCCTCGCCGAGTCAGCGGGAGCCCGCGTCTACCCGCTCACGACCGTCACGGGCCTGAGCGAGCGCGTCGGCGGCGGTTACGTGGTCGACACCGCGCGCACCGGGTCCTGGAGCACTCGCAAGGTCCGCACCCTGTCGGCTGAGCACGTTATCGTCGCGGCCGGGACGTACAACACGCAGAAGCTGCTCCATCGCATGAAGGACGATGGGCGGCTGCCGCGACTCTCCTCAGCTTTGGGGAGGCTGTCGCGCACGAACTCTGAGGCGCTTCTCGGTGCCGTGGCCAACTCCCCAGAGGCGGACTACACACGCGGCGTCGCCATCACGTCGAGCTTCTACCCTGACGACGACACGCACGTCGAGCCGGTGCGCTATGGCAAGGGCTCGAACTCGATGGGGCTGCTGCAGTCGGTCCTGACCGTGCCGGTTGCGGGCAAGGCCCGCTGGCGCACCTGGACGAAGGAACTGGTCAGGCAGCGCGGCGACGCGGTCTCCCTCGTCAACGTGCGGCGGTGGAGCGAGCGGGCGATCATCGCCCTGGTCATGCAGCCGGTCGACAACTCCCTGACGCTCACGGGCGCGCGTGGCCGCTTCGGCCGCTGGCGCTTGACTACGAAGAAGCACGAGTCCACCCCGGCGCCCACGTACATCCCGATCGCGCACGACGTGGTCCGCCGGATCGCCGACAAGGTCGAGGGCGTGGCCGGAGGCAACCTGTTCGAGAACTTCGACGCCGCGATGACGGCGCACTTCGTCGGAGGCTGCTCGATTGGAGCAGACGAGAGCAGCGGCGTGATCGACGGCTACCACAGGGCGTTCGGCCATCCGGGACTGCACATCGTCGACGGGTCGGCCATCACGGCCAACCTCGGCGTCAATCCGTCCTTGACCATCACTGCGCAGGCGGAACGGGCGATGGCGCTGTGGCCGAACAAGGGGGACGCCGATGAGCGGCCGCCATTGGGCTCGGCCTACGTGCCCGTTCCTGCCGTCTCGCCGGCGAGGCCAGTGGTTCCGGAGTCCGCACCCGGCGCCCTGCGCCTGCCGATCGCCCCGCTCACCTGACGTCGACTGCAGCGCCCCGCGTCGCAAAGCGTTCCGCTTGCGACGCGGGGCGCTGCAGTCGACATGAATGGGGGGCGGGACCGGATGGTCCCGCCCCCCATTCGCGATGAACTACAGGCCCGCCGCCTTCGCGACCGCTCGCGCGGTGAGGACGCGCGCGAGGTGCTCGCGGTAGTCCGCCTTCGCGTGGATGTCGTCATTCGGGCTTGCGCCGTCAGCAGCCGACTGCGCAGCGGCAGTGATCGCATCCAGCGTTGCCGCCCCGCCGGTGAGTGCGGCCTCGACCGAACTGGCCCGCACGGGCTTGGGGCCCATGTTGGTCAGGCCGATGCGGGCTCCGGTGATGGATCCGCCTTCGACCTTCACCGCCGCAGCAACTCCGACGATCGCCCAGGCCTGGGCCGTGCGGTTGAACTTCTCATAGTGCGCGCCCCAGCCGGTGTACTTCGGGAACGAGACGCTGACGAGCACTTCGTCGGGGCCGACTGCCGTCGTGAAGTAGTCGACGAAGAAGTCGCTCGCTGCCACGGTACGACGGCCACCGGGACCGGCGATCGTGAACGAAGCATCGAGCGCCAAGGCCGTGCCCGGCTGATCGCCCGCCGGATCCGCATGGGCAAGCGCGCCGCCGAGCGTGCCCCGGTGCCGGATCTGCCGATCCGCCACTGTCGCAGTAGCCGCTGCGAGCAGTGCCACGTTGTCCTTGACGAGGGCGCTGGTCATGACCTCGTCATGCGTCACGCCTGCGCCGATGACGATGGCGTCGCCGGTGTCGGAGATGCCCTTCATCTCGTCGATGCGAGTGGTGTCGACGATGACGGAGGGCGCGCCCATCCGAAGCCGGAGGACGGGCAACAGCGACTGGCCGCCGCCGAGCACCTTGGCGTCCTCGCCGCCAGCGACGAGAGCCGCGACGGCCTCGTCGACGGTGGTCGGGCGGACGTAATCGAATGCCGCGGGAATCATGCCTTGGCTCCCTTCGCCGCCTGGATGGCTCTCCATACCGTCTGCGGGCTGGCCGGCATGTCGATGTTGTCGATGCCGAGAGGCCGCAGGGCATCGACGATGCCGTTCATGATCGCTGGCGTCGAGGCGATCGCACCTGCCTCGCCCACGCCCTTCGTGCCCAGCGAGTGCGTCGTCGACGGGGTGACCGTCGTCGACGTGTCGAACGACGGCAGGTCCGCCGCGCTCGGGATCAGGTAGTCGGCGAGGCTGGCGGTGAGCAGGTTGCCTTCCGCGTCGTACTCGGCGAACTCGTACAGCGCCTGGGCCACGCCCTGCGCCACACCGCCGTGCACCTGGCCCTCGACGATCATCGGGTTGATCTGATTGCCGACGTCATCGACGCACACGTACTTGCGCAGTTTCACCATGCCGGTCTCGGTGTCGACCTCCATGGCTGCCAGGTGCGTGCCATGCGGGTAGGAGAAGTCCTCCGGGTCCACGGTGGCCTCGCCCGACAGCATCGGCTCGACGCCCTCGGGCAGGTTGTGGGCCGAGAACGCGGCCCACGCCACGGCAGCGAGAGCCGCCGACTTCTCCGGATCACCCTTGACGTGGAAGGTGCCGTCACGGAACTCCAGATCCTCGGGTGCGCATTCGAGCTGGTGCGCCGCGATGACCCTGGCGTTCTCGACGAGCCGGTCGGCCGCCTTCTTGATGGCCTGACCACCCACCGCAAGCGAGCGTGAGCCGTAGGTGTCCATGCCATAGGGCGCGCGACCGGTGTCGCCGTGGATCACCTCGATGTCCTCGACGGGGATGCCGAGGATGCCGCTGGCGATCTGGCTCCAGGCGGTCTCATGGCCCTGGCCGTGTGGTGACGTGCCGGTGACCAGTTCGGCCTTGCCGGTCGGCAGGAGACGGATCGTGCAGTGCTCCCAGCCGCCCGCGGCGTACTTCAGGGCGCCGAGGGTACGGGACGGTGCCAGGCCGCACATCTCGGTGAAGGTCGAGATGCCGATGCCGAGCTGTACCGGGTCGCCGGACTCGCGACGGGCCTTCTGCTCGGCTCGCAGCTCGGCCATGCCGAACATGTCCAGCGCCTTCGCGGTGGCTGCCTCGTAGTTGCCGGTGTCGTAGGTGAGTCCGGCAACGGTCGTGTACGGGAACTCGTGGTGCTGGATCCAGTTCTTGGTCCGGAACTCCATGGGGTCCATGCCAAGCTCTGCCGCGGCCTCGTCGACGATGCGCTCGATCGAATAGGTCGCCTCCGGCCGTCCAGCGCCACGGTAGGCGTCGGTCGGCGTGGTGTTCGTGAAGATGCCCGTGCAGTGGAACTCGTAGGCATCCATCTTGTAGATGGCCGGGTACATGAACATGCCCAGGATCGGGATGCCTGGCGTGATGATCTGCAGGTAGGCACCCATGTTGGCGAGGATCGTGACGCGCAGTCCGAGGATCTTGCCCTCGTTGGTGACGGCGAGCTCGACGTCCTGGATGTGGTCGCGCCCGTGGTGGGTGGCGACCATGTTCTCGCTGCGGGTCTCGGTCCACTTGACCGGACGGCCGAGCTTGCGGGCCAGCTGCACCACGAGGATCTCCTCGCGGTAGCACTGCAGCTTGCCGCCGAAGCCGCCTCCTACGTCAGGCGCGACCACGCGCAGGTTCTGCTCCGGGATGCCAGTGACCAGCGTCAGCAGCACGCGAAGGACGTGTGGGATCTGGGTGGACGACCAGATGGTGATCTCGTCGCTCATGCCCATGGGTGCGGCGACGACGGCACGCGGTTCCATGAAGGCTGGGATGAGGCGCTGGTTCACGAAGCGCCGCTTGACGACGCGGTCGGCCTTCGCCGCAGCCTCGTCGAAGCCACCACCGAACGGGTACGTGTAGCAGCTGTTGTTCGGCACGCTGTCGTGCACGAGCTCGGTGCCGGGGGACAGGGCGTCGACCATGTTGATGACGGCGTCGAGCGGTTCGTACTCAACGTCGACGGCGGCGATGGCGTCCTCGGCCGACGCAGCGTCAGTGGCGAGGACAACTGCCACGCAGTCTCCGACGTGCCGGACCTTGTCGCCCGTGAGTGCGGGGAACGGAGGCATGATCGTGTTGTCGGTGACGGGCCACACGCAAGGCACTCCGGCGTTGAGGTCACCGAGCGACTCCGCGTCGAAGGCGGCGACGACGTTCGGCATCGCGAGGGCACCGGAGAGGTCGATCTTGGTGATCCTCGCGTGCGCCATGGGGCTGCGCACGATGGCCATGTGAAGGGTGCCAGGGAGCTGGATGTTGTCGGTCCAGTTCGTCCGGCCGTGAAGGAGCTTCGCGTCCTCCTTGCGGCGGATGGGACGGCCGATCGCGTTCGTCGACTCGATGATGTCGGTCACTTCTGGCCTCCCATCAGCTCAGCCGCGTGGGCGACCGACTTGACGATGTTGTGGTAGCCGGTGCAGCGGCACAGGTTGCCGTGCAGTCCGTCGCGGATCTCCTCCTCGGTCGGGTTCGGATTCTCCGACAGCAGGTCCACCGCGGACATCACCATGCCTGGCGTGCAGTAGCCGCACTGGAGGCCGTGACACTCCTTGAATGCGGCCTGGACCGGATGCCAGTCGTCGCCGGTGGCCAGGCCCTGGATCGTGGTGATCTCGCTGCCGTCAGCCTGAACCGCGAGCACGCTGCACGACTTGACGCTCTTGCCGTCGAGTAGGACGGTGCATGCACCGCAGTTCGAGGTGTCGCAGCCGACAACGGTGCCGACCTTGCCGAGGTCGTTGCGCAGCCAGTGGACCAGGAGCGTTCGGGGTTCGACGTCGCTCTCGTAGCGGGTTCCGTCGACGGTGACGGTGATGTGGTGCATGACTTCCCTTCCGCGTAGACGAAGGCGCGGCCCGCCGGGCGGGCCGCGTGTGACGGGGATCACGTTAGGGCGCCCTCGCGCGGTTAGGGGCCGTTTTGGCAGTTCCTTGCCCGGTCCGGACGGTCTTCTTGAGCCTTGGCTGACGAGGGGGTCGTGTGGGGCGGGACGCTAGTGTTCCCTCGATGCCTGACACCGCGGACGTAGCCCCCGCGACCCCTGATCGCACCGTCAAGACCCACCTGGGCTGGGCGGTGGCCTCCGCCATGCTGTGCTTCCTCCCACTGGGGCTGATCGCGGTCCTCTACGCCCTCTCGTCCAACAAGGCGCTGGCAGCGGGGGACGTCGATCGGGCGGTGCGCAAGGCCCGCGTCGCGAAGCGATGGCTGGTCCTCACGATCGTCGTCGGCGTCATCGTCGACCTGATCCTGCTGGGTGCCTTCGTCATGCTGGGCGCGTTCTCGTCCTGATCCTGATGGCCGGGCATCGATCAGCTCCGCGCGCGCGGCTGGATAGGCTCGCCGCGTGACCTCGGCCCCCGACACCGTCCTTGTCGTCGACTTCGGCGCCCAGTACGCGCAGTTGATCGCACGCCGGGTGCGCGAGGCGCACGTGTACTCCGAGATCGTGCCGCACACCATGCCTGTGGCCGAAATGGTCGCCAAGAAGCCGGCCGCCATCATCCTGAGCGGCGGGCCGTCCAGCGTGTATCAGGCGGGCGCCCCGTCGGTGGATCCAGCGGTGTTCGCTGCGGGAATCCCGGTGTTCGGGATCTGCTACGGATTCCAGGCCATGGCTCAGGCGCTAGGCGGCTCGGTCGCACGGACGGGACTGAGCGAGTTCGGCGGCACGACGATGAGCGTCGTCGAGCCGGGCGCGCTGTTCGCCGGCCTCCCTGCCGACCTCAGCGTCTGGATGTCGCACGGCGACTCCGTGTCTGAGCCCCCGCCTGGGTTCACGGTCACGGCCCAGTCGGCCGGTGCGCCGGTCGCCGCCTTCGAGGATCGCGACAGGTCGCTCGCGGGCGTCCAGTTCCACCCTGAGGTGATGCACAGCCAGCACGGGCAGCGCGTCCTCGAGCACTTCCTGCATGACATCGCCGGCTGTCGCCCCGACTGGACAATGACCAACGTCATCGACGAGCAGGTCGAGCGGATTCGCGCCCAGGTCGGCACCGGTCGGGTGATCTGCGGCCTCTCCGGTGGCGTCGACTCGGCAGTCGCTGCGGCCCTGGTGCACCGAGCGGTCGGCGACCAGCTCACCTGCGTCTTCGTCGACCACGGGCTCCTGCGCAAGGGCGAGCGCGAGCAGGTCGAGCGTGACTACGTGGCGGCCACCGGCATCCGGCTTGTGGTGGTGGATGCCCGCGAGCGATTCCTGTCCGCGCTCTTCGAGGTCAGCGACCCGGAGACCAAGCGCAAGATCATCGGCCGCGAGTTCATCCGCGTCTTCGAGGTTGCCGCGCGGTCCGTCGTCGAGGACGCCGGGGCGGATGGCGAGAGTGTGGAGTTCCTCGTGCAGGGCACGCTCTACCCCGACGTCGTCGAGTCCGGCGGCGGCACCGGCACCGCGAACATCAAGAGCCACCACAACGTCGGCGGACTGCCTGACGACCTGCAGTTCACGCTGGTCGAGCCGCTGCGCACACTGTTCAAGGACGAGGTCCGGCAGGTCGGCGCCGATCTCGGCCTGCCCCCCGAGATCGTGTGGCGGCACCCGTTCCCAGGTCCGGGGCTCGCGATCCGCATCATCGGCGAGGTCAACGAGGAGCGGCTGGCCATCCTGCGCGAGGCGGACGCGATCGCCCGCGAGGAACTCACTGCCTCCCACCTGGATCGCGACGTCTGGCAGTTCCCTGTGGTGCTGCTCGCTGACGTGCGTTCGGTCGGCGTGCAGGGTGACGGACGCACCTACGGCCACCCGGTCGTTCTGCGACCAGTGTCCAGCGAGGACGCGATGACGGCGGACTGGTCTCGCCTGCCCTATGACGTCGTCGCCCGAATCTCGACACGGATCACCAACGAGGTCCGTGAGGTCAATCGAGTCGTGCTTGACGTGACCAGCAAGCCCCCCGGCACCATTGAGTGGGAGTGATTCGGTCACGAATCACGACCAGCACCGATAAAGGGGAGTGATTCGGTCACGAATCACGACCAGCACCGATAAATGGGAGTGACCATGGAGTTCGTGTACAACCTGTTCCTCGTCCTGCACTTCATCGGCTTGGCCATGCTGCTGGGCGGCTGGTTCGTGCAGATGTCGTCGCCCGACAAGGGCGTGAACCGCACGATGCTCGAGGGCGCTTTGGCGCAGCTGATCACCGGCTTCGTCCTGGTCGGCATGCTCTCTGCCGGAGCCATCGAGGGCGAGTCGCCGAACAACACCGTCGTCGGCATCAAGATGCTGGTTGTCATCATCATCACGGTTCTGGCGTTCATCGGGCGTCGTCGGCAGCCACCGCAGGTGGCGATCTGGGCGGCAATCGGCGGACTGACCCTGGTGAACATCGTCGTTGCGGTCTTCGCCGGCGTCACCACCGGCTGACGGCACTCGCATGGAGCCGCGCAACCCAGTTCCACCGTTCACCGAGTCGACTGCCCGCGCCAAAGTGCAGGCGGCAGAGGATGCCTGGAACAGCAGGGACCCCGAGCGCGTCGCTGGTGCGTACACGGCGGACACGCAGTGGCGTAACCGCAGTGAGTTCGTGAGCGGTCGCGACGAGGTCGTCGCATTCCTGACCCGCAAGTGGGCCAAGGAGCACGACTATGCACTGCGCAAGAGCCTGTGGGCCTTCGAGGGCAATCACATCGCGGTGCGATTCCAGTACGAGTGGCACGACGATGCCGGGCGGTGGTTCCGCAGTTATGGCAACGAGAACTGGGAATTCGACGATCTCGGCTACATGCGCCGACGTGAGGCCAGCATCAATGATGTGGCGATCGACGAGTCGGAACGCCGGATCCTCGGCCCGCGCGAAGCGGGCGACGCCACGCAGCTTCCGCTGGCCTAGGCGGTTGCGACGACCATGAAGCCCTCGGCCAGTCGGCCTTCGGGCAGTCCACCCTGCTGAGCGGTCATCGTCATCCATCCGCGGATGCGGTCTTCCAGGTCGTCCATGTGCGACGTCTGGCTGTCGTGCGCACGCAGGGCTGCGATCTTGAACGGGAAGTTCTCGGTGACGTCGATGAAGTGATTGGGCGTCGGGCTCGCAAGCACCCAGACCTCGGGCACGGACCATGCGTCGAGACCCTCGTCGAGCAGCAGGCTGGTATGGGCGAACGGGTTGCGGGCGTCGGGATAGATCGCCTGGATGGCCGCGTCGCCTGCCGCCATGTGGTCCGGATGCGATGCCTGGATGCGATTCCAGTTCCGCTCGGGCGACTGGATGAGGACGCGGTCCGGACGCTGCTGGCGGATCACGCGGCTGATGTCGCGCCGCAGCTCGTGGCTGACGGTGAGCTCGCCGTCGCGATAGCCCAGGAAGGTGATGTCGCTGACTCCGAGGACCGCGCCGGCGGCGCGCTGCTCCGCGCGCCGGATCGCCGGGATCTCCGAGCGGGGCACGTCGGGGTCGAAGCCGCCCGCATCGCCGTCGGTGGCCAGACAGTAGGAGACGGTCGCGCCCGCGTCCGTGAGCGCCTTGATCGTGGCCCCCGCTCCGAAGTCGATGTCGTCCGGGTGCGCCATCACGGCGAGCACCCGCTCGACGGGGCTGCCGTCGCGGTTCGTGAGGAGGGGAACGGTCACGCGAGCACTGTAGTGGCCTTCAGGACGCTCGCCGATCGGGTCAGCTAGCCGCAAATGGTGACGAGCCGGGCGTCGGATGCCCAGATCGGCAGGCCCGAGGTACCGTGGTTTTCCACGGGGTCGGGCTGCGGGAGGCACGATGCGAGACGAATCTCATGCGCTCGGCAGCCCTGTCACAGTAGTAACTTCCGTAACTTCCGTGACAGAGTAGGACCGTGCTTCCCCGCCGTCCGGGGCGTCTTGCTGCGCCCTATCGACGCCGCCCGTCCGGGCGGCTGCTGACGGTAGCGGTATGCCTGCTCGCCGTGGTCGCGGTGGGGCTGGTTCGCCCGGTCGTCGCGGGTGCCGCTGACGGCCCCGACGTGTGGACGCCATCAACATGGACGGGCGAGGCCGCGGGACCGCCCGTGCCCGCCACCGGCCTGCCACCCGCGCCCGCTCCTGCGATCGCGGCGGCACTTCCGCAGGGGGCCTATGACGTGTCCCCGACTTACGAGGGACAGGCGCAGTGCGATCCACCGGCCAAGCCCGGCGCACAGGCGCTCGCCGACCTCCTCAAGGCAACCTACGGCGCTGACCAGACAGTGTGGATCCCGCGCGCGTGCAACATCGGCGCGCAGAGCGAGCACAAGGAGGGCCGCGCGCTCGACTGGATGACCAGTGCGCGCGTCGCGCAGCAGCGAGCCAACGCTGAGACGTTCCTCGCGTGGCTGCTCGGCCCCGACCAGTTCGGCGTGCCCTACGGCAACGCGATGCGGCTCGGTGTCATGTACATCGGCTGGAACGACCGCATCTGGCGCGGTTACGACATCAAGCGCGGCTGGACGGAGCTGAAGGGCTGCTTCGCGACGCCGACGCCCGGCATGGACACGACGTGTCACCGCAACCACATCCACATCTCGTTGACGTGGGACGGCGCAAGCGGTCGGACGTCGTTCTGGGACGGCACTGCGATGGATGGGCCGTACTGCAACCCCGAGCACTCCTCGGCGTCGGTTCCGGCCGGCGGCCGGGCAGCAGACGCCGTTCCCGTCGGTCCGGTACGGGTCCTCGGCACTCGCAAGGCCGTCGGGATCGCTGAGCGCTGTCGACTGCAGCAGGATCGATGGAGCGGCGACAGTCATCGCATCTACGTGAAGGTCACCGGTCAGGGGGGCGTGCCCGAGACGGGCGTGGCCGCGGTCGCCGTGCAAGTGGTCGCGATGGGATCGAACGCATCCTCAAGTGTGCGCATCTGGGCGCCAGGCCAAAGCAAGAGCGAGGTCGTCGCCAAGGTGCCGATGAACAAGGACGCGTCTGGCACCGCGATAGTGCCGGTGGCCTCGGACGGGACGATCGTGCTCGCGACGTCCGCAGGCGCGACTGACCTTGCCGTCGACGTCGTCGGCTACTACCCGCCCGGCGACGTGGCCAACGACACGTCCGCGACGCCTGGGCCGGCAACGGATATGGGCGACGAGCCGCCACCGGCGATTCCACCGGCCCCGGCCCCTGCTGCGC
>Ga0194043_1000024_pt1 | contig 61435 bp, 57 predicted proteins | sample JunL4415m_MetaG_FD_161274 | JGI IMG/M metagenome (GOLD analysis project Ga0194043, IMG submission 161274) | Anoxic zone freshwater microbial communities from boreal shield lake in IISD Experimental Lakes Area, Ontario, Canada - Jun2016-L442-15m | ecosystem: Environmental > Aquatic > Freshwater >...
AACAAGGGCCTCCTCGCGGGCTACGACGCCGTGGCCAAGGTGCACACCAAGAAGAGCGAGCACCGCATCGACGGGGACGGGTGGCGCATCGAACTGCTCGACGGAGTTCTCGAGAGCCCGGACCAGATCGCTCGCATCGTCGCGCTGCTGCGCGAGGACCGCTCCGTAGGTCTCGTGGTGCCGACGGGCCATGTGAGCGGCACCGAGCACTGGGGGAGCGACCAGGGCATCGTGGAGATGCTCGCGTCACGGCTTCCATTGGCGTTCGATCCGAACGAGTTGAGGTTCCCTGCGGGCGCCATGTTCTGGTGCCGGCCGTGGCTCATTGACCGCCTCGCGGACCTCGACATCACTGACTCCGACTTCGAGCCCGAGGCCGGCCAGTACGACGGCACGACGGCACACGCTCTTGAGCGGCTCGTCGGCATCTACACGTCCGTGGCTGGCATGGACATTGTCGAGGCGATGGACGTCAAGGCGCGGCTTGCCGCTTTGCGCAAGAGCCATGCAGTGCGGCCTCGCGTGTTCGCGTTCTACCTGCCGCAGTACCACGCGGTGCCGGAGAACGACCTCTTCTGGGGCGAGGGCTTCACCGACTGGGTGAACGTCAAGCGCGCGACTCCGATGTTCGACGGGCACCGCCAGCCACTCGAACCGAGCGACGCCCTCGGCTACTACGACCTCATCGACCCCGCCGTGCTCAAATCGCAGGCAGCCCTTGCCCGCGAGCATGGCATCGACGGCTTCGTCTTCCACCATTACTGGTTCGACGGCCACAAGGTGCTCGATGCGCCGGTCAACTCATGGCTCGCCGATCCGTCGATCGACATGCCGTTGGCGCTGTGCTGGGCCAACGAGCCGTGGTCGCGTCGGTGGGACGGCCAGCCCGACGACGTGCTGATCCCGCAGACCTACGGGGACGGATGGGCTACTCGCTTCTGGGACGACATCTCTCGCGCGCTGGCCGATCCTCGGTACATCCGGGTGGACGGAAAGCCGATGCTCGTGGTCTATCGCATCGGGGAGATCCCGGATGCAGTGGACGCCATCCGGATCTGGCGTGAGCGGGCCCGTGCTGCAGGTCACGAGGACCTGTTCATCGCCGCGGTGCGGCCGGCTCGCGAGGTGGCCGCTCTCTCCGCCGACGTCGTCAATGCCGTGGACGCGCTCATCTCGTTCCCGCCTGGCGGCGACATCAGCATCCAATCGATCATGTCGACCGTCCCCAAGCCGTGCGGCGTGTCCGGTGGCGACGTCATGTCCTACGCCTCAGCGTTCGACGAGGACCTGCCGGTGGCCGGCCCGGGCCAGCCACCGATCCTTCCCGGTGTCATGCCCGGCTGGGACAACACTGCCCGCCGGGGCGCGGACGCCTACCTGTTCATGGGTGCGAACCCGGTCTCGTTCGCCGGTGCCCTGCGCAGGCGCCTCCCGTCCAGCCGGATCCCGGCTGCCGAGTCGATGATCTTCATCAACGCTTGGAACGAGTGGGCCGAAGGTGCAGTGATCGAGCCCAGTGCACGGTTCGGCGACGCTAATCTGGCTTCTGTGGCAGACGTCCTTCCGGGCGCCGGAAAGAGTCAGTGAAGCTGACCCGAGGTTCGTCCCTGCCCGGCGGAAACCGCCGTGCGACGGGCAACCTCGAATATGCATTCCTATACGGGGATGTCTGCGTGGCGGTCGGCTGGTCGTCCCTGGAGAACATGGAGTCGGGCACGTGGCCCACCCTCAACGTCTACCGATTCCCGCGCCCGGACGCCAATCGGCTAGTGGATCTTCCCGAGGACTACGAGTCGGGCTTCGTCGCACTCTCGACTGGAGAGGGTGCGAACACCAACGAGGCGTTAGTGGCATCCGTGCGCAAGGCGCTGCTCGCGATGGGGGTCGATGGCCGGCCGGGAGGCCTCGCGGACTTCACTGCGGGGGGCGACTACTCCGTCGGACTCCTCGCGGGCGCCGTCTCTAGGCTTCCCGACGGCGTTGACAAGGCGCGTTTCGCCGGGTTGTGGGACCTCCTGCGACTGCACCAGGTCGAGCGAGGTGATTCGGACCCCTCGGCAGATTCAGGCCCGCTCCTGCACATTGACCACTGTCTTCGCGTGGACGCATCCGACCTGCTCGTGCTCAGTGGCTGGACATCGCGCTCTGCCACCATCGCTGCGCTCGATCTGGTGCCCGGGCAGGGTTCTCGCGACGCTCGCCTGGTCCTCAACGTGCGCCCCGACGTCACTAGTGCGGCTGGTCCCAACTACTCGGGCTTCGTCGCGACGATCGCGGGTGACGTGGGCGTCGGGGGTGCCGTGCGCGTCAGGGCCACAGACGGCGATCGCCTTACCGAGATGAACGTGCAAGTGTCATCGATCAAGTCCAGTGATCCGGTGGAGGTGGTGCGAGAGCTATTCCAGATCGCCACGCATCCCCGCGACTTTATGGAGCGCCTCGACAACGGCGAGGGCGATGCGATCGTCGAGCTCATCCTTGACCGTAACGCAGACGAGGGACGCAGGGCCTTCACCGTCCAACGCATGCATGACCAGGCAGACATCGACGTCAGTGTGATCATCCCGCTCTTCCGTCGCTACGACCTGCTGTGGAACCAATTCCTCGCCTGGTCCCAGTGCTCCAGGCCAGACCGGATCGAGCTCGTCCTCGTGAACGATGATCCGCGTCACGACGTCGACTGCACCGAGCTCGTCGACCAGCTCGTCGGCGTCTTCGGACTCAACGTGACCTTGTTGGCGAACCGGGTCAACCGCGGCTATGCGGCATCCAACAACGTTGGCGCGAAGATGGCGAAGGGCTCGACGCTCTTACTCCTGAACAGTGATGCCTTTCTCGACGATGCCGAGTCGGTGTTCGCTGGCGAAGCACTGCTCGCCGAGCGCGCTGACGTCGGGCTGGTGGGCGCACTGATTCATGACGCGGACGGGCTGGTGATCCATCAGGGTCTTGCTTGCACCTACTTGGAGTCACGATCCTCGTGGTTCAACTACCACCCGGCCATCGGGTTCCCGATGGACCCGCACGTCAGCGACCGCACGACGGTGGTGGACGGTGTCACGGGCGCAGTGGTGATGGCCCGCCGGCGGGAGTTCCTCGACCTCGGCGGCTTCGCAGAAGACTTCCTCGTCGGGGACTACGAGGATTCGGACCTGTGCTGGCGCGTCAACGAGTCGGGCAAGAGCGTGGTCATCCTTGACGCCTTGCGCGCCGTCCATTCGGAGCGGACCTCGATGTCGCTTGTCGGAGGCGACGAGCTGAGGGAGCGCATCTCGCTGTTCAACACCTGGCTGCATGCGCGGAGATGGAGACCGTTCCTGCAGGCGCGGTTCGGCGGACCAGTCGAGGTGCAGCCGTGAAGGTGCTCATGATCACGCTCGGCTCGGGCGATCGGGGGCAGGGAGAGCCCGTGGACGCCTCGAGGCGCCTGTCCCGTGCGCTCCTTGAGTTCTCCGGCGGGGAGGTCACCGACGTGGTCGAGCTCTCGGCCACCGATCTGGCTATGCATGGCGGGTCACCGGTGGCGCGCAGGGGTGACGGGGTCTTCGTCGTCGGTGGTGGGCACTCAGACGCCCTGCGCTTGATCTCGCACCGGTCTTCGTGGGCCAATCGCTCGCTCAGTGAGTGGCTGGTCGCGGTAGCTCCAGACGTCGTGCACTTCCATGACCTGGCCGGGGTGGGGGCAGACCTCGTCCCGCTGATCCGACGAGCAGTGCCGCGCGCCGTCATGGTTCTCACCGCGCACGACCTGCTGCTGGCATGCGCCAACTCCGGCACCCTCGTACGCGCGTCGGGGCAGTTGTGCGACGCTCGATCGAGCCTCGAATGCGCGGACTGCGTCGCTGTCCAGCCCGTCGACATCATGTTGCGTGATGACTTCTTCCGTCGACTCGTCGGGCTGTTCGACGTGCTTCTCGCGCCAACGACATTCGCTGCCGAGCGGTTGAGCTCGTGGCTGGGCGGCCGGGTCGTCCAGGTCGTGCGTGACTGCCCCGTCAGTGAGCCCGGGCAGTCGCCACGCGTTATCGCGACGGGGGAGGGGCGCTGCCGCATCGGATTCTTCGGCGACCTTGCCCCGGAGGGCGGCTTGCATGTGCTGCTCGATGCCCTGATCGAGTTGAAGGGCCTTGACGGTCATCCCGTTGAGCTGGAGGTGTTCGGGTCCGCAGATGATGACGCCTACTGGGAGGACGAGATCGTTCCTCGGTTCGAAGAGCTCGCGGGCGGATCCATAAGAGCCACCTACTCCGGTGTCTTCCGCCCCGATGATGCGTCTGCGGTCATGGCGATGGTGGACTGGGTGGCGATTCCCACTCTTGGGTGGGAGGCCTCGCCCGACGTCCTGATGTCAGCCTTGGCGACGGGCCGGCCTTCGCTCGCCGGAAACGTGGGCGGCATGCGGGAGATCCTCGACCTGACCGGGGCGGGTCGGTCCGTGGCTGTCGGATCCATCGGCCAGTGGATGGACGCACTGGTGTGGGCCACCGACCCCGACAATGTGCCGGCATGGGATGAATTCCACGACATGGCCGTTGTCCCCTGGAGCGTCCGCGACGTCGTCGACCAGCATGTGACCCGTTACTGGGGAGGCTAGTCAGCGATGCCTGATCGCACTCTCCTTATCGACGAGTGCCGGCTCCTTCCGCTGGAGGGCGGGGTCGTCGGCCTGCTCGTCCAGGGCTGGGTGCGCGGGCCTTCGAGCGATCGTCCTCTGGTGGTCATCGAGTCGACCGCGCCGATCCAGCCGATCCGGCTCCTCGTGCCGTTGGACGTTCCGCGCCACGACGTCCCCGTGGAACCGGACGAGGCGGCCTATGGCTTTCGAGTTGTGGTCCGAGGCGAGGGCCTCACCGCCTTGACGATGAGCGAGGCCCGCCTCATCGTGCGCAGCAGATGGGCCGAGAGCGGGGACGTCGTGGCATGGCTCTCCGATGGTCCGGCCATGGGACTGGTTGCCGTCCCGGATCCGGGGATCCTCGATGCGCCGAACGGGGGTTCCGGTGTGCTGGCGATCGACTCCGCTGCCAACGCTGGATTCGCCTGGTCGCTCGGGGCCCGCTCGACGCTCGACCACTACCTCAGGGACCTCGCCCTGGGTTCGAGTCGCCGGCGCATCGCCGTCCTCGGACACGCGCATGACGCCGGCGGCTGGTTCCCCTACTGGTACGCGCACTACGCACGATCGGTCGGAGCCACCAACATCTTCGTCACCACGTCCCAGCCCCGTGCTTTCGCGGACTTCGAACTCGGCGGCGTCATCGGGCTCGAGGGCTGGGCCTTCAACAACTACTCGCGGGCCGCGCTCCATTCGGGCGTGTCCCAGGGCCTGATGTCACGCTATGAGTCGGTACTCCTGGCCGATATCGACGAGATAGTGGTCAGCTCGCTGGACTACGACCTACCGCTCTCCGAGCTGCCTTTCGACCCCACGTCGATGCCCGGGATGCGTCCGCTCGGCTTCGATGTGGCGCAGCTGCCCGACGAGCCGGCGTTCAACTTCGACGCCCGCGTCATTGACCAGCGCAGGCGTGGCGTCGCGAACACCGGCCTGTTCAAGTCCTCCCTGCTGTTCGTTCCCCAGTTCGTGTCGATCGGCTTCCACGGAAGCTCCGAGAACCTGAAGTTCACCGACGAGCCGTTGATCCTGCTCCACCTGAAGCGTGCCGACCGGGAGATCGCGGAGCGTCAGCTCGTTGTGGCCTCGTCGCCCGACTTGGTAGAGGAGACACCTCGGCGCTACCAGCTCGAGTCGGCTCAGGTGAGTTTGCCGGCGGAGGAGGAATTGCAGTCGTTCGAGGAGTTCCTGGAGGGTGGCTTCGTGCGCCGGTTCGTCGAGCGCTCGCGGCTAGAGCCGTTCGGGTTCTGGTCCGATGACCCATCGGAGACCGATATCCGGCCCGTGGACCTCCGGTCGATCTTCGATCCCACGTCGGCCGTCCCTGCGTCGACGACGCTGCCGTCGGCGTAGATATGGCGACGATCCGGGGTCGGCTACGTCGCGCTTTCGGCGCAGCCACGGCATCGGGCCCTGAGGTCGCATCCGATTCGGCCCCGGCGCCCGCGACGCAGGTCGATGCGGCCTGGATCCTGGTCGATGGCTCGCTGTGCATCGATGGGTGGCTCGCAGATGACGTACCCGGCGGCCCCGTGGATGTTCGGCTCATCGGATCCGAGAACGGAACCTGGCGCCCCCTCCTTCGCAAGGCCAGGCCGGACGTCGCGGAGGTCCTGGGACTTCGGGCTCCGGACGGATCGGTCGCCTACGGCTTTGTTGGGCACGTGGACGGCTCGGTCGAGCCCGGACGCCCGGTGACGATTGAGTTCAGGGTCGGTGAGGCGACGTGGGAGTGGCGGGTCTCCGCGCTGGCTGACGGGGTGGTTCCAGAGAGCGTCTTCTCCGGTCTGGTGCTCGGGGCGAAGGCCCTGACGCCAACTGGACTGGCACCGATCGTCGACGTGATACGGCAGGCGCCAAGGCCACCAGCGCCCCAGCATCGAGTCGTGTACGAGGCCTTCGTTGGCGGGCCCGTGCCGTGGTTGAGCGTGGTGGTGCCGCTCTACGGTGACTTCGAGTACCTGCGCAACCTGCTCTTGGCTATCAGCACCGATCCGGTAGTCGGGGTCGAACTGGTGCTGGTGAGCGATGACCCCGCGCTCACCCCAAGACTCCTTGCTTGGCTCGAATCCTGGAACGATGCGACATTCCTCCTGCCCCTTCGGCTGCTCGCCCACGACCGCAACGCCGGGTTCGCCGCCGCCTGCAACACGGGCTGGTCCGCTGCACGTGGCGAGAAGATCCTGCTGCTCAACAGCGATGTGCTGACAAACCGGCCCGATACCGATCTCCGGACGATGGCGGAGTGCCTCGACGACGGCTGCGCGGCTGTCGCGCCGGTGCTGCTCTACCCAGATGGCACGGTGCAGCACGCTGGAATGCTCGTCGAGGGATCGGTCGACTTCCCGGGATTCGAGCTGCCGGCGCACCCGGGGAAGCACGAGTTGCCACGGGACCTTGGCTCTGCGCCGCGCGGGGTCGAGATGCTGTCAGGTGCTGTGCTCATGACCACGGCGACGGCCCTGAAGGCGGTCGGGGGAGTCCCTGTGGTGTTCGGCAAGGGCGACTTCGAGGATGTGCTGCTGTCCGTCTCACTTCGCGAGCACGGTGCGCTTGTCGTGCACCCCGGCGTCGTGTGGACGCACGTCGAGGGTGCGTCCTATCGGCGCGAGGACCACGGTGGCGTGCCGGTGACGCTGGCCAAGAGCGTGGTCATCGGCGAGCAGTTGGGTGCCGCCGGATGAGGGTCTTGATCGTGTCGCACGAGTGGGAGGCCATCTCTCCAGGCGGAGCACAGCGGTCGGCGTCAGCGCTGGCGCGTGGGCTTGCGCAACAGCCGGGCATCGAGGTCACGCTGGCGTCCGCGATTCGTAACGTTCCTCCGACGGAGCGTGCTCACCCTTGGCGCAACGCCCACGGCTTCGACGAGGTGCTCGTCCGAAGCGAGACCGACCTTGGCTTCTACTCTTGGCAGGATCCGACCTTCGCCAATGACTGGCAGCGGGTCTTGACTCAGGTGCAGCCCGATGTGGTGCACCTGCACCACTACTTCCACGTTGGCGTGGAGCTGCCGCTCCTCGTCCGCCATACCCTCCCCGGCGTTCCTGTCGTGATGACCTTGCACGAGTTCCTCGCGATCTGCCTTCAGTCCGGGCAGATGCTCGACTCGCTCGGCCAACTGTGCTCCCAGTCATCCCCAGCGGCGTGTGCGAACTGCGTGGACTGGCCGATCGCCCGCACGGCAACGCGCGAGGACTACGTGCGCAGGGCGTTCGAGAGCGTCGACCTGTTCGTGACGCCCAGCCGCTTCGTCCGGGACCGGTACGTCGACTGGGGTCTGGACATCGGCAGGGTGCGGGTGATCGCGAACGCCCTGGACCTCGAACGACGTGTGACCCGACGCACTCGCGCGCTGCCAGCAAACGGTCTGCGCCTGGCGTTCATCGGCCAGCACACGCCCTACAAGGGACTCGACGTCCTCATGGACGCCGTGCTTCAGCTCCACGAGTCAGGCCGCGAGGTGGTGGAGCGGCTCGAGGTGTATGGCGACGGCTCGGACCGTTTCGGTCGGGAGTTCGAAACGCGCATCTCCGAGCTTCGCGCCCGTGAGGTCGGAGTCACGTCCTTCCGCGGCCGCTACACACAAGAAGACCTACCGGGCATCCTCGATGGCGTTGACGCGATCGTGGTCCCGTCGATCTGGTGGGAGAACAGCCCCGTTGTCATCGAGGAGGCGCTGGCGCGGCGCGTGCCCGTGATCTGCTCGGACATCGGCGGCATGGCGGAGAAGGTGCGCGACGGCATTGACGGCTGGCACTTCGAGGTTGGTAGCCCGGTCTCGCTCGCGGCGCTGCTCACGGACCTGTCGGCGCGTACGTCGCTGGGGCTTCCGCTGATGCGTGTCCCGCTGGAGACGGCTGACGTCGTCCAGCAGCACCTTGATGCGTACGGCGAGGCCGCAAGACGACGAGAGCGAACGGTCGACTCGGACCGCTAGGCGGATCAATCCAGCCAGGGCGCGAAGCCGTCCTTGCTCACCACGCCGCGCTCGAGGTGCATGGCCTCGTCGCAGTGTGTGGCGAGGACGTCGTCGGAGTGACTGGCCAGGACCAAAGTTCCGGAGTGGCCGTAGAAGACGTTCAGCCGTTCCTCAGCGCGTGAATTGAAGTCCGCGTCGGCCGCGCCGATGCCCTCGTCGACCACCAGAATATCTGCACGGACGGACGTGATGGTGGTGAAGCGCAGGCGCACCTGCATGCCGCTGGAGTACGTGTACACCGGGTGGTCGAAGCGGGCGCCGAGGCCCGAGAACTCCCGGATGTCGTCCATCCGCTCCTGCATGTCGCTGAGGCTGTCGCCAAGCTTCACGCCAAGGGACAGCGCGTTTTCGCGACCAGTCTGCTCCGGATCCAGGCCTTCGTTCGGTCCGCCCAACAGGGCCAGTACGCGGCCTTGGACCTTCGACGTGCCCTTCGTCGGCGTCAGCAGACCGGCCATCACCGACAGGAGCGTCGACTTGCCGGCGCCGTTAGGCCCTGACACGCCAACGCGTGCACCCGCGGGTATTGCCATGCTGACGTCGTTCAGCGCCGTGATGATCTCCGGTTCCTCGCGCTTGCGCGTGACGAAGTTCGTCAGCGTTCGCTTGAGGTTGTAGTGATGCGCATGCCGCAGCCGGTACTGGACCCAGACGTGGTCCAGGTGGATGGCAATGGGTGACGGAAGCGTTGCGTCGGCGAACGGATTCTCGTCGCTCATAGCCAATACGCCAGTCGTTCGCGCGTGCGGCTGAAGTGGAGCACGCCTCCCAGCACGTTAGCGACCGTGATGCCCGCCGTGCCGAGGCAGACGGCCACGGTTGGCCACTGATCGAGGAGTGGGGACCGGAAGAACTCCAGCAGGTAGGCGAAGGGGTTCCAGCCGGCCAGCCAGGCGATCTGCTGGCGACTTAGGTCGTCGGTCGTCCAGAAGATGGGTGTGAAGAAGAACAGGACGCTGCTAAGGGACACGACGATCGGTCCAACGTCGCGGTAGCGCGCAGCCAAGGGGCCCAGCCAGAGCCCGAGGGCGATTCCGTTCACGGTGATGACCAGCAGGCCAAGCGGCGCGAGGACGATCGGCCACCCAACGGGCACCTGGAAGATGATCATCACGACCACGATGACGACTGCGCTGTGGAGGAACTGGATCGTCGCCATCGCGAAGTTGCGCAGCGCCGGGAGGGAAAGAGGTCCGGGCGAGGTCTTGATCGTCGGACCGCTGCTGATGATCGAATTGGCGCCGCCGGTCATCATCGACGTCATCCAACTGAACGCGATGAAGCCGATCGTGACGTAGGGGATGAACGTCTGCTTGTCCTGGTTGAGCAGGGTCCCGAACAGCAGGCTGAGACCGACAACGAAGATCACCTGCTGAACGGTGATCCACCACGGCCCGAGGTAGGTGCGGCGGTATTGGCTGCGGATCGCCTGGACGCTGAGCGACCACCACACCGGCCACTGCCGAAGGCCCGACCGGAGGTCACGGATGCCGTCGGCGATGGAGCCCGGTGGCGCCTCGGCCGTGACTGTCTTCTTGATCGGTCGTCTCCTTGGTCGGTTCCGCTTGAGCCTAGCGGAACGGGAGCAAACGCCCCGTCTCTTGTCTCGGCATGGTGCCCTAGCCTTTGGCCATGCGCGCGCACCCGGCCGGACCGCTCCACGCCGACGTCGTCGCGGACCATGCGTCCGTCGACCGTCCGGCCTCGGCAGCCGAGCTCAACCGTCTTTCGGCGAGTGTGTGGCCGAGCAGCGCGACACGTAACGCGGCCGGAGCGATCGAGATCGGCGGCGTCGATGTGCGGGATGCGGTCACTGAGTTCGGTTCGCCGCTCTTCCTGTTCGACGAGGTGGACCTACGCGACCGAGCGCGCCGCTACCGCACTGCGTATGTCGATGCCGGCGCCCGGATCGTGTATTACGCGGCGAAGGCCTTCCTCAGCACCAAGGTCGCCCAGTGGGTGACCGAGGAGGGGCTGGGCATCGATGTCGCCTCGGGCGGCGAACTCGCGGTCGCCCTGCGAGCCGGCGTGCCGGGGGAGCGGCTGCTGATGCACGGGAACAACAAGTCGATGTCTGAGATCGAGGCGGCCGTCGTGGCCGGTGTGGGCCGCATCGTGATCGACTCGTTCGAGGACATCGTGCGCATCGCCGATGCCGCAGCAAGAGCGGGCGTGGTGCAGCCGGTGCTGGTGCGTGTCACCGTCGGCGTCGAGGCGCACACCCACGAGTTCATTGCGACCGCTCATGAGGACCAGAAGTTCGGACTGTCCGTCACGTCCGGCGCGGCTGAGGAGGCTGTCCGTCGCATCGCGAAGCTGCCGTCGCTCGACCTGATGGGCCTGCACTCGCACATCGGCTCGCAGATCTTCGACTCCTCGGGCTTCCAGGTCGCCGCCGCGCGAGTCGTCTCGGTGGCACAGCGAATCTGGGACGAGCAGGGGATCGAGATCGAGGAGCTCAATCTCGGTGGCGGCATGGGCATCGCGTACGTGGACTCAGACGACCCTCTGGACGTGCCCGACATGGCGCTGCAGATCGGAGACATCGTCGGCAAGGAGTGCGCAGCGGTCGGAATCCCGATGCCTGCCCTCGCCTTCGAGCCGGGCCGCGCGATCGTCGGACCTGCGGCGATCACCGTCTACGAGGTCGGGACGGTGAAACAAGTTGAACTCGACCGAGGGGCAGTGCGTACCTACGTTTCCGTCGACGGTGGCATGAGTGACAACATCCGCACGGCGCTGTACGACGCCGAGTACACGGTGGCGCTCGCCTCGCGCGAGTCCGAAGCCGATCCCGTCCTGTGCAGGGTGGTGGGCAAGCACTGCGAGTCTGGTGACATCGTCGTGCGCGACGCGTGGCTGCCCGGTGACCTTGCCCCTGGTGACCTGCTGGCAGTGGCCGCCACCGGTGCGTACTGCCGCTCGATGGCCTCGAACTACAACTACCTGCCGCGGCCCGCGGTCATCTCGGCCAAGGACGGGGCAGCGCAGGTCGTGCTCCGTCGCGAGACGATCGAGGACCTGCTCAGCCTGGATCCGGGCGCCTGAGCGCGTCGGGCGGTCCTTCAGTCGAGCAGCGCCGACAAGTCGTCTGGGGCGTCGGCGGCGCACTCCTCAAGCGCGGCCAGGGGCACTGACGACAGCGCCGCCTGGTTGGTGGCCCGCAGGACGACTGGTGCCCTGACCCCGTCCTGGAAGGCGTCGAGCCACCGCGTGGCGCACACGGCCCAATGGTCACCCGGCTTCAGGCCGGGGAAGCCGTATTGCGGCATCGGCGTCGACAGGTCGTTCCCGGTTCGGCGCTGGTGCTCGAGGAACTCCGCCGTCACGACCGCACAGACGGTGTGCGAGCCGTAGTCCTGCGGACCGGTGGTGGTGAACCCGTCGCGGAAGAAGCCTGTCAGCGGGTCCAGGCTGCAGACCTCGAGCTCTTGTCCGAGGACGTTCGCCTGTTGGTCCGGCTCCATGACGCCAGCGTACGAGCACTGACGTCGCGGAGTGGGCTTACTCGCGTTCGGAGCCGGCGATCATGTCCTCGGGGGTGATGTCGACCTCGGTGCGGGTGACCCTCCAGACGAGTGCGGCGACCACGGCGCCGACGAGCGGGGCGAGGATGAACAGCCATACCTGGCCGAGTGCGCCGCCGCCGGCGAACAGGGCGGGGCCGAACGAGCGGGCCGGGTTCACCGAAGTGCCGTCGAGCGGGATGCCGACAAGGTGGACGACGGTCAGCGCGAGGCCGATGGCGATGCCGGCGAAGCCGGGGGCGGCCACGCGCTCCGTGACCAGGAGGATCACCAGGACGAATGCCGCGGTGAGCAGGACCTCCAGGACGAAGGCGCCGGCGAGGTTGATGTTGCCGCGGTCGCCGTACCCGTTGGTGCCCAGGCCGCCTGTGTAGTCGGTCACGCCGAACGAGGACACGAAGAGCTTGAGCACTGCGCCGCCGAGGATGGCGCCGGCGAACTGGGCGATCCAGTACCCGACGGCCTCGTTGGTGGGCATGCGGCGGCCGATGAGCATGGCCAGGGTGACGGCGGGGTTGACGTGAGCGCCGGAGACCGGGCCGAACGCGTAGGCCATGGCCAGCAGGACCAGGCCGAACGCCAGGGCGACGCCGACGATGCCGTTGCCGGGTCCGGTGCCGTCGACGCCGACCTTGGCGCCGATGCCGAACACGGCCGCGCCCACGGCAAGGAACACGAGAAGGAACGTGCCGACGAACTCGGCAGCGAGCTTCCGACCGGTGCTGTTCATGGTGCTTCCTCCTGATTGCCGGCCCTCAACGAGAGTCTGAATGCGCCGAGTCTGGCGCGCGGGCGTCAGTATGGTGCGCAAGCGCGCCGTGGGCCAATCGACCGGCCACCTGTGTCGCCACGTATTCGGGGGACCTGAGAGGCTGTGCACCGGCAGGTCGCGCGTCCACCACCACCGAGCACCGAAGGAGTCCGCATGTCGTCCCCTGAGCAGGCGCGGCCGTTGACCGTAGCCCTTCTCGGCGGTGGCACGGTCGGATCCGAGGTGGCCCGCCTCATCATCGAGAACGCCCACGACCTCGCGGAGCGCGTGGGCGCCCCTGTGGTGCTGACGAAGGTCGCCGTACGAGACCTCAGTCGCTCACGGCCCGGGATTCCGGACGAGGCGCTTACTGACGATGCTGCCGCCGTCGCTGAGAGCGGAGCCGACATCGTCGTCGAGGTCATGGGCGGCATCGAGCCTGCCCGGACCCTCATTCTGTCGGCGATGGCCGCGGGCTCGAGCGTTGTCACCGCGAACAAGGCCCTTCTTGCCGCAGATGGCGCGACCCTCTACGAGGCGGCCGGACGCAATGGCGTCGACCTGTACTTCGAGGCCGCCGTGGCCGGTGCCATCCCGCTGCTGCGGCCGTTGCGCGAGTCGCTCTCCGGCGATCGCGTTACGCGCGTGCTCGGCATCGTCAACGGCACCACCAACTTCATGCTGACCAAGATGGACGAGGAGCACGTCGAGTACGACACGGTCCTCGCGGAGGCGGCGGCGCTCGGCTACCTCGAGGCCGACCCCAGTCTCGACATCGACGGCCACGATGCTGCTGCCAAGGCTGCGATCCTCGCTGAGCTTGCCTTCCACACCCGTGTGACGCTGGATGACGTCTACTGCGAGGGCATCTCCAAGGTGACGTCCGACGATATCCGCGCCGCACAGCAGATGGGCTTCGTCATCAAGCTGCTCGCCGTCGCGGAGCGCACCGACGAAGGCGTGATCGTGCGCGTCCATCCGACGATGCTGCCGCGCAGTCATCCGCTCGCCGCCGTGCGCGGTGCCTTCAACGCGGTGTTCGTCGAGGCAGAGGCGGCTGGCGAGGTCATGTTCTACGGCCGTGGTGCCGGCGGCGCGCCGACCGCCAGCGCGGTCATGGGCGATGTCGTCACGGCAGCGCGCAACCGCGTGTCGGGCGGGCTCGGCCCAGGGGAGAGCACCTACAGCAACCTGCCGGTGCTTCCCGTCGGCAAGGCGCTGACCCGCTACTACGTCAACCTCTCGGTGGCCGATCGCCCCGGCGTCCTTGCGAGCATCGCCTCGGCGTTCTCGGACAACGGTGTGAGCATCCAGGTCGTGCGGCAGGACGGGCATGGCGACGAGGCGGGCCTCATCGTGCGCACGCACCGAGCCAGCGACGCTGCCTTGCGCGCCACCGTCGATCACCTGTCGCAGCTCGACACCGTGAAGCGGGTGCTGGGCGTCATGCGCGTCGAGGGCGAGGCGGGCGAGTAGCCATGGCACATCAGTGGCGAGGCCTCATCGAGGAGTACCGCGATCGGCTGCCGGTCACGGACGCGACTCCGATCATCAGCCTGCGCGAGGGCGGCACGCCATTGGTCCGTGCGGGCGTGCTCAGCGAGTTGGTCGGCTGCGAGGTGTGGCTGAAGTACGACGGCGCCAATCCGACCGGCTCGTTCAAGGACCGCGGCATGACGATGGCCATCTCCAAGGCAGCGGAGTCGGGTGCCAAGGCCGTCATCTGCGCGTCGACCGGCAACACCTCGGCAAGTGCTGCGGCCTACGCCGCGAAGGCCGGGATGACCTGTGCGGTCCTCGTGCCGCAGGGCAAGATCGCGATGGGCAAGCTGGCCCAGGCGATCGTGCATGGCGCGACGCTGCTGCAGGTCGACGGCAACTTCGACGACTGCCTCGAGCTGGCCCGCAAGCTGGCCGTCGACTACCCCGTCGAGCTCGTCAACAGCGTCAACCCGGCTCGCATCGAGGGCCAGAAGACCGCCAGTTTCGAGATCGTCGACCAGCTCGGCCGAGCGCCTGACATCCACTGCCTCCCGGTCGGCAACGCCGGCAACATCACCGCCTACTGGAAGGGCTACGTCGAGTACGCGCGCGATGGTGTCGCGGCGTCAACGCCACGCATGTGGGGATTCCAGGCCGCGGGAGCAGCGCCACTGGTGAGCGGCGAGCCGGTCCTGCATCCGGAGACCATCGCGACCGCCATCCGCATCGGCAACCCGGCGTCGTGGCACAGCGCGATCGAGGCACGCGACACGTCCGGTGGGCTCATCGACGCCGTCACTGACGAGCAGATCCTCGACGCGTACCGATTCATCGCCCGCCGCGAGGCGCTCTTCTGCGAGCCGGCCAGCGCAGCCAGCGTTGCAGGCCTGCTCAAGATGCATGCGGCCGGCGCAGTGGATCCGGGCCAGGTCATCGTGTGCACGCTGACGGGCAACGGCCTGAAGGACACCCAGTGGGCGCTGGACTCGGTCGCCGAGCCCGTCGTCGTCCCGATCGACGCGGGGGCCGTCGCCGGCGCCCTCGGCCTGGCGTAGCCATGAGCACGTTCCGTCGCGAGGCCGTCCGCGTGGTGGTTCCGGCCAGCAGCGCCAATCTCGGCCCGGGCTTCGACTCTGCCGGGCTCGCGCTCTCGGTGTACGACGAGTACGTCGCGATGGTCACCGATGACGAGGGCGTTCTCGTCGAGGTGGTGGGGGAGGGCGAGGGCGTCGTCCCCCTCGACGAGTCACATCTCGTCGTGCGATCCATGCGCGCGGCCTTCGACTGGCTCGCGGTCGACCAGCCCGGCTTCATCCTCCGGTGCGCGAATTCCATCCCGCACGGTCGCGGGCTCGGCTCGTCCGCCGCCGCAATCGTCGGCGGGATCGTCCTCGCGCGTGCCATGGTCGACGACGGAACTGATCGCATGTCCGACAGCGATGTCCTCCAGCTGGCCCTGGTCGAGGAGGACCATCCGGACAATCTCTCGGCCGCGCTCTACGGTGGGTTCACCGTGGCGTGGTTGGAGGAGGACGGGTTCGGCGACGCGGTGCGCATGTCGGTCCATCCCGAAGTCCGCCCGGTTGTCATGGTGCCGCCGCACGAGATGCCAACGAAGAAGGCGCGGGCGATGCTGCCCGAATCCGTGGCGTTCTCAGCTGCCGCCCTCAACGTTTCGCGAGCCGCCCTCCTCGTGCACGCGCTCACCCAGGACCCCAGCAGGCTGATGGCTGCCACGGAGGATCGACTCCATCAGCACGCGCGTGAGTCGGCGTACCCCGAATCGGTGGCGCTCCTCGGTGCGCTGCGTGCGGCGGGGGTGCCCGCGGTGATCTCCGGGGCCGGACCCACGGTCCTCGCCTTCGTCGACGACCAGACCATGGGCGTGCTGGGCGGCGTGGTCTCCGGATCCTGGATCGTGTCGCACGTGGACGTGTCCGCAGTGGGGGCCCGCGAGGTCCCCCTGCCCCCGATCGCGTGATCCGGCCCCCGAGAAACCGCCCCCGTGCGCTTGGGTGATATGCTCAGGTTGCTCCAGTAGTAACGGCGAGTCGCCGAACTCTTGCGATCCCGACGGTTGTCTTCGCGGTGGAGCCCCACCCGAACACACTGGAAGCACCCCACTGATCCTTGATCACTGCGGGTAGCACGAACCTTCCTCACTCGAAGGTCAGACCCATCAAAGGAAACCTGTGACCGAATCCTCAGTGTCGACCGCCTCACGTGGCGGCGGCCTTTCGTCGATGCTCCTCCCCGAACTGAAGCAGCTGGCCTCGCAACTGGGTATTTCCGGTGCGAGCGGCATGCGCAAGGGAGACCTCGTCGCCGCGATCAGCGAGCGTCAGGGGTCCGGCGCAGCCGGCAGCACGACCTCCAAGCCTCGACGGAGCGCCCGTCGTGAGCAGGCCCCGGCCGAGGCCGGCGCCGAGACCGCCCCCGCAGTGGAGGGGCGCGCCGCGCCCGCCGAGCGTGAGCAGGCACCCGCCCGTGACGGCGGCAACGACAAGCCCGAAGACCGCGGTGACCGCAATGACGGTGGCAGCCGCAACGACCGGGGCAACCGCAACGACCGGGGCAACCGGAACGACAGTGGCAACCGGAACGACAGTGGCAACCGGAACGACAGTGGCAACCGGAACGACAGCGGCAACCGGAACGACCGCAACGACGGTGGCAACCGGAACGACCGCAACGACGGCGGCAACCGCAGCGATCGGGACGATCGCGACGGACCCGACGACGGCCGTCGTCGCCGCCGCGGCCGTGACCGCTTCCGCGACCGTCGCGACCGCCCGCGTGGCGGCGTCGGTGGCGGCTACAACGACGTCGAGCAGGAGATCCACGAGGACGACGTGCTCGTCCCGGTGGCCGGCATCCTCGACGTCCTCGAGAACTACGCCTTCGTGCGCACGAGCGGCTACCTCCCCGGCAACAACGACGTGTACGTGTCCTTGTCCATGGTTCGCAAGTCCGGGCTCCGCAAGGGTGACGCGATCACCGGCGTCATCAAGCAGCCGAAGGACGGCGAGCGCAAGGAGAAGTTCAACCCGCTTGTCCGCATCGACTCCGTCAACGGCGCCGATCCGGAGAAGGCGCGCAATCGTCCCGAATTCTCCAAGCTGACGCCCCTGTACCCCCAGGACCGTCTCCGACTGGAGACGACACCGGGCAACCTGACCACGCGCGTCATCGACCTGGTGGCGCCGATCGGCAAGGGCCAGCGCGGCCTGATCGTCTCGCCGCCCAAGGCCGGCAAGACGATGGTCCTGCAGGCGATCGCCAACGCGATCACCGCCAACAACCCCGACGTGCACCTCATGGTCGTCCTCGTCGACGAACGCCCTGAGGAAGTCACCGACATGCAGCGCTCGGTCAAGGGCGAGGTCATCGCCTCCACCTTCGACCGGCCGGCGGAGGATCACACGATCATCGCTGAGCTGTCGATCGAGCGCGCCAAGCGTCTGGTCGAGCTGGGCCACGACGTGGTCGTGCTGCTCGACTCGATGACCCGCCTGGGTCGTGCCTACAACCTGGCAGCGCCGGCCTCCGGCCGCATCCTGTCCGGTGGCGTCGACTCCACGGCGCTCTACCCGCCGAAGCGCTTCTTCGGCGCGGCCCGCAATATCGAGCACGGCGGATCTCTGACGATCCTTGCGACCGCACTCGTCGAGACCGGATCCCGCATGGACGAGGTCATCTTCGAGGAGTTCAAGGGCACCGGAAACATGGAGCTCAAGCTCGATCGGCGTCTGGCCGACAAGCGCGTCTTCCCTGCAGTCGACGTCGATGCGTCGGGTACCCGCAAGGAGGACCTGCTCATGTCCGCTGAGGAGCTCAAGATCGTGTGGAAGCTGCGTCGGGTGCTGCACGCCCTCGACCAGCAGCAGTCCATTGAACTGCTCCTTACCAAGCTCCGCGAGACGCAGAGCAACATGGAGTTCCTGCTCCAGGTTCAGAAGACCACCCCGTCGGCCAACGGCTCGTCGGACGACGACTGATCGTCCGCAGAGCCAGCGCACTGCCCGACTTGGTCGCTATCGGGCGGTTGATGCCGATTTTGTCCGGTGTCGGGCAGGTGGCATACTTAGGCAGTTCCGGTTCACGGCGGGCCGCCGGCCCAGGCCGACCCGGAGCCTTTGAGGAGAGATCATGAAGCCCGACATCCACCCGACTTACGTGGACACCACCGTCACCTGCTCGTGCGGTTCCACGTTCACCACGCGCAGCACCGCGAAGAACGGCGTCATCCACGCCGACGTGTGCTCGCAGTGCCACCCGTTCTACACGGGCAAGCAGAAGATCCTCGACACCGGTGGCCGCGTTGCCAAGTGGGAAAGCCGCTACGGCAAGAAGACCACCGAGAAGTAGCTTCACCCCCGGGCGCCGGCCCGGGGTCGGCCGCGTGTCTCCCCCGTCGCGCGGTCGGCCCCCGACCGGCGCCCGGTCTTTTGTGCCGAGCCAGCGAAGGGAGGCCTGTGGTGTTCGAGTCCTGCGTTGAGCTCGTCGACGAGTACAACGATGTCGAGCAGCAGCTCGCCAATCCCGAGGTGCACGGCGATCAGGCGGCCGCCCGCCAGCTGGGGCGCCGTTACGCGCAGTTGCGCCCGGTGGTCGCGGCCTACCGCGAATGGCTCACCGCCAGCGAGGACCTCGCCGCCGCGCGCGAGTTCGTCGCCGACGATCCGTCGTTCGCCGAGGAGGTCGTCTCGCTGGAGGCTCGCACCGACATCGCCGCGGAGAAGCTGACGGCGCTGCTGCTGCCGCGCGACCCGATGGACGACAAGGACGTCATCGTCGAGGTCAAGGCGGGCGAGGGTGGCGAGGAGTCGGCGCTGTTCGCGAGCGACCTGGCGCGCATGTACATGCGTTATGCCGAACGACGCGGATGGGCCACGGAGATCATCGACGCCGTCGACTCCGATCTCGGCGGCTACAAGGACATCTCGATCGCGGTCAAGGCGAAGGGCATTCCCGAGCCCGGCACCGCACCGTTCGCGCGGCTTAAGTTTGAGGGCGGCGTGCATCGGGTGCAACGCGTGCCCGTCACGGAGTCGCAGGGCCGAATCCACACGTCGGCTGCCGGTGTCCTGGTGCTGCCCGAGGCGGAGGAGGTCGACGTAGTCATCGACCCCAACGACCTGCGCATCGACGTGTACCGCTCCAGCGGCCCCGGCGGTCAGAGCGTCAACACGACCGACTCAGCTGTGCGCATCACGCACATCCCGACCGGCGTCGTTGTGTCGTGCCAGAACGAGAAGAGCCAGCTGCAGAACAAGGAGTCCGCGATGCGGATCCTGCGCGCGCGACTGCTGGCGGCGGCAGAGGAGGCGGCGGCCAAGGAGGCATCCGACGTCCGCAGGTCGCAGGTGCGCACGGTCGACCGCAGCGAGCGCATCCGCACCTACAACTTCCCCGAAAACCGGATCAGCGACCACCGTGTCGGCTACAAGGCCCACAACCTCGACCAGGTCCTCGACGGCGACCTCGACTCCCTCATCGACTCATGCGTGGAGGCCGACGAGGCGCAGCGGCTCAGCGAGGTCGCGACCTCGTGACCAGCTGGCAGGAGGATCGCACGATCGGGGGGCGGGTCACGGTCCGCGACGTGCTGTTCGACGCCGAGCGCCGGCTCCAGGCCGTCGGCGTCCCTTCGCCCAACGTCGACGCGGGCGAGATTGTCGCCTTCACCCTGGGCGTGCCCCGCAACCGGCTGATCCTGCAGGACGAGATGTCCGCCGACCAGCGGGTGCGCGTCGAGCAGTTGCTGGCCAAGCGCCTGTCCCGCGTGCCGCTCCAGCACCTCATAGGCACCAGTGCCTTCCGCTACGTCGAAGTGAACGTCGGAAGGGGCGTGTTCATCCCTCGACCGGAGACCGAGTTGGTCACCGAGGCTGGCATCCGCGAACTCGCACTTCAGCCGCCTGGGGAGCGGATCGCTGTCGACCTGTGCTCGGGCAGCGGCGCCATCGCGCTGTCGCTCGCGCTCGAGGCGCCGGACAGTCGGGTGTATGCCGTCGAGTTGTCCGACGACGCCATCGAATGGACCCGGCGCAACGTGGCCGACCACGAGGCAGCCCTCGTTGCGAAGGGCTCGCGTGTGGAGGTGCTCCACGAGGACGCCACCACGGTGGCGGAGCCCGGCAAGGGCCTTGGCCGGCTGGCGGGCAAGGTCGCTGTCATCGTGACGAACCCGCCGTACATCCCCGACACGATGATCCCGCGCGAGCCCGAGGTGCGCGATCACGAGCCGAAGATGGCGCTCTACGGTGGTGACGACGGTCTTGACGTGATCCGCGGCATCCTGCGGACTGCGGCGACCCTGCTCAAGCCCGGAGGGTTGCTGGTCATCGAGCATGCCGACATCCAGGGCCTTGCGGCCGGGGCGGCGGGGGTGCCCGGAGTCGTCAAGGCGTTCGTGGCAGACCATGAGCTCTCGATGATGAGCAACATCCCGACGGGCCGTCACGCCTTCGCCGATGTCGCTGACCGCATCGACCTCAACGGACTGCCACGCTTCACGCTGGCCCGTCGGGTCTAGGCCTGAGGAGGCGTCGTGACACTACGGATCGAGTGCGCAGACGGTCGCGATCGCGAGCGGGCGATCACCGCGGCGAAGGCGGCGGTGAAGCGCGGCGACCTCGTGATCATTCCGACCGAGACCGTCTACGCGATAGCGACAGATGCGTTCTCCGATCGTGGGATCAGGGCGATGCGAGTGGCGAAGAGCTACGACGAAACCGTGCCCTTGCCGGTGATGGTCGGCTCGAGGTCCACCGTTCCTGGAATCGCCACGGGACTGACTGACGCCGCCCGGGCACTGATGGATGCGTTCTGGCCCGGCCCGCTCACGGTGCTGTTGATGCCGCAGCCAACCTTGGCGTGGGCACTGCCCACCGACGGCCCCATCTCGATCCGCATGCCGCTGCACCCCGTTGCCCTGGCGCTGCTCGAGGCCAGCGGCCCGCTCGTCGTCACTACGGCGAACACCCCGGGCCTGCCGGCACCCACGCTCGTTGACGACGCGGTATCGCAAATCGGCCGACTGGCCAGCCTTGCACTCGACGTCGGTGATCTGGCCGACGACGAGTCGCTGCCCAGCACGATCGTCGACTTCACAGGCGACATGCCGCGAGTGGTCCGGGTGGGCGCGCTGCCGGTGTCGGAGCTGGAGCGAATCTGCCCCGTCGAGGTACCTGAAGCCCATCCACCTGACGCGTAGAGTGTCGGCCAAGCAGCCACTCGCCAGCATTCACGATGACGCAAGGGAGCCGAATGAACAGCACGCCCTTCTGGGGTCCGGACTTCGACGAGTTGACCGCCGAGGACCCTGAGATCGCGTCGATCGTGCTGGACGAGCTCGAGCGGCTTCGCAGCGGGATCCAGCTCATCGCCAGCGAGAACTTCACCTCGCCTGCCGTCCTTGCCGCGCTCGGCTCCACGTTGAGCAACAAGTACGCCGAGGGCTACCCGGGCAAGCGCTACTACGGCGGCTGCGCCGATGTCGACCGTGCCGAGATCATCGGGATCGAGCGGGCCAAGGCGCTCTTCGGCGCCGAGCACGCCAACCTCCAGCCGCATAGCGGCGCGAGCGCGAACATCGCGGCGTACGGCGCGTTCGTCAAGCCCGGCGAGACGGTGATGGCGATGAGCCTGCCGCACGGCGGTCACCTGACCCACGGTTCGAAGGTCAACTTCTCGGGCAAGTGGTTCGACATCGTGTCCTACGGCGTGCGCCAGGACACCGAGCTGATCGACTACGACGAGGTGCGAGCCCTGGCCCTCGAGCATCGGCCCAAGATGATCATCACCGGTGCCACTGCGTACCCGAGACTGATCGACTTCGCGGCCTTCCGTTCGATCGCCGACGAGATCGGCGCCATCCTCATGGTTGATGCCGCGCACTTCATCGGTCTGGTGGCCGGCAGGGCCATCCCGAGCCCCGTGCCGTACGCCGACGTCGTGACCTTCACCACGCACAAGGTGCTCCGCGGCCCACGCGGCGGGATGATCGTCTGCAGGGCTGAGCATGCAGCGGCGATCGACAAGGCGGTCTTCCCGATGATGCAGGGCGGACCGCTCATGCACGGTGTGGCGGCGAAGGCGGTGGCGCTCAAGGAGGCAGCCACGCCGGAGTACCAGACCTATGCGAGGCAGGTCATCGCCAACGCTCAGGCGCTGTCCGCCGGCCTTGAGGCCCACGGGATGCGACCGGTCAGCGGCGGAACCGACACCCACCTCGCACTCATCGACATCCAGGCGCTCGGCGTGACCGGCGATGTCGCCGAGGCACGGTGCGACGCCGCACGAGTGACGTTGAACAAGAACGCGATTCCGTACGACCCGCAGCCGCCGTCGAAGGGCTCGGGGATCCGGGTCGGCACGCCGGCCGTCACGACGCAGGGGATGACGGAGCCTGACATGGCCGTCATCGCCGAGGTCATCGGCCGCGCGATCCGCGACGAGAACGGCAAGGAGACCGACGAGCTGGTGGCCATGGTCCATGACCTCGTCACCCGACACCCGGCCTACCCGCGAGGCTGACCTTGCGCGAATACCTGCTGTGCCTGCTGGCCGCCGCGGCGGTCACGTACCTGCTGACCCCACCGGTCCGGGCACTGGCACTGCGGATCCACGCGATGGCGCAGGTGCGCGACCGCGACGTCCATGCCACGCCGACCGCTCGGCTGGGCGGCCTGGCGATGGTGGGCGGGCTGCTCGCCGGGATGCTGCTGGCGAGCAAGCTGCCGATGATGCGCGCAGTCTTCGAGGACAGCAACTCGGCCGTGGCGCTCCTTTCGGGCGTCGCCATCATCGTGGCGTTGGGCGTCATCGACGACAAGTGGGGCCTCGACGCACCTACCAAGCTCGCCGGTCAGGTCCTCGCGGCGGGCGTCATGGCCTTCCAGGGCATCGCGATCATCTGGCTGCCGATCGGCGGGACGTTCGTGCTCGACCCGATCACCAGCGTGCTATTCACCGTGATCATCGTCCTGATCAGCATCAACGCCATCAACTTCGTCGACGGCCTCGACGGCCTTGCAGCTGGCATCGTGGCCGTTGCTGCTGGCGGCTTCTTCGCCTACTCCTACCTGCTCTCGTTCGAACTCGGCTTCGAGCGGGCGACACTCGCCGCCCTCGTCTCGATGCTCCTCGTCGGCATGTGCGTGGGCTTCCTGCCCCACAACTTCTACCCGGCACGCATCTTCATGGGCGACACCGGCTCGATGACCCTCGGCCTGCTGCTCGCGGTGGGCACGATCACCCTCTCGGGCCAGGTGGATCCGAGCGCAGTCGCTGGTGGCACGCTGCTCCCGACGCTGCTGCCCATCCTCCTGCCGGTCGCAGTCATGGCCGTGCCTCTCGTGGACCTGCTGCTGGCGGTCATCCGTCGCACGCGGGCCGGTCGGAACCCGTTCGCGCCGGACAAGCAGCATCTGCACCATCGCCTGCTCGAGATGGGTCACTCCCAGATGCGGGCAGTGATCCTCATGTACGCATGGACGGCGCTGGTGGCCGGCACCGCCGTGGCCCTCGCGTTCGTCCCAGCCGCCTACGCCGCTGCCGGCTTCGTCATCGGGCTTGGCCTGCTGGTCCTCGCGGTCCGAAGCCCAGGGCCACAGGCCCCGTCGAACGTCCACAGCCTGCGCACGGGCACCGGCGGCTGAGCCCAGCGCAATGTCGCTCGGCAATCGCTTGCAGTGAGCAATCCCACCCTGCGGCGGCCACTTCTCGTTTTGGGGTCAATCTGCGCTTGCGATAGCGTCACGCCATGCCCAACGTCGACGCCCTGATGATTCGTCGGGCCGGCGTCATCACGCTCGTTGTCGGCGTGATCTGCACCGTCATCGGGGGCGTGGTGGCCGGTAGTACCGGGGCCTTGGGGGGCGTCCTTGGCACGGTCCTGGTGATCGTCTTCTTCAGCGCCGGCCAGGCCGTCGTCGGCCGCACCATCAAGAACAATCCGCAGATGGCACTGACGGTCGCCCTGACGGTCTACCTGGTCAAGATCGGGATCCTCTTCGTGCTCCTGATCGTGCTGCAGGATGCCACCTGGTTCAACACCAAGGTGTTCGCCATCACGATCGTGGCATGCACGATTTCGTGGACCGTGGCAGAGGTCTGGGTCTACTCCGGCACCAACGTGCTGTACGTGGAGCCGGAGCGCAAGCCATGACCACGTGGTCCACCAGGTCGGCCGGCAAGCGCCCGGCGAAGTCGCCTTTTGAGGGGAACCCCATTCGGCCGCACGCTTATGGCGGGTGGTACCGTTCGGGCGCGTCGAAACGGACGGTCACGAAGCACGATGCTCGTCGGATGTCCGACTCGGCGTGGGCGAACTCCAGCCGCCTGATCACGGGGCTGATCCTCTACACCGGTCTTGGCTGGCTGGTGTCACGGTGGGTCGGCCACCAGGCTCTGTTGATGGCGGTTGGGGCGATCGTCGGTCTTGGACTCTCGTACTACTTGATGTTCCGCAGCCTGGAGCACGAGAGGCTCAGGGACGAAGAACGTCGAGAGCAGGACCAGAAGTGATAGTTCGGGTGGACGTTCGGGTCATGGAGGAGCCTGGTGTCGCTTAGCAAAGTGGTCGCGGCCGGTCTGGACTGCCACCTCAACTCCGGCTGTGGTTTTCCCGCACCGGGTGCCGAGATCTTCAATTTTGACGACATCGCGCAGTTCACGATCGTCAACACCGAAATCCACATCAACAAGATCACGCTGCTGCTGTTCCTCTCGGTGGCCTTGATCCTGGGCTTCTTCATCTACGCCTTCCGCAAGCCGAAGCTGGTCCCGCGCGGCGCGCAGAACGTCGGCGAGATGGGATACCTGTTCATCCGCGACGGCATCGCTCGCGAGATCATCGGCAAGGACGGCGACCCCTATGTCCCGTTCCTGTTCGCCTTCTTCTTCCTGGTCTGGCTGTGCAACTTCATGGGCATCGTGCCCTTCGCCCAGGTGCCGGTGACCTCGATCTTCGCGATCCCCGTGGCCTTCGCCCTGATCGTGTACATCACGTGGGTGCCCCTCGGCGTGTACAAGCAGGGGTTCCGCGGCTTCTTCGGAGGCATGCTGTTCCCCCCGGGCGTCCCCAAGGCGATGTACGTGCTGCTGACGCCGCTGGAGTTCTTGTCGAACCTGATCGTGCGTCCGGCCACCCACGCCATCCGTCTTTTCGCCAACATGTTCGCCGGCCACCTGCTGATCGCCACGTTCAGCATTGCGGCCTTCTACCTGCTCAGCGCCAGCGTCATCGGCATCCTGGGTTCGGCCGCCTCGTTCGTGGTGGCGATCGCCCTGACCGGCTTCGAGGCACTGATCCAGTTCCTGCAGGCCTACATCTTCACCTTGCTGGCAGCGGTGTACATCTCCGGCGCCCTGCACGCAGAGCACTGATCGGCACCGCACCACCTGCAAACTGAATAGCAGCATCACCCACAGTCCCCAGACCGGCGGAACGACCGCTGGCCAGGAAAGCAAAGGAAACGACATGTCGCTTCTCGCGGAAGTCACCGGCTCGCTCGGCTCGATCGGCTACGGCCTCGCAGCCATCGGCCCAGGTGTCGGCATTGGCATCATCTTCGGCCAGGGCGTGCAGGCAATCGCCCGCCAGCCCGAGGCCTACGGCGTCATTCGCCAGAACATGATTCTCGGCTTCGCCCTCGCCGAGGCGCTGGCCCTCATCGGCTTCGTTGCGCCGTTCGTCTTCGGTAAGTGATCCGAGCACGTCTCGGTCTCATCCCCTGACTGACACCGGAAGGTCAACGTCGTGATCAACGCCTTAACCGCAGTGCATACGGTCCTCGCCGTGGGCGTGGCGTCCGCTGAGGAGCCACCGTCCGTCCTGGCGGTGCCGATCGATGAGCTCATCATCGGCATCATCGCGTTCCTCATCGTGTTCGGCGGACTGGCGAAGTTCGCTCTGCCGAGCATCAAGAAGACGCTCGAGGAGCGCACCAACGCCATCGAGGGCGGCATCCAGCGCTCGGCGGCCGCCGAGGCCGAGGCTCAGGACCTGCTCGAGCGGTACCGCGAGCAGCTCGCCTCAGCACGGGAGGAGGCAGCCGCCATCCGCACGCAGGCGCAGTCCGACCGAGCGGCCATGATTGACGAGGCCCGTAACGAGGCGCGCACGGCGGCAGCAGTCGTGACGGCCGCCGGCGAGGCACAGCTCGCGGCCGATAGATCCCAGGCCACGGCGCAGCTGACCCGCCAGGTCGGCGAATTGGCCGTCACGCTGGCCGGCAAGGTCGTTGGGCAGTCGCTCTCCGACGATGCCCGCATCCGTCAGACGGTCGACGACTTCCTCAACGACCTGGAGCGGCAGACGGAGGTCTCGGCTACGAGCCCGACCCAGGGGAGCGGCATCTGATGATCGGATCCAGTCGCGAGAGCCTCGTAACCTGCCAGGAGGGCCTTGACGCCCGCCGGCAGGATGCGGGCTTCCCGCAGTTGGCCGACGAGCTGTTCGCGGTGGCGTCCCTGCTGGACAACCAGGGCCAGCTGCGCAAGACCCTGGCCGACACCGGCCAGCCCGCCGAGGTTCGCGACGGGCTGGTGCGCCAGCTCCTCGGCAGCCGCGTGAGTGAGCTGACCGTCGACATCCTCCTCATGGTCATCGGCAGGCGTTGGTCGTCCGACGCGGACATGCTCACCGCGATCGAGATGCTCGCCGACCAGGCCGCCTTCACGGTCGCCGAGGCGGACGGCACGCTGGACACCACCGAGGAGGAGCTCTTCCTCTTCGGGCGGGCGCTGGACTCCTCGTCGGCCCTGCAGATGGCGCTGACCGACCCGGCTCAGTCGTCTACGACCAAGGCCGCGATCGTCCGCGACCTGCTCAGCGGCCGGTCCACCGAGGCCACCGACAAGGTGCTTCAGTACGCGGTCGGCCACCTGCACGGGCGGCGCATCGACGCCGTGGTCGACGACCTGTGCACCCTCGCTGCAAAGCAGCGCGAGCGCGTCGTGGCCGATGTGCGCGTGGCAGCCCCGATGGATGAGGCACAGGAGCGTCGACTCGCAGACATCCTGTCCCGGCTCAAGGGCCGTACCGTCCGCCTCAACGTCGCTGTCGATCCCTCGCTTCTCGGCGGCGTCATGGTGACCATCGGTGACGAGGTCATCGATGGCACCGTCTCCTCGCGAATGGAGCAGGCCCGGCGGGCCGTGCTCGGCTAGTACCACCCCGAACCACCACCACTGAAAGCAACGGCCGCCCGCGAGCAGCGGGCCGAGAAAGAGAGCAGGACACCATGACGGAGCTGACGATCCGGCCGGAAGAGATCCGGGATGCGATCGAGCGGAACGTTGCGGCGTACTCGCCCGGCACCGCGCGCGAAGAGGTCGGTCGCGTCATGGAGACCGGCGACGGCATTGCCCGCGTCGAGGGTCTCCACTCGGCGATGACCAACGAGCTGCTCGAGTTCGACGGGGGCCTGATGGGCCTCGCGCTGAACCTCGACATCCGTGAGATCGGCGTCGTGCTCCTCGGCGACGGCTCGGCCATCGAGGAGGGCCAGTCCGTGCGCCGCACCGGCGAGGTGCTCTCGGTTCCCGTGGGCGACGCCTTCCTCGGCCGGGTGGTGGATCCGCTCGGCAACCCGATCGACGGCATGGGCCCGATCGAGGCGGAGGGTCGTCGCGCCCTTGAGGTGCAGGCCCCCACGGTCGTCCAGCGCCAGCCGGTCAAGGAGCCCATGCAGACGGGCATCAAGGCAATCGACGCCATGACCGCCATCGGCCGCGGCCAGCGTCAGCTGATCATCGGCGACCGCCAGACCGGCAAGACTGCTGTCTGCCTCGACACGATCCTCAACCAGAGGCAGAACTGGGAGTCGGGCGACCCGAAGAAGCAGGTCCGCTGCATCTACGTCGCCATCGGCCAGAAGGGCTCCACGATCGCGGCCGTCAAGGGTGCGCTCGAGGAGTACGGCGCGATGGAGTACACGACCATCGTGGCGGCGCCGGCCTCCGACCCGGCCGGCTTCAAGTACCTGGCCCCCTACACCGGCTCGGCCATCGGCCAGCACTGGATGTACCAGGGCCGGCACGTCCTCATCGTGTTCGACGACCTCTCCAAGCAGGCCGAGGCCTACCGCGCTGTGTCACTGCTCCTGCGCCGCCCGCCGGGCCGCGAGGCGTACCCCGGCGACGTCTTCTACTTGCACAGCCGCCTCCTGGAGCGCTGCGCGAAGCTGTCCGATGATCTCGGCGGCGGATCGATGACGGGCCTTCCGATCATCGAGACCAAGGCGAACGACGTTTCGGCGTACATCCCGACCAACGTCATCTCGATCACCGACGGCCAGTGCTTCCTGGAGTCTGACCTGTTCAACTCCGGCGTGCGCCCGGCCATCAACGTGGGCATCTCGGTGTCGCGCGTCGGTGGATCGGCACAGCCGAAGGCCATGCGCAAGGTCGCCGGCAGTCTGCGCCTGAACCTGGCCCAGTACCGTGAGCTCGAGGCGTTCGCGGCCTTCGGCTCGGATCTCGACGCGGCCTCGAAGGCGCAGCTCGAGCGCGGCGCCCGGCTTGTCGAACTGCTCAAGCAGCCTCAGTACGCGCCGCAGTCGATGGAGCGGGAGGTCGTCTCGGTCTGGTCCGGTACGACGGGCAAGCTGGACGATGTGCCGGTCGAGGACATCCGCCGTTTTGACTCGGAGTTCCTTGAGTACGTGGGTCGCGCAAAGCCAGAGATCTTCGACGCCATCCGCACGACTACCGAGCTGTCCGACGACACGGTGTCGGTGCTCGAGTCGACCATCGGTGAGTTCAAGCGGCAGTTCACCACGTCGGCGGGGCACCTGCTGGTCAATGACGAGCCCGTTGCCGCCGTCGCCGACGAGGAGATCGACCACACGCAGATCAAGCGGGCGGTCCGGGGCTAGCCGATGGGTGCACAACTGAGGGTCTACCGGCGGCGGATCAAGTCCGTCCAGTCGACCAAGAAGATCACGAAGGCGATGGAGCTCATCGCCTCATCGCGCATCGTCAAGGCCCAGCAGCGCCTTGAGGCTTCGCTCCCGTATCTGCTCCACCTGTACCAGGCGATCAGCGCGGCCGCGACGGATGCGAGCGATGTGTCGAAGCATCCGCTGATGGCCAACGCCGAGAACCGCACTCGTGCAGCCATGCTCGTCGTCACCGCCGACCGCGGCCTTGCGGGCGCCTACTCGGCCAATGCCATTCGCGAGGCCGAGAGCCTCGTGTCGAACCTGCGCGCGAGCAACATCACGGTGGTGCCGTACGTCGTCGGCCGCAAGGGCGTGTCCTACTACCGGTTCCGCGATCGAGTGATGGCGGGGGAGTACACCGGCTTCACCGACCAGCCGTCCTATGCGGACGCCAAGCGCATCGCCAGCGACCTGTTCGACGCCTTCATGACCCCGACGGAGGAGGGCGGTGTCGACGAGATCCACATCGTCTACACGCACTTCCTCTCGATGGTCAGCCAGGAGGCCAGGATCCGGCGGATCCTGCCCCTCGAGGTCGTCGACGAGATCGTCACGAAGGAGGAGGGCGCGCTGCCGTCGGCGCTCTACGAGTTCGAGCCCGACGCCGAGACCGTCCTCGACGGCCTCCTGCCGCGCTACATCGAGCACACGGTCTACTCGGCGCTGCTCGAGTCGGCCGCGTCGGAGCACGCCGCTCGCCGCCGCGCCATGAAGTCGGCCACCGACAACGCCGAAGACATGATCAAGTCGTTGTCTCGTCAGGCCAATCAGGCTCGTCAGTCCGAGATCACCCAGGAAATCAGCGAGATCGTCGGCGGCGCCGACGCTTTGTCAGCCGCAGGCTAGGAGAGGGAACGAAGATGACCGCAACGACCGAGACCAAGACCGGCGTGGGCCGCGTGGCCCGAGTCACCGGCCCTGTCGTCGACGTGGAGTTCCCCGTCGAGGCCATGCCCGAGCTGTTCAACGCCCTGCACGTGGACGTGAACTTCGATCAGGGCGAGGAGGGCGGCGGTCATCGTCTCCTGACCCTCGAGGTCGCCCAGCACATCGGCGACAACATGGTGCGCGCCATCTCGATGCAGCCGACCGACGGCCTCGTCCGTGGCGCCGAGGTCCGCGACACCGGCAACTCCATCACGGTGCCGGTCGGCGACGTCACCAAGGGCCATGTCTGGAACACCCTCGGCATCCCGCTGGACGTCCCGGAGTCGTCCCTCGAGATCACCGATCGCTGGAGCATCCACCGCCAGCCGCCGGCCTTCGACCAGCTCGAGTCCAAGACCGAGGTCTTCTGGACCGGCATCAAGGTCATCGACCTGCTGACCCCCTACGTGAAGGGCGGCAAGATCGGCCTCTTCGGCGGGGCCGGCGTCGGCAAGACCGTCCTCATCCAGGAGATGATCTACCGCGTCGCCGAGAACTTCTCGGGCGTCTCGGTGTTCGCCGGCGTCGGCGAGCGCACCCGTGAGGGCAACGACCTCTTCCTGGAGATGACCGAGTCGGGCGTCCTTGAGAAGACAGCCCTGGTCTTCGGCCAGATGGACGAGCCGCCGGGCACGCGTCTTCGCGTCGCGCTGTCGGCCCTCACGATGGCGGAGTACTTCCGCGACGTGCAGAAGCAGGACGTTCTCCTGTTCATCGACAACATCTTCCGCTTCACGCAGGCGGGCTCTGAGGTCTCGACGCTGCTGGGCCGCATGCCGTCGGCCGTCGGCTACCAGCCGACCCTCGCCGACGAGATGGGCATGCTCCAGGAGCGCATCACGTCGACGCGTGGTCACTCGATCACTTCCCTGCAGGCCATCTACGTGCCTGCAGACGACCTGACCGACCCGGCCCCGGCCACCACGTTCGCCCACCTCGACGCGACGACGACGCTGAGCCGTCCGATCTCCGAGCTCGGCATCTACCCGGCCGTCGACCCGCTCGACTCGATGTCGCGCATCCTCGACCCGCGCTACGTCGGTGACGAGCACTACGCCGTCGCGGCCCGCGTCAAGGAGATCCTGCAGCGCTACAAGGACCTGCAGGACATCATCGCCATCCTCGGTATCGACGAGCTCTCCGAGGAGGACAAGATCCTCGTCGGGCGTGCGCGCCGCATCCAGCGCTTCCTGTCGCAGAACATGTTCGTCGCGGAGGCCTTCACAGGTCAGCCCGGCTCGTTCGTGCCGGTCGAGGAGACGATCGCCTCGTTCAAGGCGCTGTGCGAGGGAACGTACGACCACCTCCCTGAGCAGGCATTCTTCATGGCCGGCGGAATCGAGGACGTCGAGAAGAACGCGGCCGCGCTGGCGAAGGGCAACTAGTCAGTCATGGCTGAAGGCGACAAGGTCCTCAACGTGGCCGTGGTCTCGGCGGAGCGTGCGCTCTGGTCGGGCCAGGCCAAGTCCCTCGTGGCGAAGACTCCCGAGGGCGACATCGGGATCCTTCCCGGGCACGAGCCCGTGCTGGCGCTGCTGGTCAAGAGCGCTCCGCTGCGGGTCGAGGAGGTCGACGGCAGCAAGCTCGTCGTGGCGATCCACGGCGGCTTCTTCTCGGTGTCCGGCGATCAGGTCAACGTCATCGCCGAGGTTGCCGAGCTTGCCGAGGACATCGACCTCGAACGGGCGAAGGCCGCTCTGGCGCGACTGCAGGAGGGCGGTGTGACCCCGGATGAGGAGTCCGCCGTCCGACGGGCCGAGACTCGGATCCAAGTGGCCGGGGTCGCCAAGGGGATATCCGCTCGGTAGCCACGTCGGAGCCGCTCCGGCGGGAGATTATGACCGCCGACCCGTCAGACTTGAACCGTCCCTGAGGGCGGCATCCTGGGCTGCCCCCGTTCGCTGAATTGCGATGGAGGCTCGATGCCCAGGCATGTGCTCCCCGTGTCGATCGTCTCGTTCACGTTGGCCTTCGCAGTGGCCGTGTCCTCGCCAGTCGCGCACGCCGGCTCGCTTCGGTGCAATGCACCGAACGTCACGGGCATGACCGTGCCGGCCGCCCAGAGCGCGTTGGTGGCGGCGGGCTGCCTCCCTGGCAGCAAGTCGGACGGGCGCCACTTCGTCATCGTCGCCACGTGCTCGTCCGCAGCAAAGGTCGGGCTCGTCCTTGCCCAGTCGAAGAAGGGAAAGCTCAACAAGCGTGACCTTGTCGTGGTGACCAAGGGCAGCACCAGGGCCGCCGATGGTCGACCCTGCGCGGGGACCAGCGCCTCGAGCGCCTTGCCCTCGGCCGCGCTCAACGGCGACTACAGGGGCACCTTCACACTGGCGGGCCTGCCCACACGATTCATCTTCGCGATCGGGGATCTGGTGGCGACTGGTGGCATCAGCGGGGCCTTGGCCTGGTCGGCTGGCAGCAATTCGGCGGCAGCGACGATGCAAGGCAACTTGCACGGATTCGCTTGCAGCGGTCCGGTGACGTTCAGCGTGGCCGCTAACCGCTCTGTCGAGGCCACTAGCGGGGACTGGACCTGCCATCGTGATGAGGGAGACATGACCGGCGAGATGGAGATCATTAAGGTCGGCGGCTGATCTCAGGATGACGCGAGGTCGCCCGAGCGGACCACCTTCACGGTGATGCGCTCCATCGCCTTCATGCGGCCGCGCTTGATGGATGCGCGCCAGACCTCCACGGTGAACATCTGCACCGGGAACCAGAGCATCACCCAGCTGATGACGCCCAGGGCCTCAGCGATGGCCGCGAGCAGGAAGTCGTTGGTGTCCTCGCCGAGCTTGCGCACGAAGATGCTGAGCGTCTGCAGGAGCATGAACGCCACGAAGCCGAGGAGGAACAGCCGACGGCCGATTGAGCCGTCGGCCTCGGTGGACTCGACGTCCATGGTGTTCTGGACGCTGACCCATCGGCGCACCGCGTCGGTCAGCTCGGCGTCCAGTCCGGCGCGCACTTGATCGTTCGGCAGGACGACCTCGAGCTCGATGTCGGTCGTCTTGCGCGGCATCCGCATGAGCAGCATGTCGCGAACCGTGTCCATCGCCGGCTGTGCGGTGAAGGCGCTGTAGTCGGAGGACGACGGTTTGACGATGTCGGCCGTGAACAACTGCTCAGGGTGGTTCAACGGGACCACGATCGTGCGGGTTGAGCTCACGTCGTCAGCGGTTCGCGCCGGGCTGCCACAGCACATCCCCACCGGCATCCTTGTTGGCGAGCCGGGCGAGGATGAACAGCAGGTCGCTGAGTCGATTGAGGTACGTGGCGGTCAGGGAGTTCATTCCGCCGTGGTAGGTGTCGAGCGCGGCCCACGTCGTGCGCTCCGCGCGCCGTACGACCGTGCGAGCGACGTGGAGCTGTGAGGCACCCACGGTCCCGCCGGGCAGGACGAACGAGCGCAGCGGCTCCAGTTCCTCCAGGTAGTCGTCGCAGGCCTTCTCGAGGCGGTCGACGTATGCCGCGGTGACCCTCAGCGGCGGGTGCTCGGGGTTCTCGACGACGGGCGTGCACAGGTCGGCCCCGACGTCGAAGAGATCGTTCTGGATCGTCACCAGAAGGGTCCGTACGGCCTCTGGGAAGTCGGTCGTGGCCAGGGCCAGGCCGATCGCGCAGTTGGCCTCATCGACGTCCGCGTAGGCCTTCAGGCGGGGGTCGTTCTTGCCGGTTCGGCTCATGTCGCCGAGCGACGTGGTGCCGTCATCACCGGTTCGGGTGTAGATGCGCGTGAGGTTGACCATGGAACGACCCTAGGCCACCCGTACCATTCCCGCGTGGAGGTATTGCGGGTCATCGGCGGCAACGCCCTGCGTGGCGAGGTCCAGTTGACCGGCGCGAAGAACTCCGTGCTCAAGTTGATGGCTGCCGCCCTCCTGGCGCCCGGGACCAGCACGATTACGAACGTTCCCGACATCCTCGACGTCGAGATCATGGCCGAGCTGCTGCGCCGCCTGGGCTGCGAGGTCGGCCACGACGTCGCGGCCTCCTCGATCTCCATCACCGTCCCGGACCAGCCCGACCACCGAGCCGACTACGACCTCGTCCGGCGCATGCGCGCCTCCATCTGCGTCCTGGGCCCGTTGGTTGCCCGCACGGGAGGAGCCGACGTTGCACTCCCAGGCGGTGACAACATCGGATCGCGTGGGCTCGACATGCACATCGACGGGCTTCGACGGATGGGGGCCGACGTCACCAGCGAGCATGGGTACCTCGTCGCGCACACCCACCAGCGACTGAGGGGTGCTCGGCACTGGCTGGACTTCCCCAGCGTCGGCGCCACCGAGACCCTCCTCATGGCCGGCGTGCTGGCCGACGGGGAGTCGGTGATCGACAACGCGGCACGCGAGCCCGAGATCGTCGACATCTGCACGATGCTGCAGGAGATGGGCGCACAGGTCGACGGGGTAGGCACGTCGACTCTGACGGTGCAGGGCGTGGACTCCCTCAACCCGGTCGAGCACGCCACGGTGCCCGATCGCATCGTCGCCGGGACGTGGGCCGCTGCCGCCGCAATGACGCGGGGTGACATCACGGTGCGCCGGGCGAACGCCGACCACCTCAGCCTGGCGCTGGAGAAGCTGACGATCAGCGGTGCGGAGGTCTCGGTGCTGCCGGACGGCTTCCGGGTCACGATGGACCGCCGGCCCAAGGCCGTCGACATCGTGACGCTGCCGTACCCGGGCTTCCCGACCGACCTGCAGCCGCAGTTCATCGCGCTCAATGCGATCGCCGAGGGCGCGTCCCTCGTCACCGAGAACCTCTTCGAGGCACGCTTCCGGTTCGTGCAGGAGCTTGCCCGCCTGGGTGCCGAGGTCAAGACAGACGGCCACCATGCGCTGGTGCGCGGCCAGACCTGCCTCTCCGGTGCCCCCGTCGAGGCCACCGACATCCGCGCGGGTGCGGGCCTCGTGCTCGCCGGCCTCGTGGCCGAGGGCGAGACGACCGTCTACGGGGTCGGGCACATCGACCGGGGCTACGCGGGCTTCGTCCCGTCCCTGCAGGCGCTAGGCGCTCGGGTGGAGCGCGACACCATCAGCGATCGATAGCGAGCACCTGTCGGGCGCGGTCCTCGTCGCCGGGCCACACCATGAGGCGCGGTCCTTCGAGCGTCGATGCGAGATTCGCGCGCACCCCTCGGCTCTCCAGTCGCTGCCGCATGATCTCGCCCTCGACGTAGTTCTGCGGTGCGGCCACCGGCACGAGGAGGCCGTACTCCTCCACCGTCCCCCGACGCGGGGGAGCGGCGACGACGGAGGAGCCGCGGCTGAAGGCCCACCGCAGGATCAGCGCGAAGACGCCGATGAGGACGACCGCCACGATGGGGCCGAACGCGAAGGAGAAGGAGTTCCAGGCGGGCACGACCCCATCGTGGCCCCGGACGTGCGAATACGCCATCGGGCCTCGGCCACCGCCTGACAGGTAGCCTTCAAGCATGGCGAGTGACCTGGATCCAACCGATCCGAGTGGGCCTTCGCGGACCAAGGACGCGCCCTGGCTGATGCGCACCTATGCCGGGCACTCCTCGCCGGCCGAGTCCAACGCGCTGTACCGGCGCAATCTCGCCAAGGGCCAGACCGGTTTGTCCGTGGCCTTCGACCTGCCCACGCAGACCGGCTATGACCCTGACTCGGTGATGGCGCGCGGCGAGGTCGGCAAGGTCGGCGTTCCGGTCTCCCACGTCGGCGACATGCGGCGCCTGTTCGACGGCATTCCACTCGGCGAGATGAACACGTCGATGACGATCAATGCGACGGCCATGTGGCTGCTGGCGCTGTACGTCACGGCAGCCCAGGAGCAGGGCACCGCGATCGAGGCCCTACAGGGGACCACCCAGAACGACATCATCAAGGAGTACCTGTCCCGCGGCACGTACGTGTTCCCGCCGGCACCGTCCCTGCGACTGATCACCGACATGATCGCGTTCACGGTTTCGCATGTCCCTAAGTGGAACCCGATCAACATCTGCAGCTACCACCTGCAGGAGGCAGGCGCGACGCCCGTCCAGGAGATCGCCTACGCGATGGCCACCGGCATCGCCGTGCTCGATGCGGTGCGCGACTCCGGCCAGGTGTCGCCCGAGCGATTCGGCGAGGTCGTCGCGCGGATGTCCTTCTTCGTGAACGCGGGAGTCCGTTTCGTGGAGGAGATGTGCAAGATGCGCGCGATGGCGCGCATGTGGGACGAGATCGCCCGAGAGCGCTACGGGGTGGACGACGCCCGCCAGCGGCGCTTCCGCTACGGCGTGCAGGTGAACTCGCTGGGGCTCACCGAGGCGCAGCCCGAGAACAACGTGCAGCGCATCGTGCTGGAGATGCTGGCAGTCACCTTGTCGAAGGATGCCCGTGCTCGAGCCGTCCAGCTGCCCGCATGGAACGAGGCACTCGGGCTGCCCAGGCCGTGGGACCAGCAGTGGTCGCTGCGGATGCAGCAGGTGCTCGCCTTCGAGAGCGACCTGCTGGAGTACGACGACCTGTTCGCCGGCTCCGTGGTCGTGGAGCGGCTGGTGGAGGAGTTGATCGACGGCGCGACCGCCGAGCTCGAGCGTGTCCTCGGGATGGGCGGTGCGGTCGCAGCCGTCGAGAGCGGCTACATGAAGTCCGAACTGGTGCGGTCGCACACGAGGCGTCGCGCGCGCATCGAGGCGGGTGACGACATCGTCGTCGGTGTCAACGCGTTCACCACGACTGAGCCGAACCCGCTGCTAGCGGACCTCGACGCGGCGATCCAGTCCGTCGACCCCGCCGTGGAGCAGCAGGCCATCGACGACCTTCAGCGCTGGCGCGCGGGTCGCGACGCCGCAGAGGTGGCCTCGTCGCTCGTGGAGCTGCGCGCCACCGCGGCCACGTCGGCGAACCTCATGAACGCGACCCTTCGGTGCGCGCGTGCGGGCGTCACGACCGGCGAGTGGTCTGGCGCACTGCGCGAAGTCTTCGGTGAGTTCCGCGCACCCACGGGAGTGTCCGGGGCAATCGGCATCGAGTCCTCGGGCGCAGGGCTCACAGCAGCACGGGAGGCGGTAACGGCGACGGCTGACGAGCTGGGCGCACCGTTGCGCTTCCTGGTGGGCAAGCCCGGGCTGGACGGTCACTCGAACGGCGCGGAGCAGATCGCCGTCCGTGCCCGCGATGCCGGCTTCGAGGTCGTCTACCAGGGCATCCGCCTGACGCCTGAGGAGATCGTCGCGGCGGCAGTGGCCGAGGACGTCGACGTGGTGGGGCTGTCGATCCTCAGCGGCTCGCATCGTGAGCTCGTGCCCGCCGTGGTCGAGGGCCTGCGCGCTCACGGTCTCGACGAGGTGCCCGTTGTCGTCGGCGGAATCATCCCGGAGGCTGACGCGGAGTGGCTGAAGCAGCGCGGTGTGGCCGCCGTGTTCACCCCGAAGGACTACGACGCCAACGCCATCATGTGCCGCGTCGTCGATGTCGTCCGCGCCTCACGAGGGCTCGCACCGAAGCCCTGAGCGGGTGTCAGTTCGACCCGCGCGGCGTCCACCGGAAGAACAGGATCGACAGCACCAGCCCGATCACGCACCACAACGCGAGCATGAACGCGCACATCGGGAGTTCCCAGTTGCCGGCCGGCTCCATCGCTGCCGCGTACTCGGGAAGGAACACGCTGCGCATCGCCTGCGCCAGCCATTTCAGCGGGAAGATCGAGGCGAAGACCTGCATCCAGTGGGGCAACTGCGTGAAGACGAAGAAGACGCCTGACGTGAACTGCAGCACGAGAACGATCGGGGTGGCGACGGCAGAGGCGCCGCGGCCGGTCTTGGGCACGACCGAGAAGGCGATCCCCAGGAGCGTGCAGCCGATCAGGCCCAGCACGCTGGCCCAGAGGAATGTGAACCACTGCAAGGCGGTACTCGGCAGCTGGATCCCGTAGAAGAGCACACCCACGACGATGAGGATCACGACCTGGGCGGTGTACGCCACGAACACCGTCCCGATCTTCCCCACGAAGTAGGACGCCTTGGGCATCGGCGTGCCCTGCAGCCGCTTCAGCGTGCCGTCCTCACGCTCGAGCGGGATGGCGATGGACAGGTTCTGGAAGGACGTGTACAGCACGCCTGAGGCGATCATGCCCGCAACGAAGTACTGCGCGAACGTGATGTCCGGAGCGATGTTCTGACCGCCGAAGACCGACCCGAAGATGATGAGCAGCACCATCGGGAAGGCGAAGTTGAAGACTGCCGAGTTCCGGTCGCGGAAGAACTGCTTGAGCTCGATCGACACGCGACGCCGTCCGATGGCGAGCGTGCTCGGGAGGCGCGGCGCCGCGGTGGCAGTCGTCATTCGCTGTCACCACCTTCGACGTAGCGGTCGTCCTGTAGCAGGCTCAGGTACACGTCCTCGAGTGTCTCGCGGTGTATCTCGAGCCCCGGGATCTCGCTGCCGAACCGCTCTGCGAGGTCAATCACAGCGCGCGTCGGGTCCATCGTCTGGCTCTCGACGCGGATCCCGTCCTGCATCCACGAGACCCGTGCGCTGCTGCGCTCGCGACCTCCTAAAAGCGTCGGGGTGTCGCACGCCAGCACCTTCCCGCGGGAGATGATCGCCACGCGGTCGGCGAGGTGCTCGGCCTCCTCGAGGTAGTGCGTCGTCAGCAGGATCGTCGTGCCCTCGGCCTTGAGCCCTTCAATGAGCGTCCAGAACTCCCGACGCGCCTCGGGGTCGAAGCCGGTGGTGGGCTCGTCGAGGAAGAGCACGCGTGGTCGTCCGATGATGCCGAGCGCCACGTCGAGCCGACGGCGCTGGCCTCCGGACAGCTTCTCGTTGCGCGACTTCGCCTTCTCCGTCAGGCCGACGGCAGCGATCACGTCGGCGGGGTCCCGCGGATTCGCGTAGTAGCCGGTGAAGTGCTCGACGGCCTCGGCGACCGTGAGATCGCCCAGGTCGCGATCGGACTGCAGGACGATCCCGATCTGCGAACGCCATGCGCGGTCGCCGTGTTCGGGGTCCTGACCAAGCACGGATGCGGTCCCGGAATCGCGGTGGCGGTAGCCCTCGAGAATCTCGGTCACGGTGGTCTTGCCGGCGCCGTTGGGCCCGAGCAGGGCGAAGCACTCGCCGAAATCGATGTGGAAGCTGGCTCCGTCGAGCGCCCACAGGTCCCCATAGCGCTTGCGGACGTTCTCGACGCTGACCGCTGTTTCGCCCACCGCACGATCATGGCATGGTCGTGGTTCGGGACGCCTGTCGTTACGCTGCGTTGCGTGCGAATAGTCGTGGCCCGGTGCTCCGTGGACTACGTGGGCCGGCTGACCGCGCACCTGCCTGAGTCCAATCGCGTGATCATGATGAAGGCCGACGGCTCGGTGCTCATCCATTCCGACGGAGGCTCCTACAAGCCGCTCAACTGGATGAGCCCCCCGTGCACCACGCGGATCGTCGCGTCCGATGCGGATGGGATCGTCGAGATCTGGACCGTGGAGAACAAGGCGGGGGAGCAGTTGGTGATCTCGCTGCACGAGGTCATCCACGACTCCGACCACGAGCTGGGTGTCGATCCCGGACTGGTCAAGGACGGCGTCGAGGCTCATCTGCAGCGGCTCCTCGCCCTGCACGTGAGCGTCCTCGGCGACGGCTGGTCACTGGTGCGACGGGAGTACCCGACGGCCATCGGCCCGGTGGACCTGTTGTGCAAGGACGCGGACGGGCGAACCGTGGCGGTGGAGATCAAGCGGCGCGGGGAGATCGACGGGGTCGAGCAGCTGACGCGCTACCTGGACCTGCTGAACCGCGACCCACTGCTGGCACCGGTGGCGGGAGTGTTCGCGGCCCAGGAGATCAAGCCGCAGGCGCGGGTCCTTGCCGAGGACCGGGGGATCCGTTGCCTCGTGCTCGACTACGACGCGCTGAAGGGCACCGACGACCCGGGCCTCCGCCTCTTCTAGTCCGCGAGAGCGTGGTCGCGGGCGTGGTCGCGTGCGTGCTCCTGGCGGAAGTCGTAGAACTGCAGCGTCAGGCCGATGGCGGAGAACGGCAGCAGGATCGCGCTCAGCACGATCACCACGACGTTCGTGATCCAGAACGGCCACCCGGTAAGGAGCAGCATCACCCCGCCGACGGCGCCGGGCAGGCTGAAGCCGATCCAGATGAGGAGGGCGCTGAGGAAGATCGCCCGCCAGTGCCGACCGTTCGTCAGTCGTGCACTGCGCTTGAAGGCGGCCACGAATCCGAGTTCCTCCACCACTGCCGCCGGCATCGACACGGCGAAGAAGGAGATGAGCAGAAGTGCCACCGGCAGCAGGTACAGCGACGACGCGAACGCGGTCACCACGATGTAGAGCGACAGCTGGACGAGGGCCGCCGTCGGCTTCCGGACAGCCAGCGCCATCGCTTGCCACGGCGCGGCAGCGCGGTCGCGCGCGATGTTCTCGATGACGCGACAGGTGGCCGTGAGCAGCACGGCGATGACCGGCGCCAGTGCGATCGAGATGACGATGACCAGCAGGACCGCGAGTGGCCGGTTCGCCACCCCATTGACGTCGGTGAGGTCGTCGGACGGGCGGCGGTGCAGTGCCAGCCGCTGCAGGGCCAGGGCGCCTGCGGTGGACAGGCCGATGACCAGGACGATCGGCCACAGTCCACGCACGTGCCTGCCCAGCAGTTCCATCGAGGCCGTGACGACCTGGCCCGCGCGCCGCTCGCGGTCCGGCTGATGGTCGTCACCGTGTCGCCACGCCGTCGCGAGGACCAGGCCGACGATCAGTGCGAGAAGCGAGACAACAAGGATGATCACGAGGATGGGCCGGTCGAGGACCTTGACGAACAGCAGGGACCCAGCTGCGGTCAGGGAGCAGAACGACTCCACGGCCGGGCCGCCCACGACGGGGAGTGCGACAGCTCCGGCCCGACCCTCCTCCACCTGCCACGTCACTGGGTGGAGCCATTGCGTCTTGGTGTTCGGGCCGGTCGGCCCGTTGTTGAAGGACGGTGCCTTCTGCCCCCACCTGCCGGTGAAGGTCAGCCACCCGAAGTCACCGGTCGCGTCGTCGGGGACCAACACGACCTTGGGGGTGACCACGCTTCCCGCGGCTTGCGTGCTGTCGCATCCGAACCCGGCGGCGGCGCTCTTTCCGAACCACTGCGCCTGCGTGTAGTACGCCGCGTGCGAGCCCTGGCCCGGATACACGACGACGTGCGAGTCCTGCTTCAGGAGCTTCTCATCGCCCCAGTCCGACGTCTCCGAGCCCTCGTGCTGGGCGTACGCGACGCTGCTCGGGCCGATCGCCATGGCCTGTGTCGGCGTCTCCGCGGCGAACAGCAGCTGGATCATCTCCCAGTCGCCCTCGTGCTTGTCGTTCCAGTCGTTGTACGTCCAGAAGAACCAGTACTGCAGGGCCAGCATGCCGGGGTGGTCCGGGTCGGTGCCGATGCGTGCGTACACGGTGGGCTGCTTGTCGGCCGACGCTTTCGCGAACCACTTCTCGTACGTGCATCCTGGATCGAGCGGGTTGCCCGGCAGGTCCAGGTACCAGCCGTCGCCCTTGCCCGCGAGGTCGGCGGCGGTAGGCGCCGTGATCGACTCGCCATGGGGCCCTTTGAGTACGACGTCGGAGTTGCCCAGGACGGTGTCGACCGGGGTGGGCAGGTAGGGCTCGCCTTCGCCGCACGCGGCCTCCTGCTTGCGCACGACGACCAACGGGGCGTAGGTGTCGGCCAGCTGCTGGGCGGCATCGCCGGCGCTCGCTGCGGAGGCTGATGGCGCCACGCCCGTCACCAGGAGGGCGACGCCGACAGCCGTCAGTGCGAGGGTCGCAATCGACCTGCACAGGCGGGCCATCCGGGGTCCTGATGCTTCGGACATGGGGCGATCATTCCCCATCGCGGCGCTCGCTGCCGGGCACATGCGCCCCTCGTCTGGAGGATGCCTCCAGATAGGCTCGGAAGGCCGGCGGGAGACGTCGACGACACGGTGGAGGACATCGGACATGACCATCACGACGGTTGGCGTCATCGGCCTCGGCACCATGGGTGCGGGCATTGCCGAAGTGGTGGCGCGCAATGGCTACCGCGTCGTCGCGGTGGAGAGCGGCGAGGCCGAGCTGGAGAAGGGCCGGGCCTCGATCGTGGGCTCGACGTCCCGAGCGGTCACGCGCGGCAAGCTCACCGAGGAGGCGCAGACCGAGCTCCTCGCGCAGGTCACCTTCACCACGGACATGACGGCCCTGGCCCATGCCGACCTCGTCATCGAGGCCGTCTCGGAGAGCCTGGAACTGAAGAAGGTCATCTTCGGGCGGCTCAACGAGGTGGTCAACGAGAATGCGATCCTCGCGACCAACACGTCGTCCCTGTCGGTCACCGACATTGCGGTGGCCACAACGCGTCCGGCGCACGTCGTCGGCATCCACTTCTTCAACCCCGCGCCAGTGCAGGCCTTCGTCGAGATCGTCCGCACGGTCGTCACTGCGCAGGACACGATCGATGCGGCGGTCGAGTTCGCCCGATCGCTGCAGAAGGAGCCCGTGGTCGTCGAGGACCGCGCGGGCTTCATCGCCAACGCGCTGCTGTTCGGCTACCTCAATCACGCGGTCTCGCTGTTCGAGTCGCGGTACGCCACTCGCGAGGACATCGACGCGGCCATGCGCCTGGGGTGCGGATACCCGATGGGCCCGCTCATGCTGCTGGACCTGATCGGACTCGACACCGCCTACGAGATTCTTGACACGATGTACCGGCAGGGACGCGACCGGCTGCACGCGCCGAGCCCGATCCTCAAGCAGATGGTCACCGCCGGCCTGCGCGGTCGCAAGAGCGGTCGCGGCTTCTACGCCTACGAGGCACCGGGGTCGCCGGTCGTCACGGATGCAGTCGAGCCGGCGGTCAGCGATGCGAGCCATCCGCTCGGCCGATCGGTCTCCAAGGTCGGCGTGGTCGGTTCCGGGACGATGGCGTCGGGAATCGTCGAGGTCTTCGCCAAGGCGGGGTTCGCCGTGACCTTCGTGGCGCGAACCGAGAAAGGCGTCGCCGCCGTGACCGAGCGGATGACCAAGTCCCTCGCGAAGGCTGTCGAGAAGGGCAAGCTCACCGACGAGGAGCGGGTCGCCGCGCTGGGCCGGGTCACGGGCGAGACGATGGCCGAGTCACTGCGCGACGTCGACCTGGTGGTCGAGGCGATCGTCGAGGACCTCGGCGCGAAGACGGCCCTCTTCCGCGAGCTGGACGAGTACTGCAAGCCCGGCGCGATCCTGGCGACCACGACGTCGAGCCTGCCGGTCATCGACCTCGGTGCGGTGACCAAGCGCCCACAGGACGTCGTTGGGCTGCACTTCTTCAACCCCGCGCAGCTCATGCGCCTCGTCGAAGTCGTGTCGACCGTGTCGACGGCGCCGGACGTGACGCAGACCGCCGTGCGTATCTGCCGCGAGATCAACAAGCACCCAGTGGAGTGCAGCGACCGCGCCGGCTTCATCGTGAACGCCCTGCTCTTCCCGTACTTGAACGACGCCGTGCGGATGCTCGAGGCGAACTACGCCAGCGCCGACGATATCGACCTGGCGATGAAGAAGGGCTGCGGCTACCCGATGGGGCCGTTCGAGCTGCTCGACGTGGTGGGCCTGGACGTCTCCCTCGCCATCCAGCAGACCCTCTACCGGGAGTTCCGCGAGCCCGGCTTCGCGCCGACTCCGCGTCTGGAGCACCTCGTCACCGCGGGCTACCTGGGCCGCAAGACCGGTCGGGGCTTCCGGGTCTACACCTGATGGGTCGTAAGAACCGGCGCCGTCCCGAGGAAACCAAGGAGTTGGGGCCGACGTACGCCAGTCGCACGGTCGAGGTGCACCCCGATGGGGAGTGGATCGTGCAGAAGGTGACCGGATCGGCGGCGACCAAGGCCTACCGGTGCCCCGGGTGCGACCAGGAGATCAGGCCCGCGACCCCGCACACGGTGGCGTTCCCCGCCGAGGATCCCAAGGGTCTCGAGCACCGACGCCACTGGCACACGCCCTGCTGGGCGGCGCGTGATCGTCGGGGCCCGCGAGGACGTTGATGACCCATCCTCAGCCGATCGTGGCGAACTCGGTACTGCCGGCCCGGCGCGATCCCCTCCACCTGCAGACGGCCGACGGGCTGAGGCTCGTCGGCGAGCTCGCGCTGCCGATGCAGGCCGACCCGCGGGCCACCATCGTGTGCGTCCATCCACTGCCCACGCACGGCGGCATGATGGACAGCCACGTCCTGCGGAAGATGGCCTGGCGGCTCCCCGCACTGGCCGAGGTCGCCGTACTGCGCTTCAACACCCGCGGCACCACCAGCGCCGCAGGCACGAGCGAGGGGCACTTCGACGAGGGGCGCGGCGAGGGGCTCGACCTGAAGGCAGCCATCGACGAGGTGGTGCGTCGGGGCCTTCCCGATCCGTGGGTGCTCGGCTGGTCGTTCGGGACCGACGTGGTCCTGAAGCACGGCAACCTCGACCCGGTGGTCGGAGCCATCCTGCTGTCCCCGCCGCTTGGCTTCTCGACGGACGACGATCTGCGCGACTGGGCATCGTCCGGGCGGTCGGTCGTGGCGTTCGTGCCCGAGTTCGACGACTACCTCCAACCAGTGGAAGCCCTTGAGCGCTTCTCGTTGGTGCCTCAGGCGCGGATCGTGGCCGTCGATGGCGCGAAGCACCTGTGGGTGGGGGAGCGGTTCGTCAAGATCGTCCTCGACGGCGTCGTCGCGACCGTGACGCCGGAGATGAGCCCGCTGCCGACCGAGTGGAGTGGACCGATGGACCGTTGGAGCGACATATGAGTCCCAACCTGCACGTCGTCGACCTCGGATCAGGCCCGGCGTTCGTCCTGCTGCATGCCTTCCCGTGCGATGGCTCGATGTGGCGGCCGCAGGCCGAGGCACTGGCGATCGCTGGCTGGCGAGTGCTCGTGCCGGACCTACCCGGCTTCGGGGCCTCGCCCCTGCTCGAAAGCGCCCCGTCCCTCGACGCCGTTGCTGGTGCGCTGCTCCACATGCTCGACGAGCGGGGCATCGACCGCTGCGTGGTCGGCGGCATCTCCTTGGGCGGCTACCTGACGATGACGATCGCGCGGCTGCGTCCATCGTTGATCGCCGGTGTTGCGCTGTGCGACACCAAGGCGACGGCCGACAGCGACGCGGCTCGCGAAAACCGGGAGCGGCTGGCGCGACTGTGCGAGGAGTCGCCTGACGATACGGCACGGATCCTCGAGCAGGCGGTGCTGCCCGGGCTGTTGGGGGACACGTCTCGGCAGGAGCGTCCTGAAGTCGTCGAGACGGTGCGCGGCTGGCTTGAGTCGGCCTCGGCATCAACCGTCGCCTGGTACCAGCGGGCGATGGCCGGTAGACCTGACTCGCAGGAGGCCCTTTCCGGCCTGGACGTCCCGGCGCTGATCGTCTGGGGCGTAGAGGATGCACTCAGCCCGCGTGCGGAGCAGGACCTCATGCTCGCCTGCCTTCGTGGGGCCCGACTGGTCGCCGTCGAGGGCGCCGGGCACCTGGCGAACGTCGAGCGACCGGATGTGGTCGCGGGCGCGCTCGTGGGGTTCGCCGCTGGGGCTAGAGGCCGCCCTTCTTCTTGATCAGCTTGGCGTAGGCCCTGGCGCCCTTCGACGTCAGGTGGACGCCGTCGGAGACGAAGTACTCAGGATGGTCCTTGGACGCCGCGTACCAGTCGGCTATCACGGCGTTGGGGTAGTCGGGCACGACTTTGTCGATGACGTCGTTGTTGGGATTGCGCCATGAGCGCGGCATGTTGTCGTTGACGACGACCACACGCGGAGTGTCCTTGAGGACGTCGAGCATCTGGCGCATCATCGGCTCGGGCAGGACGCCGTTGGTCCCAGGATGGAGCACCACGACGGGTGCGAGCTGGTCCTTCGCCACGTAGCGCTTCAACCTGCCGATGAAGGCGCCGGGGAAGCGGGACACCGCGGCGTCGATCTTCGAGCCCGGGATGACGTCCTTGAGGGTGCTCCGCGCACCGAGCATCACCGAGTCGCCGACACCGCTCATGCGGCCGTTCCGGTTGGCATCGCCTGGTCCGGCGATCGTCGGCGATGCGCTGGCCGAGGGCTTCGCGGAGGCGCTGGGAGCTGATGACGCGGCACCGGAGTTCTCGGCATCGCCCAGCGCGACCTCGGTGGGCCCGCCGCTGGCGATACCCATGGCCTGCGCGACGTCGGCTGGCAGGCCGGCAGCGGCCGTTGGCGCCGGCGCCGTGGCAAGCGCCGCGCCGAGCACGATGACGCCGATCACGGTGCCGGCGATGGCCAGCACGCCCCGCTGGGTCCGCTGGGTCCGCTCAGCGCCCTCGGACGTCCGCCAAGCCTCCACCCACCGGTCGATGGCACCCCGACGGATCGGCATCTCGAAGAATCGGAAGCTGAGCTCGGCGATGCCGAACGTGAGTGCTAGGCGGAAGGCGAACAGCAGCGGCCCGTCGATCGGCACGTCGAGATTGGGCCGCGTGACCATGAAAATGGGCCAGTGCCACAGGTACAGCCCGTACGAGCGCTGGCCGATGTAGCGCAGGGGCTGCGTCCCGAGCCAGGGACCAAGTGGCGATGCCGGATGGGTGGCCATGGCGATGAGCGCTGCCACGATCACCGACAGCACGAGGAAGCCGCCGCTGCGGTACAGCCACGTGGTGTATTCGCCGACGAAGAAGAAGAAGTAGAGGACGCCCAACAGGGCCGCAACGCCGGTGCCGGTGATGATCCACTTCGCGCTCGGTGCCACGTCCTTGCGCAGGCGCCCAGGACGCCACGCGGTCGCAACTGCCGCACCGATGAGCAGTCCCATGCAGTGCGAGTCCGTGCCAAAGTACGCCCGGCTGGGATCGGCGAAGTCGGGGAAGCCGTTCATGATCGAGAGCGCGATCATCCACGCGGTCGATGCGATGGCGACGGCCAACGCAACGAGGCGCACGCCGCGGCGGGCCCAGCGCTTCACGAGCAGGTACGCCACCGCCGGCCAGATGAAGTAGAACTGCTCCTCGACCGAGAGCGACCACAGGTGCTTGAGCATCGGCGGCCGGCCGATGAACTCGAAGTAGGACTGGCTGCTGAAGATGTACCACCAGTTGTTCACGTAGAACAACGAGGCGATGGAGTCGGCCTTCACCTGCGAGGCGACGTCGCGATAGAAGATGGCTGCGGCAACCGCGACCACGGCCAGCATCAGCAGGACGGCCGGCAGGAGTCGGCGGGCACGGCCGAGGTAGAACTTGGCGAAGTCGATCTTCCCCGACCGGTCGAACTCCTCGAGTATCAGCGAGGTGATGAGGAAGCCCGACAGCACGAAGAACACGTCGACGCCGAGAAATCCGCCCTTCATCCACACCAGATCGGCGTGGTAGAACAGCACGCCAATCACGGCCAGGGCCCGGACCCCGTCAAGTCCGGGGAGGTATCCCATCTCGCCCTTGGGACGCCCCTGATCGAGGGTCCACGGCACTCCCTGGGTGCCGATGGGCGACGCGCTCACGCGCACATGCTACGTGAGTGACGGAAGTGCTCAGGTATCGCGGAATCGGTTGATCTCGCCGATATGCCGCGCACGCAGCTCCGGATTCGTCACACCCAGGCCCTCGATCGGGGCCAGGGCCAGTACGCCGACCTTGCCCTGGTGCAGATTGCGGTGCACCTCGAACGCTGCCTGGCCGGCCTGGTCGAGGGGGTAGCTCTTCGAAAGAGTCGGGTGGATCATGCCGCGGGAGATCAAGCGGTTGGCCTCGAAGGCCTCGCGGTAGTTGGCGAAGTGGCTGCCGATGATCCGCTTGAGGTTCATCCACAGGTAGCGGTTGTCGTACTCGTGCATGAACCCGCTCGTCGACGCGCAGGTGACGATGGTGCCGCCCTTGCGGGCGACGTAGACCGAGGCACCGAAGGTCTCGCGTCCGGGGTGCTCGAAGACGATGTCGACGTCGTCGCCGCCGGTGAGCTCACGGATGCGCTTGCCGAACCGCTGCCACTCCTTGGGGTCCTGGGTGTGCTCGTCCTTCCAGAACCTGTAGTCCTCTGCGTTGCGGTCGATGATCAGCTCGGCACCCATCGAGCGGACGAGCTCGGCCTTCTCCGGGCTGGACACCATGCACACCGGAGTCGCGCCCCCGTTCAGTGCGTACTGGGTCGCGTAGGCGCCGAGGCCGCCGGACGCACCCCAGATGAGGACGATGTCGCCCTGCTTCATCCCCGCGCCGTTGCGGGACACGAGCTGGCGATAGGCCGTGGAGTTGACGAGCCCGGGTGTGGCAGCCTCCTCCCACGTCAGGTGGGCGGGCTTGTGCAGCAGCTGGTTGGACTTCACGACCGCGAGCTCGGCAAGGCCACCGAAGTTCGTCTCGAAGCCCCAGATGCGCTGCTCCGGATCCATCATCGTGTCGTTGTGTCCCGCCGGCGACTCCAGCTCCACGCTGAGGCAGTGCGCGATGACCTTGTCGCCCGGCTTCCACGCGTTGACACCCGGACCCACGCGCAGGACTACGCCGGCCGCGTCCGAGCCGATCACGTGGTACGGCAGGTCATGCCGCTTGGCGTCGGCGTGCGTGCGGCCGTAACGCTCGAGGAAACCGAACGTCGACACCGGCTCGAAGATGCTCGACCACACCGTGTTGTAGTTGATGCTCGACGCCATCACGGCGATCAGTGCCTCGCCGGGAGCGAGGACCGGAACCGGCACGTCGTCGAGGTGGATGGACTTGCGCGGGTCCTTCTCGCGGGACGGGACGCCCTCGAACATCGCCTCCTCGTCCTTGTGGATCGTGATCGCCCGGTAGGAGGCGGGGATCGCGAGCGCCGCAAAGTCGTCGGACGAGGCATCGGCGAGGATGGCGTCGCGGATCTGGTCCATCGCCTGAGTCATGGTGGCTCCGTTCGGGGCTGGTGCGGGTTTTCAGTCTGCCAGACGGGCTAGCGGACGTACCGGGCCCAGACGAAGACCACGACGGCCGTGAGCACTGCGCCGAGGACGACCTTGCGGGCCTTCCGCATGACAGACAGGACGACGACCGCCGCCGCGGCGCCGACCAGGACCGCCACGAAGGCCGTCCACTGCTGGTCGGTGGGGGTCCAGCCGAGGACCGTGACGTCCGGGAAGTCGACGGCGGGCAGGCTCACGCGTGCCCGGGCGCTGCCTGCACGAGCTCTACGAGGACGCCTCCGCAGTCCTTGGGGTGGCAGAAGTTCGTCAGCGATCCTGCGGTGCCGACCTGGGCCGTCTCGAACAGCAGCCGGACGCCGGCCTCGCGAAGCTGCGTGCTGGCCGCCTCGATGTCGTCGACCCCGTAGGCGATCTGCTGGATGCCCGGACCGGACTTGTCCAGGAACTTCGCGATGGTGGAGGTCGCGGTGAGCGGGGCAAGGAGCTGGATGCAGGATCCTGAGTCCCCGACGGCGAGCATCGCCTCCCGAACTCCCTGCCGGTCGTTGACCTCTTCGTGCACGACCTCGAGGCCGAACGTCCGCCCGTAGAACTCGATGGCGACGTCCAGGTCGGGAACGGCTATTCCTACGTGGTCGATGCGCGTCAGCAGCGAAGTCATGGGCAGTATGTTGTCATCAACGTCGCCTCGGTTGGGAGTTGGAATGTCCTTCTCGAACGGTTCGGTCATCGTCGCGGGGGCCCGTACGCCTATGGGTCGCCTGCAGGGGTCCCTGAAGACCTTCAGCGGAGCCGATCTCGGCGGTGTCGCGATCAAGGCCGCGCTGGAGCGGGCCGGCGTCGCTCCCGAGCAGGTCGACTACGTGATCATGGGCCAGGTCATCCAGGCCGGCGCCGGACAGATCAGCGCCCGCCAGGCTGCGGTCAAGGCCGGCATCCCGATGGACGTCCCGGCGCTCACCATCAACAAGGTGTGCCTGTCCGGCATTGACGCGATCGCGCTGGCCGATCAGCTCATTCGCGCAGGCGAGTTCGAGATCGTCGTCGCTGGCGGAATGGAGTCGATGACCAACGCTCCGCACCTGCTCGTCGGCTCGCGCGAGGGCGTCAAGTACGGCGACTGGACGATGGTCGATGCCATGGCCTTCGATGCGCTGACATGCGCGTTCGACGAACTGCCGATGGGGGAGGCCACTGAGCGGCACAACACCCGGTTCGACCTCACTCGCGAGGATCAGGACGCCTTCTCGGCGCGCTCGCACCAGCGCGCGGCAGCAGCGCAGGCCGCCGGAGTCTTCGACGAGGAGATCGCACCCGTCACGGTTCCCCAGCGCAAGGGCGACCCGATCGTCGTCAGTGCCGACGAGGGGATCAGGGTCGACACGACAACCGAGTCCCTCGGCAAGCTGCGCCCGGCCTTCGCGAAGGACGGCACCATCACCGCGGGCAGCGCGTCCCAGATCTCCGATGGCGCGGCCGCCGTCGTTGTCATGAGCAAGGCCAAGGCGGAGGAACTCGGGCTCGACTGGCTTGCGGAGATCGGCTCGCACGGAGTCGTGGCCGGACCCGACGCGTCCTTGCAGGAGCAGCCGGCGAACGCGATCAAGCGTGCATGCGAGAAAGAGGGCATCGCGGTCTCCGATGTGGACCTGTTCGAGATCAACGAGGCATTCGCTGCCGTCGGCATCGTGTCCATGCGCGCCCTCGGCGTCGACGAGGACATCGTCAACGTCAACGGCGGCGCTATTGCCCTCGGTCACCCCGTCGGCATGTCGGGAGCCCGCATCGTGCTCCACGCCGCGCTCGAGTTGAAGCGGCGCGGTGGCGGGATCGGCGCAGCAGCGCTCTGCGGTGGCGGGGGCCAGGGCGACGCCCTGCTCGTCCGCGTTCCCTCGGCCTGACCGACGAGCATTCGCACATGGACCTTGATGCGCTGATTGCGGGTGCCCGTGACGGTCGCACCCGCGACATCGCGCGCCTGATCTCGCTCGTCGAGAACGGCGCAGACCAAGTGCCGGCGCTGATGCGTTCACTCGCCGAGTCCGCTGGAACGGCAAGGGTGATCGGCATCACCGGTGCGCCGGGGGTCGGCAAGTCGACCACGACCTCGTCGCTGATCTCGGCGCTGCGCACCACCGGGCATCGCGTGGGCGTGCTGGCAGTCGACCCGTCGTCACCGTTCTCCGGCGGTGCGCTGCTCGGGGATCGCATCCGGATGCAGGAGCACGCAACGGACGACGGCGTCTTCATCCGCTCGATGGCCTCGCGGGGACATCTCGGCGGGCTTTCGGCAACGACGCCGCAGGCTCTGCGGGTGCTGGAGCATGCCGGGTTCGACGTCGTGCTCATCGAGACGGTGGGCGTCGGTCAGTCCGAGGTGGAGGTCGCAGCGGCGGCTGACACGACGCTCGTCCTGCTCGCGCCGGGAATGGGCGACAGCATCCAGGCGGCGAAGGCGGGGATCCTCGAGGTGGGTGACATCTTCGTGGTCAACAAGGCCGACCGTGACGGCGCCGACTCGACGGTCCGCGAACTGCGCACCATGATCAGCCTGGGGGACCGCTCAGCCGACGGCTGGATCCCGCCGGTCCTGAAGACGGTCGCGTCGTCGGGGGAGGGGATCGGTGCGCTGGTCACCGCGATCGACGAGCATGGCGCCTGGCTCGCCCGCAGCGGAGAACTCCAGAGCCGGCGCCTCAAGCGGGCAAGCGATGAGATCCAGGCCATCGCCCTGGGGACGGTGCGCTCGCGCCTGACCCGCGGCGCCAATGGCGCCGCCCTGAACGAGGCTGCGCTCGCCGTGGCCGATGGCCGTGGTGACGCCTACTCGGCCGCCGCGGCATTGGTGGACAGGCTGCTCAGCCGGCCCTAGCCGACGGTGCAGGCGGTCACGACGTCCGCGTCCACGGCGAAGTTGAGCCGGGTCTCGATGAAGTCGGTGGTGGCCGGGAAGTCCTCGCCGTCCTTCTTGATGACGCGAGTGGTGTTGCCGTTCGCCTCCGCGAGGGCGTTGGCCGCGTCGAGCGTGAGCTTCTGCTCGACGATCTGCTTGCAGAGGGCGGTCAGGTCGTCGTTCGTGTTGACCGGTGTTCCGCTGATGCTCACGGGTGATGCAGCAGCAGACGACGAGCCGGACGTCGAGGAGCAGGCGCCCAGTGACGTGACGGCCACGGCGGCGATGGCCAGGCCGATTCCGGCCCGGGTCAGGGATCGTGTGCGCATCGGGTCTCCTTAGTTCGCCGGGGTGGCGTCCGTTGGGGCGGGTCCAGGCATTTCCTACTCCGTCGGTGCACATTGTGACACCTGACCGCCCGAACAGGGAAAACCGCCCGGGGCATCGTCCGTGCGACCGAGATTAGCGACGCTGCCAGGCCCCCGGCTCGGTCAGCAGGTCTGTGACGGCCGGCGGGAGCGTCCCGGAGGCCACGTCGGCGAGACTGATGTGCTCCAGGACGTGGCGCATCGACGCCCGCACGGCGATCCACACCTCGCGCAGGTGCTCGGAGGCACCGCCGTAGTCGAGGTCCTCGGGTCGCTGGCCGCGCACCGCCGCGAGCGGGCCATCCAGCGCGCGCACGACATCGGCGATAGAGACGTCCTTGGGGTCGCGGTCGAGTCGGTATCCACCCTCGGCCCCGCGCTGACTGGCCACGATTCCTGATTGGCGCAGTTGCCGCAGAATCCCCTCGAGGAACTTCAGGGGGATGTCCTGGGCCGTGGCGATCGCCTCGCCCTTGACCAGTCGGGTCGGGCTCTCCTGATACACCGCCGCCAACTCCAGCAGGGCGCGCATCCCATAGTCGGCTTTGGCGGATACGTGCATCCCCGCATTCTCGCGGGTTCCCCGTCGCCGCTGCTCCGCGACTCGCCGTGGTCGAGGGGCAGCGTTCTCTGCTCGATCCAGCACCGTGTCGCCCTCGCCATTCGTCGGTGGTGCGCGGGAAGGACCCCCGACACGCCCGATTTGGACAGATCCCCAGGGTCGGATAGATTACTACTAATCTTGTAGACAAGATAGGCAAAGAAGGGAAAGTCAAATGGCATGCGAGTCGACGCAACGGGCGCTGGAGTACACGCGCCTGGGGCACTACCCGTACCCACGTGGCGCCCACGGCGACTGTCGGGTGACGCCGCACCCTCGACCGAGACCGACCACCTGACCTGATCGCCCTTCCCAATCAAGGAGCCACCATGAACCGCATCCGCCTCACCCGACGGGCCGCCCTCGCCGGCATCGTCGGACTCGCCCTGACCGCCGGCCTTGCCGCGCCGGCGGCGCACGCGGCCCCGGCGCCGGCCGCGAAGCCGGCCGCTGGCCTGCCCAAGCTCCCGACCGCCCCGGTCGTGCGCATCGGCTTCTTCGCCAACGTGACGCATGCACCGGCACTCGTCGCCCGTCAGCTCCGCCTGTTCGAGACGTTCCTCGGCAAGGACGGCACCAAGGTCGAGTACACGGTGTTCAACGCCGGACCGGCGGCCATCGAGGCCATGAAGGGTGGCGCGATCGACATCTCGTACATCGGCCCGAACCCCTCGGTCTCCGGCTACACCACGACCGGCGGCACCCTCCTTCGCGTCGTCTCGGGCGCTACGTCCGGTGGCGTGCAGTTCGTCACCAAGCCGAGCATCACGACCGTGGCGCAGCTCAAGGGCAAGAAGATCGCCAGTCCGCAACTGGGCAACACTCAGGACGTCGCTCTTCGCTCGTGGCTGAAGGACAACGGACTGTCGACCAGCACGTCCGGTGGCGGCGATGTCACGGTGGTGCCGACTGACAACGCCACCTCGCTCGCGCTGTTCAAGAAGGGCGACATCGACGGAGCCTGGGTTCCCGAGCCGTGGGCATCCCGCCTCGTGCTCGAGGGTGGCGGCCGCGTCTTCCTCGACGAGAAGTCACTGTGGCCCGGCGGACAGTTCGTCACGACCGACATCGTCGCTTCGCAGAAGTTCCTCAACCAGTACCCCGGCACGGTGCGCTCCGTCCTCCAGGCGAACAACAGCGCGATCAAGTACATCGCCGCCAATGTGCAGAAGGCCAAGGACGTCGTCCAGCAGCAGATCACCGCTGCCACGGGTAAGCCGCTTCCGGAGGCCGTGATCACGAGGTCCTGGGGGAACCTGCGCTTCACGTGGGATCCGCTGCCGTTGACGCTGAAGAAGAGCGCTGACGACGCCGTCAACGCGGGCCTGCTGACGCTCGGCCCGAACAAGCTCGCCGGCATCTACGACCTGCGCCTGCTCAACCAGGTGCTCCAGGCTGCGAGCGCCCGTGCGGTCACGGCGGCGGGACTCGGCCGGCAGTAGGTCCACGCAAGGAACAACAAGAAGGAATCAGATGAGTCTCGCCAGTGGCGCACATCCAGTAGTCGACACGTCCAGTGAACACGAGTTCGCTGTCCGCATCGAGCACGTGGTCAAGCAGTACGTGACCGACGGCCCGATCGTTCTCGACGATGTCAGCCTGGCTGTGCGCCCTGGCGAGTTCATCTCTCTCGTCGGGGCGTCCGGCTGCGGCAAGTCCACTCTGCTGAACATCATCGTCGGCCTCGACAGCGCGACCTCGGGAGTCGTCGAGACGTCGGGCGCGCCGACGCTCATGTTCCAGGAGGCGGCGCTCATGCCGTGGCTCACGGCGGGCAAGAACGTCGAGCTCGCACTGCTCTTCAATGGCGTTCCTCGCGGCCAGCGCAAGGCACGAGCAAAGGAGCTCCTCGAGCTCGTGCACCTCGAGCGTTCCTACGACCAGCGGCCCCATGAGCTCTCCGGTGGCATGCGTCAGCGCGTGGCGATCGCCAGAGCGCTCGCCCAGGATCGGTCCATCCTGCTGATGGACGAACCATTCGCGGCGCTTGATGCCATCACCCGCGATCTGCTGCATGAGGAGCTCACGCGCATCTGGCTCGAGACCGGGATGACGATCATCTTTGTCACGCACAACGTCCGCGAGGCGGTGCGCCTGAGCCAGCGGGTGCTACTGATGTCCTCGCGGCCCGGCAAGATCATCCGCGAGTGGAACATCGGCGGCCACGAGCCGTGGCGACTTGACTCACCCGATGTGGCGAACCTCGCCAGTGAGATCACCGACGAGCTGCGTCAGGAGATCATCCGCCATGCCAACTGAGCAGAGCGTCTCCGTCAACACTCGTACCTCGGATCTGGGCGCCCTCGAGGCCGGCCTCGACGCGCTCGAGACTGGCGGCCATCCGAAGCCCAGCGTCAAGAGCGTCTTCGCGCGGGCACTCTCGCCGCTCATCGCCATCGGCGTGATCATCCTGATCTGGGAGATCGTCTTCTACGTGCAGCTGCAACCCGACTACATCATCCCCGGCCCGCGTCAGGTCTGGGATGCGCTGTGGAACCAGGCCGAGCAGCAGATCCTGTGGCAGTCGACGTTCAACAGCATCAGGCGTGCCGCGCAGGGCTTCATCATCGCCCTCATCGTCGCGACGCCGATCGGCCTCGCGCTCGGCCTGAACCAGAAGCTGCGCGCGATCTTCGGCCCGATCCTCACCGGACTGCAGGTGCTGCCCTCGGTGGCCTGGGTGCCCGCAGCGATCATCTGGTTCGGCCTGTCAGACGCCACGATCTACACCGTCGTGCTGCTGGGCGCCGTACCGTCGATCGCGAACGGCTTGATCGCCGGCATCGACCAGATCCCGCCGATCTACCTGCGCGCCGGGCAGGTGCTCGGCGCCAAGGGCTGGATGCGGTCGTGGCACATCGTCCTGCCCGCGGCCTGGCCCGGATACCTCGCCGGTCTCGAGCAGGGCTGGGCGTTCGCCTGGCGCTCGCTGATGGCAGCCGAGCTCATCGCCGTCTCGCCGGCGCTCGGCCCGGGCCTCGGGCAGATGCTCGACGTGGGCCGCACCCTCGGCGATATGGCTCTGGTGCTCGGTTCGATCGGAATGATCATGGCCGTCGGCATCCTCGTCGAGCGCGTGATCTTCGCGCCGATCCGGCAGCGCACCCTTCGCAATCGCGGGCTGATCCGCTAGCCGTCGACGGCCCGTGCGCGGGGTGCGTCTCGATAGGGGAGAATGCCGCCATGGCTTCCATCCCGATGTCGGCCCGCGGGGCCGTCGACCTGGGCGCCCTCGCGGCTGCCCGCCAGAACGAGGAGCGCGCCGCCGCAGCGCTGGCGGACGCGCCCGCAGGCGTCGTCTTCGACGCCACCGTTGAGACCTTCCAGGCCGACGTGATGGACCGCTCGCACAAGGTTCCGATCGTCTTGGACCTGTGGGCCGAATGGTGTGAGCCCTGCAAGACGCTGTCACCCATCCTCGAGAAGCTGGCGGCCGAGGACGGCGGCCGGTGGATCTTGGCCAAGGTCGACGTCGACAAGGAACAGCAGATCGCGACGGCGTTCGAGGTGCAGTCGATACCGACCGTCTTCGCGGTGGTCGCCGGCCAGCTCGTTCCGCTCTTCCAGGGCGCCTATCCGGAGGCGCAGATCCGGCAGGTCATCGACGAACTGCTCAAGGTCGCTGCCGAGCAGGGCGTGAGCGGGACCATCGCCTCCGCGGCCGAGCCGTCGGAGGAGGAGCCGGCGGAGGTTCCGGAGGTACCGCTCGATCCTCGGTTCGAGGCGGCATTCGACGCGATCGAGGCCGGGGATTGGGCTGCTGCCGAGCGCGCGTATGGCACCGTGCTGGCGTCCGATCCCAGCAACGCGGATGCCGCGGCCGGTCTGGCAACCGTGGGTCTGTACGGCCGGACCGAGGCTGTGGCGGAGCCGTCGATCACGGCGGCATCGACGTCACAGGAGCAGTTGCTCGCGGCAGACTTCGCCGCTCTCGGCAACGACTGGCCGCGGGCATTCGAGCTGGTGATCGGTGCGGTGCGCCAGACGTCAGGAGATGAGCGCGAGGCAGCCCGTCAGCGGGCGATCGAGTTTTTCATGCTCGCCGGCGACGATCCTGCCGTGCCGAAGGCGCGTACCGCCCTCGCCAGCGCGCTCTTCTAGCCCCACCACTCCCGCCGAGCGGCGAGGTGTGGCCGCCCGGAGGACCTCCGAAGCGGCCACACCTCACCACTCGACAAGAAGGATGGTGGGTGGGGTCAGCCGTCGTAGCGGAAGTAGCTCGCCGACATCGGCGGGAGCACGATCTGCGCGGATGCCGGACGGCCGTGCCACGACGAGTCCGTGGCCTCGATTGCGCCGAGGTTGCCCATCCCTGAGCCGCCGTAGATGGTGGCGTCGGTATTCAGCAGCTCGCTCCAGCGGCCCGCCATCGGCAAGCCGACTCGGTAGTCCTCCCGCGGCACGGGCGACAGATTGACGACCACCGCGACGCAGCCGCCGTGATCGTCCCAGCGCAGCCAACTGAACGCATTCGAGCCGGAGTCGTTCGCATCGATCCACTCGAAGCCGCCCGGGTCGTCGTCGCGCGCCCACAGCGCCGGGGTCGCGCGGTAGATGGCGTTCAGATCCGTGACGGTCTGCAGCACGCCCGCGTGCTCGGGGAACTGCAGCAGCCACCAGTCGAGGCTTCGCTCGCTGGACCACTCACCGGACTGCGCGAACTCCGAGCCCATGAAGAGCAGCTTCTTGCCCGGGTGAGCCCACATGAAAGCCAGGTACGCACGCAGGTTTGCGAGCTCCTGCCAGCGGTCACCGGGCATGCGCCCAGCGAGCGACCCCTTGCCGTGGACGACCTCATCATGCGAGATCGGCAGGATGAAGTGCTCGCTGTAGGCGTACACCATGGAGAACGTCATCTCGTTGTGGTGGTACTGCCGATGGATCGGCTCGTGCGAGATGTAGTCCAGCGTGTCGTGCATCCAGCCCATGTTCCACTTGAAGCCGAAGCCGAGGCCGCCGAGGAAGGTGGGGCGCGTGACGCCCGGCCATGCCGTGGACTCCTCGGCAATCGTGATCACGCCGGGCACGCGCTTGTAGACGGTCGCGTTCATCTCCTGCAGGAACGCGACTGCTTCGAGGTTCTCGCGACCGCCGTACTGGTTGGGGTACCACTCGCCGTCCTTGCGCGAGTAGTCCAGGTAGAGCATCGACGCGACGGCGTCGACGCGCAGTCCGTCGACGTGGTACTCCTCGAGCCAGTAGAGCGCGTTGGACACCAGGAAGTTTCGAACCTCGGTGCGCCCGAAGTCGAAGACGTACGTCCCCCAGTCGGGCTGTTCGCCACGGCGCGGGTCGGCATGCTCGTACAAAGGGGTGCCGTCGAAGCGTGCCAGCGCCCACTCGTCCTTGGGGAAGTGCGCAGGGACCCAGTCGACGAGCACGCCGATGCCAGCGGCGTGCAGCGTGTCGATGAGGTAGCGAAGGTCGTCCGGCGTGCCGAACCGAGAGGTCGGCGCGAAGTACGACGTCACCTGGTAGCCCCACGACGGACCGTAGGGATGCTCCGAGACGGGGAGGAACTCCACGTGCGTGAAGCCGGTGTCGCGCACGTACTCGGCGAGCTCGACCGCGAGCTGCCGGTAGTCCAGGCCGGCGCGCCACGATCCGAGGTGCACCTCGTAGATGGACATCGGCCGCTTGTGCTGGTCGCCCTCCTGGCGGGCGCCCAGCCACGAATCGTCCTCCCACGCGTAGTCGGACGTGTAGACGACTGAGCCGGTGGCTGGCGGCACCTCGGTCGCGAACGCGAACGGATCGGCCTTCTCGCGCCACACGCCGTCACGTCCGAGGATCTGGAACTTGTAGATCGTGCCGTCGCCGATGCGCGGGATGAACAGCTCCCAGATGCCCGTCGATCCGAGTGACCGCATCGGGTGGGCGGTGCCGTCCCAGAAGTTGAAGTCGCCCTTGACGCGAACGCCCTGGGCGTTGGGCGCCCACACGGCGAACGAGACGCCGCTGACCACGCCGATCCCCGTGGCATATGAGCGCACGTGGGCGCCGAGTACCTCCCACAGCTGCTCGTGGCGACCCTCGCCGATCAGGTGGAGGTCGATCTCGCCGAGGGTGGGGAGGAACCGGTAGGGGTCGTCGCCGGGGATGACAGAGCCGTCGTACTCCACGTCGACCGAGTACTCCGGGACGTCGGCCCGCTCGAGTGCCACTACCCAGACGCCACGGTGCTCATGCGTCAGCGGGATGCGCCCGTCGGGCGTGACGAGCGTGACGCCGGTCGCGTTCGGGCGAAGTACGCGGATGGTCGTGACGGCGCCGTTGACGTGGCCGCCGAGGATGGAGTGCGGATCGTGATGCCACCCGTCGACCAGCCGATCCAGGTCGAGCACCGAGACCTCCTGCGGCACTGGTGCCGCGTTAGGAGTCGAGGGGGTCTGCGTCATTGCTGCTCCGATGCTGTGCGGTGGTCAGATCTTGCGGGCGTGCACGATATGAGCGACGTGCTCCCATGGTCGCAGGCGCACGTAGGTCGCGCGACCCCATGTCCAGGTCTCGTCGGCAATGAGGTCGTGCGCGATGAATCGCTCGGAGTCGTCGATTCCGATGGCGGCAAGCTCCCAGTAGACGGTGGCCTCGCGTTCGCGGCCGGGGTCCAGGGTGCAGACGACGAGGACGACGTCCTCGCCATCGCGCTTGGAGTAGGCGATGACGTCCTGGTTGTCGCTCGCATGGAAGTGCAGCGAGCGAAGGTCCTGAAGGGCCGGGTGTGCGTGGCGGATCCTGTTGAGCTGGGTGAGGTAGGGGGCCAGCGTGCGAGCCTGCTTGCGGGCGAGCTCCCAGTCGCGCGGGCGGTACTGGTACTTCTCCGAGTCGAGGTACTCCTCGCTGCCCGGCCGGAGGGCAATGTGCTCGAAGAGCTCGAAACCGCTGTAGACGCCGTAGGTCGGCGACATCGTGGCTGCGAGCGTGGCCCTGATCGCGAAGCCCGCCGGCCCCGAGTGCTGCAGGAACTCAGGGTTGATGTCGGGAGTGTTGACGAAGAAGTTCGGGCGCATGTAGCTGGCCGACGGGCCAGCGAGCTCACGTCCGTACTCCTCGAGCTCAGTGCGGGTGTTGCGCCACGTGAAGTAGGTGTAGCTCTGCTGGAAGCCGACCTCGGCGAGTGCGCGCATCATCGCCGGCCGGGTGAATGCCTCGGCGAGGAAGAGGACGTCGGGATCTGTGGCGAAGACGCTGGACATGAGGCGGTCCCACACCCACAGGGGCTTGGTGTGCGGATTGTCGACGCGGAAGATGCGCACACCGTGCGCCATCCAGAAGCGCACCACGCGCTCGACCTCGGCGTACAGGCCCTCAGGGTCGTTGTCGAAGTTGAGCGGGTAGATGTCCTGGTACTTCTTCGGCGGGTTCTCCGCGTACGCGATGGTGCCGTCGGCGCGCGTCGTGAACCACTCGGGGTGGGCAGCGACCCATGGATGATCCGGCGCGGCCTGGAGCGCCAGATCGAGCGCAATCTCCATGCCGAGCTCCTGCGTGCGGGCGACGAAGGAGTCGAAGTCCGCGAGCGTGCCGAGAGCGGGGTGGACGGCGTCGTGCCCGCCCTCGCTCGACCCGATGGCCCAGGGCACGCCCGGATCGTCCGGCCCGGGCGTCAGAGTGTTGTTCGCTCCCTTGCGATTAACCCGACCGATCGGGTGAATCGGCGGCAGGTAGACCACGTCGAAGCCCATGTCGGCGACCGCGTCCAGTCGCGGCAGCGCGGTGGCGAACGAGCCCGACTTCGGTGGATCGAGGGTGGCCCCCTCACTGCGTGGGAAGAACTCGTACCAGCTACCGACCAGGGCCTCGCGTCGCTGGACACGCAGGGGCCATGGCCCGCTCGCAGTGACGCCGTCGCGGATCGGATACTCGTGCATGATCCGGGCCACGGCTGGGTCGGTTGATGCGGCGGCCCGCACGGGGACGGGCAGGGCCGTGGCGACCAGCGTGCTTGCGGCAGTGGAGAGCACCGCCTTCACCTCCGTCAGCCCCGAGGGAAGATCGGCCCCCGCCTTCTCCAGCAGCAGCGAGCCCTCGAGCAGTTCGAGCTCGACGTCGATGCCGGCAGGGATCTTGATGCCGGTTCGGTGCAGCCAGGTATCCCACGGACTGCCCCACGCTTCGAGGGTGAACGTCCAGTCACCGAGGGTGTCCGGCCGCACGTGCCCGGACCAGGTGTCCAGCCCTGTCCCCTCGTCACGGAGCCGGACGGTCTCAGCGACCGAGCCGTCGGGCCTGGTGAGGATCGCGGTGACGCCCATGGCGTCGTGCCCCTCGCGGAAGGCGGTGGCGCGCACCGGGACGGCCTCGCCGGCAGCGGCCGTCGCGGGGCGCCTGCCACCGACGCTCACGGGAGACACCTCGGTGATCGGGAAGCGGCCGACGAGCTCGGGCGGAGGCGGCAGCAGCGATGGCTGCCAGGCCAGGGTCGAGGTGCGAGGGGCGAGCGGCACGGCGGCCGATGGTGGGGGGCTGGCCGCCGGCGGGGCCGGGGTGGGCGCC
>Ga0194043_1000025_pt1 | contig 60627 bp, 61 predicted proteins | sample JunL4415m_MetaG_FD_161274 | JGI IMG/M metagenome (GOLD analysis project Ga0194043, IMG submission 161274) | Anoxic zone freshwater microbial communities from boreal shield lake in IISD Experimental Lakes Area, Ontario, Canada - Jun2016-L442-15m | ecosystem: Environmental > Aquatic > Freshwater >...
GCGTCAGCGTGCTTCCCGCGAGGTTGCCCTTGCCGGCCACGCGGGCGATGCCGTCGATCACAGTGATGTCGAGGGATCCGAGTCGGTAGTCACCGTCGCCCGCGCCGGCCGCGGCCATGGCATCAGTGACGAGCGCGACCCGGTCCGGGCCGGCCGCCGTGCGGATCACTCGCACGACGTCCGGATGCAGGTGCTCCATGTCGGCGATCACCTCGACGGTCACCCGCGCGTCGGCGAGCAGGGCAGCCACCGGCCCTGGGTCGCGGTGATGCATTCCCGGCATGGCGTTGAACAGGTGCGTGGCCACGGTCGCTCCGGCATCGATTGCTTCGTGCGTGAGGGCGTCTGACGCCGCTGTGTGACCGACGGCCACGATGATTCCGGCCGCCACCAGTTGCCGCACCGCAGACATCGCCCCCGGCAGTTCGGGGGCGAGCGTCACCATGACGATCGAGCCGAGGTCCGCGAGTCTGGTCACCTGCGACGAGTCCGGCGTGGTGAGCATGTGCTTGTCGTGTGCGCCGTGATGGTGCGGGCTGATCCACGGACCCTCGAGGTGGATGCCAGCAAGGGTTCCGTCGGCGACCAATGGCTGCAGCGCTCGAGATTGCTCGGCGAGATCGGACTCCGAGGCGGACACCAGGCTGGCGACTGTCGTCGTCGTGCCGCGCGCCAGGTGCATCGCGGCGGCGATCCGCGCCGGTTCGGCGCCCTCCGCGTAGTGATGTCCGGCGCCGCCGTGCGAGTGCATGTCGACAAAGCCAGGAACGGCAGTCAGCGATGGAAACGACAGGGCGTCGCCGCTCGGTGCGGCCCCGGTTCCGATGGCGACGATCAAGTCGTCCTCGACGGCGATCCAGCCCGGGCCTTCAACGGGTTCGGCAGCCCCCAGTACGCGACCCACGTGCAGGACGCGCGTTCGGCTCATGCGGTCAATCTAGGTGAGCGCGCACCTGCATGGAGTGCGGATGACCGCCATCTCACGTTTTCTACAGAACGTCCTTGCGCTAGCGCTGGCGGCGCACCTGTCGTGCGCTCGTCGGCATAGGTCCCTTGGGGATGGGCATCGCGTTCTGGGCGTTTCCGAGGGCATCGAGGCGCCGACGGATGTCGGTGATCTCCCCGCCGCGCAGGTTGCGCGGGAGCTTGTTCAGTGCGGACTGCACCTTCATCAACGGGACCTGGCCCTCGTCGTTGCCGACCTGGATCTCGTAGATCGGCACGTCCGGCAGCCAGCGCGCGGTCTTCTTGCGCTCGTTGGCGAGCATCGGGCTCACGCGGTTTGACGGGCCCTCCGAAACGAGGACGACGCCGGGCTTGCCGACCACTCGCGTGATGATGTCCTGGCTCTTGTTGACGGCGACCGCAGGCGTGACGGCCCAGTTGCCACCGCGGATCGACTGGATGACAGCGGCGGCCGCACCGGCTTGACCGTCGATCTGCTTGTATGCGGCGCGCATGGCGCGACGACTGAACCAGAACGTCGCCGCCAGCAGCCCCGCGGGGATCGCCAACAGGATCGCGGTCACCCAGTTGAGGAGGAGGCCGATCGGAATCGCCACGAGGAGGAAGGCGGCGATGAAGAACCCCGCGACCTCGAAGGGCAACGCCGGGTAGGACTTGCGCGTCATCGACCAGTTCTGGGCGAGTGACGACATCGTGGAGCGGATACGGCCCATGACGAGACAGCCTAGATGAGTCGGGCTGGGCTGCCCCCGGCGGTGGTGATGCTCGCGCCGAGCCCGGATCCGCGGGCGGCAAGCGCCTGCTCGTACAGCCGGCCGGCCCGGTAACTGGAGCGCACCAGCGGACCGCTCATCACGCCGGCGAACCCGATGGACGTGGCCACGTTGGCGAGTTCCACGAACTCCTCGGGGCGGACCCAGCGGACCACCGGGTGGTGGCGGCTGGTGGGCCGCAGGTACTGCGTGATGGTCACGAGGTCGCAGCCGGCATCGTGGAGGTCGCGGAGCGCCTGGTGCACCTCGTCGATCTCCTCGCCCATGCCGAGGATGAGGTTGCTCTTGGTCACCAGGCCGAAGTCGCGCGCCTGGGTGATGACATCCAGGCTGCGCTCGTACGTGAACGCCGGCCGGATGCGCTTGAACAGCCGCGGCACGGTCTCGACGTTGTGCGCGAGGACGGCGGGGTCGGCCTGGAACACCTCGCGGAGGAGGGTCGGGTTGCCGGAAAAGTCGGGGATCAGCACCTCGACGCCCGTGTCGGGGTTGAGCGAGCGGATCTCGCGGACAGTCTCGGCATACAGCCAGGCGCCCTCGTCCTCGAGGTCGTCGCGTGCCACCCCCGTGACCGTCGCGTATCGAAGGCCCATCGTGCGCACTGACTCGGCCACCCTGCGTGGCTCGTCGCGATCCAGGGGGGCGGGCTTCCCGGTGTCGATCTGGCAGAAGTCGCATCGGCGCGTGCACTGCTCACCGCCGATGAGGAAGGTCGCCTCCCGGTCCTCCCAGCACTCGTAGATGTTGGGGCAGCCCGCCTCCTGGCACACGGTGTGAAGGGACTCGGACGCCACGAGGTTGTGGATCTCGGTGTACTGCGGGCCGGTCTTGAGTCGCGTGCGGATCCACTCGGGCTTCCGCTCGATCGGCACCTCGGCGTTGCGCACCTCGATGCGCAGCAACTTGCGCCCGGCCGGGTCTACCACGCCACGATCCTTCCGAGGTGTCGCTCGACGATCGGCAGTGCCTCGGCGACGGTGACGATGCGCCCGAGCTCCTGCGAGAGGCTGGTCACCTCGGCGTCCTTGATGCCGCACGGCACGATGCGGTCGAACCAGGTCAGGTCGCAGTCGCAGTTGAGTGCGAAGCCGTGCATCGTCACGCCCTCGGTCACGCGGATGCCGATCGCCGCGACCTTGCGGTCCGGGCGCCTGTCGTCGGCGGGGACCCAGACGCCGCTGCGTCCTTCGACTTGGGTCGTGATGACGCCGAGTTCGGCGCACACCTCGATGAGCATCGCCTCGATGCGCCGCACGTGCGCCACGACGTCCATCGGGCTGGGGAGCCGGACGATCGGGTAGCCGACCAGTTGTCCGGGGCCGTGCCACGTGATCTTGCCGCCGCGGTCGACGTCGATGACGGGCGTGCCGTCGATGGGCCGCTCGAACGGCTCCGTGCGGCGACCGGCCGTGTAGACGGGCGGATGCTCGAGCAGCAGAACGGTGTCGGAGCGCGTACCCGCAACGACCTCGGCATGCACGGCGCGCTGGAGATCCCATGCCGCCTGGTACTCGACCGCGTCGGCACCCATGCCGAGCTCGCAGACGTCGATCACGGAGGCGACCATGCCGTCATCGTAGGTCGCCGCCACGATCACGCTGGTGGCGGTCCGAGGATCTCCATGTCGTAGCGCGGCGCGATCTCCATCAGCGCGCCGATCTGCGCTGCCGTTGGGGGCTGCGTGGGCAGGCTCAGTGCGCCGGCCGGCTCGCCGGCCTCACGGGCGAAGTCCTCGAAGCCCGCAGGCGTGGTGATCTGAAGGACGCGCAGAGGCGCGGTGTCGTCAACGATGAAGGTGTGCGGCAGTCCGGCCGGCAGGTGGACGAGGTCGCCCGGGACGGCGGCGATCTCCTGACCGTCGCACAGGAACGTCGCGGCTCCCTCAAGCACGTAGAAGACCTCCTCCTCGTGCGCGTGGCGGTGCAGCGGAGGAGCGAAGCCAGGGGGATTGACGAAGTCGATGACGGTCAACTGGCCGCGCGACTCGGCGCCGCCGACCTTGACCGTGAGGAAGTTGCCCAGGAACCACAGGGGGTCCCCTTCGCCATCGCGCCAGAGCCTCGGAGCAGCAGTCATGGTCGTGGGAATCCTTCCCGGTTTGGGCGCGGTCGGCCATATTCGTCATACCGCTGTCTAATGAATATGACGCTAGACTGGTGGACACCATGGTGACTGTCAAGAGCGAGGTGCAGAAGCGGCGCTACGCCTCGGCGCGTCGCGACGAGTCAGCGCTGCAGACCCGTCGTGCGATCGCGGCGGCGGCCGCCGTTCGCTTCGTCCGCGACGGCTACGCGGCGACCTCGCTCGCCGACGTCGCCCGCGACGCCGGGTGTGCTCGCCCCACCGTGTTCGCCGTCTTCGGTTCGAAGTCGGCGTTGATGAAGCAGGTTCTCGACGAGGCACTCGCCGGGGATGACGAACCCGGCCTGGTATCGGAACGGTCGTGGTTCCAGCCGGTGTGGACTGCCCGCACGCCAGAGGAGGTCTGCGCCGCGTACGCGGACGTCTGCCTTGTGATCGGGAGCCGCGCGGCACCGGCGTTCGAGGCGGTGCGCCGGGCGGTCGATGCCGATCCCGAGGTTCGCGCGCTCTGGGACAGCTTGCTGGCGAACCGACGAGCCGGTGCACAGATGATCGTCGACCGCGTTGCCACAATCTCGGGACGACGTCGGGGGCGCCAGTTCGACAGGGCCGTGGACCGGGTGTGGTTCCTCAACGATCCAGCCCACTACACCGCATTCGTCGACGTGTGCGGCTGGACCGACGGGGCCTTCCGGGATTGGCTGGAGCAGGGACTGCTGGCGGCCACGGCCGCCATCGCGAGCAGGCCGTCAGGCCGCGATCGGTATTCCTAGGTGCCGAAGCACCGCATTGGCGGCGCGCCTGCCACTGACCATCGCGCCCTGGATCGAGGCGGTGTCGCGGTGGTCGCCGGCGAGGTACAGCCACTCGCCGAGGGCCACGGGCTGCCTTACGGCGAGCGGTACGTTCATCGCCGGAAGGGCGTAGGGGATCGCATACGTCCGGACGTGCTCCCAGTGGCTCGTGTCGACGCCGTAGAGGGTCGCCAGGTGCGTTCGGACCGCTGACTGCGTCTGCGCGTCGTCGTGCGACCCGAGGGCTGATGCGGAGACCAGCACGCGGCTGCCCGTCGCGTAGGAGCCCGCGGCGTGCGTGAGCACCACGGTGTTGATGACCGGACCGCGACGCTCGCCGTCAACCACGAGCACCGGCTGCCCGTCCGTGAGCTGCCCAGGGTCGCCGTCGGCGAGGTAGTACCAGGTCGTGACAGCACGGCCCTCCGGGATCGCTATGCCCGGAGCCAATCGGGCTGCGGTCGGCGGATCGGTCGCGACGATGACGGTGCGCCCGGCGATGGTGCCGTCGTCGGTGGCTACCTGGCCACCGTCGACCGAGTGCGCGGAGATCCCGAGTCGCACCGTGCCCGCGGGCAGCGCATCGTGGATCTGCTGCGGGATCGCCTGCATCCCCTGAGCAGGGACCGACGGAGCCCCCTTGACGAAGCTCGTCAGCACGAGGTCCATGAACCGGCGCGAGGTCTGGAGGCCGTCCTCGAGGAAGACGCCCGCGAGGAACGGGCGCAGCACTGTCTCGAGGAACGCGTCATCCACCCCTGCCGAACGCAGTGCGACCTCGGCGGGGAAGTCCGTGGACGTCTCCAGCACCTTGGGCCCCGTTCGCGAGACCTGCCACGCGTACCTGGCGAACCGCAGCTTGCCGGCCACGGTGCCCGATCGTCGGCTGAGGGCGTCCGGTGCCCACGCCGGCTGGCGGCGCGGATCGCCGAGCCGGACCGGGCCGCGAGCGGTCGCGGCGATCACGCCGGACGTGAAGGCGCGCAGCATCAGGGCGTCGTGGTCGAGGACCCGCGAGGGCTCCGGGTAGGCCGGGTTGTAGAGCTGGAACCCGCGATCCAGCAGCAGCCCGTCGGCGCGGTCCGTTCGCACCCGCCCGCCCACGGCGTCAGAGGATTCGAGAACGACCACGTCGGCCCCGTGGATGGCCAGTTGCCGGGCCGCCGCCAGGCCGGCGAGTCCGGCGCCGATGACGACGACGTCGTGCATGGTCATTGATCCGCTAGGGCGGTCCGCACCGCGGACTCGATCGTCGGGTCCTGGAAGCCGAACTGCGCCTCGTCCAGGACCGCCGGCACGACACGGCTGCTGCCGAGCACCTCGCTGGAGAACTCGCCGAGGGCGGCCTTGAGTGCGAACGCGGGCGCGGGCAGGAGCGTGGGGCGGCCGAGGACCTTGCCCATGACCGAGGTGACCTCGGCGTTAGTGACGGGGTTGGGTGCGGTCAGGTTGACCGCACCTGCGAGGTGTTCCTGCTCGAGCAGGAACTGAAGCGCGCAGACCTCGTCGCGCATCGAGATGAACGACCAGTACTGGCGTCCGGAGCCGAGCTTGCCGCCCAGGCCCAGCTTGAACAGCGGGAACAGGCGCGCCCAGGCGCCGCCCTTGCCCGAGACGACCAGGCCCGTGCGGGCGTGCACCACACGGATACCCGCTTCAGAAGCGGGGGCTGTGGCCGCCTCCCAGTCGCGGACGACGTCGGCCAGGAAGCCGGTGCCGGACGGCGTGGTCTCGTCGACGACGCGATCACCGGTGTCGCCGTACCAGCCGATGGCCGAGCCGGACACGAGCACGCGCGGCCGGGGGTCGAGGGCGGCCATCGCGGTCGCGATCGTCCGGGTGCTGTCGATGCGGCTGTCGTGGATCTGGCGCTTGTAGTCGTCGCTCCACCGGTGGTCGCCGACGCCGGCTCCGGCGAGGTTGATGACCCCGTCGATGCCCTGCAGTGTGCCAAGATCGACGGTGCCGGTCGAGGGGTCCCAGGTGATCTCGTCCGGTGCGCCGGCGGGTCGGCGCACGAGCCGGACGACGTCGTGGCCCACCGAGCGCAAGTGCGGGACCAGGGCCGTGCCGATGAGCCCGGACGAACCGGTGATGGCGACCTTCATGCCCCAAGCCTCTCGTGGTTGTGCACGTCCCGCATCACGACCCACTTCCCCCCGAGAAGCAGGGCGTGGTCGTCAAGCAGCGTTCCCAACGGCCGTTTCACGACGTTGGCCTGCTTCTCGGCGGAGGGTTAGAGGCCGAGCTCGGCTTCGAACGCCGCCTCTTCGAGCCGTGACTTGATCACGCCCAGGAAGCGGGCGGCGTCGGCGCCATCGACGAGTCGGTGGTCGTACGTCAGCGCGAGGTAGACCATCGACCGCACCGCGATGACGTCCTGGCCATTGTCGTCGGTGGCCACGATGGGTCGCTTGACGACCGCGCCGGTGCCCAGGATCGCGACCTGCGGCTGGTTGATGATCGGGGTGTCGAAGAGCGCGCCCCGGCTGCCGGTGTTCGTGACCGTGAAGGTGCCGCCGCTCAGCTCGTCGGGCGACAGCTTGTTGGTGCGCGTGCGATCGGCGAGGTCGGCGATCCGTCGGGCGAGCCCGGCGATGTTCAGGTCGCCGGAGTCGCGGATGACCGGTACGAGGAGGCCACGCTCGCTGTCGACGGCGATGCCGAGGTGCTCGGCGTCGTGGTAGGTGACAGCCCCCTCGGCCATGTCGAGGGTCGCGTTGACCTGCGGGAACTGCTTGAGCGCCTCGACGGACGCCTTGCAGAAGAACGGCAGGAAGGACAGCTTGACGCCCTCGCGGGCCTCGAAGTCGGCCTTGACCCGCTTGCGCAGCGCGGCGATGCGCGAGACGTCGACCTCGACGACGGTCGTGAGCTGCGCTGATACCTGCAGCGACTCGACCATGCGCTCGGCGATGACCCTGCGCAGGCGGCTGAGCTTGACGGTTGTGCCTCGAAGGGCCGACGCTGCCTCGGTCGCAGCGGGGCGACTGGGTGCTGCTGCGGGAGCGGCTTCGACGGGCGCCGGCGCAGCCGCCACCGGAGCGCTGGCGGCGGCCTTCGCGTCGACCGCGGCGATGACGTCCTGCTTACGGATGCGGCCGCCGACGCCGGTGCCAGTCAGGGTCGACAGGTCGATGCCGTTCTGCGCGGCCAGGCGACGGACCAGCGGGGTCACATAGGTGTCCGCGCTCGCGGACGGCCCGCCCGCGGGAGGTGCAGCAGATGCAGCAGCGGGCGCCGCGGCGGGTGCTGCAGGAGTCGGAGTAGACGCGGCAACGGCGGCAGCCACCTCGACGGCGGGCGCGTACGTCGGCTCGGGAGCGGGCGGGGGAGTGTGGACCGGTGCTGGAGCATCAGCGACCACCGGAGCCGGCGCGGGCGCCGCGGCTGCCGAGCCGACGATGCCGAGCTCACTGCCGACGGCGACGGTCTGGTCCTCGCCGACGCTGATGGCGATGAGCACGCCGGCCACGGGCGACGGGATTTCCGTGTCGACCTTGTCGGTGGACACCTCCAGAAGTGGCTCGTCGACGGCGACGGTGTCGCCCACGGCCTTCAGCCAGCGGGTGACAGTGCCCTCCGCCACGCTCTCGCCCAGAGCGGGCATGCGAATGGGGGTCCCGCTGGACACGGTGGCGGCCGCCTCGGCAGCGGGCGCGTACGTCGGCTCGGGGGCCGGTGGCGGCGTCACCGCGGGGGCGGGCACGTCCTGCGTGACCGGTTCGGGCGCGACGTAAGCGGCGGGCTCGGGGGCCGCTGCCTGTGCGACAGCAGGCTCAGGCTCCGGTGCCGCGACCGGCCCGGGTGCGGCGCGGTTCGCGATGGCGGCCGCGGTGGCCGCCTCCTCCGGGGTCACGATCACGGCGAGCTCGGTCCCGACGGAGACCGTCTGGTCCTCGCCGACGCTGATGGCCAGGAGTACTCCTGACGCAGGCGCGGGGATCTCGGTGTCGACCTTGTCGGTCGAGACCTCGAGCAGGGGCTCATCGGCGGTGATCGTGTCGCCGACGTTCTTGAGCCAGCGGGTGACCGTGCCCTCGGTGACGCTCTCGCCCAGGGCGGGCATCGTGACGGAGACCGACATGTTCTCTGCGCTCCTTCGGTGCTGTCAGGCGTGTGCGTGCAGGGGCTTGCCGGCAAGGGCGAGGTGCGCCTCGCCCAGGGCTTCGTTCTGCGTGGGGTGGGCGTGGATGAGAGTGGCGACGTCCTCCGGATGCGCCTCCCAGTTGACGATGAGCTGGGCCTCGCCGATCTGCTCGCCGATGCGCGAGCCGACCATGTGGATCCCGACGACCGGTCCGTCCTTCTGCTGCACGAGCTTGATGAAGCCCGCCGTGGCCAGGATCTGGCTCTTGCCGTTGCCGCCGAGGTTGTACTCGTAGGTCGCGACGTTGTCGCCGTACTTCTCGCGAGCCTGCACCTCGGTGAGGCCTACGCTCGCCACCTCAGGCTCGCAGTAGGTCACGCGCGGGATGTTGATGTCGGCGATGATCGCGGGGCTGAGGCCGGCGATCTCCTCGGCGACGAAGATGCCGTGCTGGAATCCGCGGTGCGCCAACTGCAGACCCGGAGTGATGTCGCCGACCGCGAAGACTCCGGGCACGTTCGTGCGCAGGCGCTCGTCGACGAGCACCCAGCCACGTTCCATCGCGACGCCCTGATCCTCGAAGCCCATGCCCGTGGCGTTTGGACCGCGACCCACGGCCACCAGCAGGATCTCGGCGTCGAATGTCTTGCCGTCCTCGAGTGCAATGTGCACGCCGTGATCGGCCTGCGTTGCCGAGGCGAACCGGATGCCGAGGCTGAAGTTGATGCCGCGCTTGCGGAACGCGCGCTCGAGGGCCTTCGAGCAGGCCTCGTCCTCGTTCGGGACGAGGTGGGGCAGTGCCTCGACGATCGTGACCTCGGCCCCGAAGGACTTCCAGACGCTCGCGAACTCGACGCCGATGACGCCGCCGCCCAGGACCACAACGCTCTTGGGCACGTAGTCGAGGTTCAGCGCCTGGTCGGAGGTCATGATGCGGCCGCCGATGTCGAGCCCGGGCAGGCTCTTGGCGTATGAGCCGGTCGCGAGGACGACGTTCTTGCCGGTGTAGCGCTCGCCGTTGACCTCGACGGTGTCGGGAGCGACGAGACGGCCGGCGCCCTCGACGAAGGTCACGTTGCGGCTCTTCACCAGGCCCTGCAGGCCCTTGTAGAGCCGGCCGACGACGCCGTCGCGGTACTCGTTGACCTTGGGCATGTCGATGCCTTCGAAGGTCGCGCGGACGCCGAAAGCTTCGCTTTCCTTCGCGGAGTCGGCGATCTCCGCCGCATGCAGCAGCGCCTTGGTGGGGATGCAGCCTCGGTGCAGGCAGGTGCCGCCGAGCTTGTCCTTGTCGATCAGCACGACGGACATGCCCAGCTCCGCCGCGCGAAGGGCGCAGGCGTAGCCGCCGCTGCCACCACCGAGGATCACGAGGTCTGCGTTGGCCACTGTGGCGTACTCCTGTCCTGGGCGGTCGAGCTGGTTAGCGCGTGCGGGCTCATCCTTCCACCGACGGCGGTCGAAGGCACACGGCCCCCGAGCTACGCCTGGCCGGCGGCCATCTCCGCGGCCACCTGGACGAAGGTGCGGACCGCCGAACCCGTGGCGCCCTTGGGCGTGTAGCCGTAGGGCACCTTGGCATTGAAGGACGGACCGGCGATGTCGATGTGCACCCAGGCCTGGCCGGCGGGGATGAACTCCCGCAGGAAGACGCCGGCGCTGAGCATCCCGCCCTTGCCGTCGCCGATGTTGGCGATGTCCGCGGTCCCCGAGTCAAGCGTCGCGCGCAGGTCGTCTGGGAGGGGCATGGGCCACATCTCCTCGCCCGCTGCGTCCGCTGCGGCGCATACGGCCGCGCGGGCGTTGTCGTCATTGGCCATCACGCCCGCGGTTCGTAAGCCGAGCGCGATCACGGCCGCGCCGGTCAGGGTCGCGACGTCGATGATCAGGTCGGGCTTCTCCTCGGCGGCGAGCACCAGGGCGTCGGCGAGGATGAGGCGGCCCTCGGCGTCGGTGTTGAGCACCTCGACCGTGGTCCCGCCGCGGATCGTGATCACGTCGCCGGGGCGCTGTGCCTTCCCGCTGGGCATGTTCTCCGCCGAGGGCAGCCACCCAGTGACCTTGACCGACAGGCCCAGTTCGGCGATGGCCTTGACCGCCCCGAGGACGGCGGCCGCGCCGGCCATGTCGGACTTCATCTCGTCCATGCCTGCGGCGGGCTTGATCGAGATGCCGCCGGTGTCGAATGTGATGCCCTTGCCGACGAGGGCGAGGTGCGCGGTTGCGCCCTTGGGTGAGTACGACAGTCGGGTGAGGCGCGGTGGGTGGGCCGAGCCCTGGCCGACCGCGAGGATGCCACCGCACTCGTTGGCGGCGAGGTCCTTCTCGTCCCAGATGGTCACCTTCACCGGCAGGCCGGCGACGCTGTCGCGTGCTGCCTCGGCGAGGGCGGCCGGGGGAAGAGCGTTCGGCGGGGTGTTCACCAGATCGCGCGTCAGGTTGACGGCGCCGGCCACGGCGGCGATGTCCTTGGCGGCCTGCTTCTGCTGACCGGTGGGTGCATCCGGCAGCAGCAACGTGATCGACGACACCGGTGCCTTGCGGTCCTTCTTCGACGTGTTGCGGAACTCCACGTGGTCGTATGCGGCGAGAAGTGCTGCGACGGACGCGGTCAGCAGGTCGTCGTCGCCCTCCAGCGGCAGGCAAAGGGCGATGCGTCGCGTGCCCGCCAGGGAGCGGACGGCCTCGCCGATCGAGCGCCGGACCGACTCCGGATCGGCCTGCTTCGCGGCATCGCCGAGCCCGACGCCCACCACGAGCGGCGCCTTGATCCCGTCGCCCCCGGGAACCCGAACGACGTTGCCGGGCTTGCCGGTTGCCCCGACCGCGCCGAACGCCTCGACCAGTCGCTTGCCGACGGCCGACGGCAGGCCAGGGCTGATCACGTCGACCTTCTTGCCTCGGCCTGGGGCGAGGGCTACGACGAGTGCGTCTGTCGCCGTGGCGGCGGGCTTGGTGTCGGTGAGGGCCAGCTTGGCGGTGGAAGTCGATGTCATGACGGCACCCTAATCGGCCGGTGCGTCCGCAGGGCACGCTCGACCGACTACGGTCGTCACGTGACTGAATCACCGTTGAAGCGCACCCCGCTGTACGACCGGCATGTGGAGGCGGGTGCCAAGACCGCGGACTTCGGCGGGTGGGACATGCCGATCGAGTACGAGGGCGTTGTCGCCGAGCACATCGCCGTCCGGACGGCCGTTGGCATGTTCGACGTGTCGCACATGGGCAAGGTGCGCGTGCATGGCCCGAGGGCGCTCGACTTCCTCAACGGAGTGCTCGCCAACGACCTTGAACGCATCGGCGACGGGCACGCCCAGTACTCCATGCTGTGCAATGCCGACGGCGGGGTCATCGACGACCTGATCGTCTATCGCTGGTCGCCCGACGAGATCTTCATCATCCCGAATGCCTCGAACGCCGCGACCGTGGTGGCGGCCCTTGTGGCAGCCGCTCCCGACGGCGTCATCGTCGAGGACCACCACGCCGACCACGGCATCATCGCGGTGCAGGGACCTCGAAGCGCCGAACTCATTCAGGCGATGGGACTGCCCTGGGAGCACGACTACATGTCGATGGCTTCCGCCGAATTCGAGGGACAGCCGCTCATCGTCTGTCGCACCGGGTACACCGGGGAACACGGGTACGAACTCGTCGCACCAGTGTCGGTCTTGGTCGACCTGTGGGATGCGCTGCTCGCGACCGGTGCGGATCTCGGGGTGATGCGTGCGGGCCTGGGTGCTCGCGACACGCTCCGGACCGAGATGGGCTATCCCTTGCACGGCCAGGACATCAGCCCGACGACCTCGCCGGTCGAAGCACTCATCGGCTGGGCGGTCGGCTGGGACAAGCCGCAGTTCGCCGGCCATGACGCGCTCGTCGCTCAACGTGCTGCGGCTCCGGTGCGACGCCTGCGCGGCCTGCTCGCGCTCGACCGCGGGATCCCGCGTCCGCACATGACCGTCCGCCGAGTCGTCGACGACGGCGATGCGCTGTCCGGCGACGTGGTCGGAGAGGTCACTAGCGGCACGTTCTCGCCGACGCTGAAGCAGGGCATCGGCCTTGCGCTGCTGGACGCGTCGATCGCGGTGGACGACGAGGTCGTCGTCGACGTGCGCGGCCGGGCGTCGCGCTTCCGGGTCGTCAAGCCGCCGTTCGTGACGCCTGGCACCCGCTGACCGCCGCGGCGGTCCCTCAGTCCAGCGTTATCGTGATTCCGACGTGCTTTCCGCCGCCGCCGCGCAGCTCCGTCAGCCACCCGAAGACCTTCCCCATCAACCCGTAGCGGTGCTGGACCAAGTTGGCGGTCAGGTGCGTCGTTGTCTCGTCCTGCACGCGTGCCGTTGCCGGTAGTTGTTCGCCCGTGATCCGCCCGCGCGCGTCGCATCGGGCCACCAGGACCGACGCGTTGTTGCGGATGCGCTTCGCCTTGCCGGATTCGGCCTGGGTCAGCACGAGCAGTTCGTCGTTGCGGCGAACCAGCCATACCGGCGTCGCGACGGGCGTGCCATCTCGTCGGAACGAGGTGATGGAGACGTACTTGCCCGCGCTGAGCTCATCGATCGCGCTCATGGAGCCTCCTGTGTCGTCCCTGACGACCTGTCCGGATGCTACCCGCGAAGTGGCTACCGGGTGAGTAGTCGGAGCAGCGCGAGAGTGGCCTCCGAGCCGAGTCCATCATCGTCGGTGAGCGCCAGGGGCAAGCCCCGGGCCAGGTCGGTCCGCTCGACGGCCGCTCGGCGCGCGGGATCGTCCGACTGGGAGCCGCATCGCCACCACGACTTCGCGCTCAGGGTGATCCGATCCGCCACGACTGCTGCTGCGAGCTCGTCGGTCCCATCGATCAGGCATGGGGTGCGGCGCGCGGCCGCACACATGAGCACCCCCACAACGAAGGCGATCGGCAGGGCCTTCGCGCTGTCCAGGAGGGCCACCAGCTCGCCACGATGTGACGTGACGCGATTGGCGTCGTCGCGGATGCTGGTGACCTTCGCGATCCAGTCGGCATCGGTCATGCCCTCGGGCTGTGGAACCAGGGCCTGCGCATCCGAGCGGGTGAGTACGGCGATGATGGTCCGCGCGGCAATGTCATCGCGTGCGGTGACGCGTGGCACGAGGAGGTTGGCGCCGGAGTCGACCGCACTGTCGGCTGCTTGCAGGCCCGCGACCATGGCATCGCCCGCATCGAGCCAGGGTCCGCCGGCCGCGTCGACGATCGCCACGTGCGGCTCGGAGCCGCCCGCCATCGAATGCCACCAGGCCAGCAGGATCCGCAGTTCTCCTGTGACGTCGGCGGGCATCGCCTCGGTCGCCGCGGCCGGCGCCTCCATGCGCTCGGCGGCCGCGGCGATCTCGGGAGGCAGGTCGTTGGTCACGTGCACCCTTCGGACGATGGGGAAAGTGCGCCAAGTATGACGATTCCCGGGGGCCTTGCGATCTTCCGGAGTATGGCGACCTGCGGAGCCGGTGTCAGGACTGGGGGGCGAAGGCGACCGGCGCCTCGAAGGCCGCCTTGCGAGCCATGCGGCGAAGTGCCAGCAGTACTGGGCGACCGGCCACGAGGATCAGTACGACGGCGAGCACCGCGCGCGGCACGTCGTAGCCCAGCGATGTCACGAGGCAGAACCGGAACCATGCCGCGAGATTCTCGGCGAACGGAGCACCGGCGACGAAGGAGAGCTGCGCAGGCAGGCCGGCCGAGAACGGCCAGAACCACAGGTTCATCAGGAAGCCGTAGGCCAGGCATGCGACGGCGGCATACCCGGCGAGCATCACCAGTTCGCGCCGGCCCTCGGCTCGCGGAAGGAGCCCCGCGCCGAGCCCGACCCAGGCGGCCGCGACCATCTGGAACGGCAGCCAGGGGCCGACGCCACCGGTGAGCAGCGCGGACGCGAACAGCGAGATCGACCCGAGGCAGAAGCCGAAGCCTGGACCTAGGGCCCGACCGCCGAGGATCAGGATCGCCCAGATCGGCTCGACGCCGACCGCGCCGCCGCCGAGCGGGCGCAGCGCGCAGATGACGGCGGACAGGACACCCAGCATCGCGATCGATTTGGCGTCCATGCCGCCGTCGTTGACCTGCGCGAGCACGACCAGGAGCAGCAGCGGCATCACCAAGGCGAACAGGACGGGGGCATCGGAGGAGTGGGCCGCGGCGGTCGATCCCGGCGCGGCCAGCAGTGGCCACGTGAATGCGATGATCCCGACGACCGTCACCAGGCCGATGGCCGCCTTGGACGGCAGCCCCAGCCGGACCGCGCGTCTCGTCGTGGCCGTCATCCGGCGGCCTCGTCAGGCTCGTCGCTCGAGTCGGCCAGTGCGGCCGACACCTGGTCGACGGTCAGCCAGGTGGCGGGGGAGAGGATCTTCGCGACCTGCGGGGCGAACATCGGCGACGACGTCACGACGTCCAGCGTCGGGCCGTCCGCGACGATCTCGCCGTCGGCCAGGATCACCACCCGATCGGCGGCCTCCGCCACAAGTTCCACGTCGTGCGTCGCAAGAACGATCGCGTGCCCGGCCTCGGCGAGGTCGACGAGCAGGCGGGCGAACTTCGCCTTCGTCGGGTAGTCAAGGCCGCGCGTGGGCTCGTCCAGGAGCAGCAGGGGCGGGCGCGCGGCGAGGATCACGCACAGCGCGAGCAGCAGACGCTGTCCCTCCGACAGGTCGCGCGGATGCGTGCCGTCCTCGATCGCCGGTGCCATCAGCGCGAGCAGGGCGCGGGCGGTCCCGGGCTCGCAACCGGCGTCGCGGTCGGCGGCGCGGCATTCGTCGGCGACCGTGGTCGCCTCCAGCAGGTCCCCGGGCTCCTGGGGCACCAGTCCCACGGCGTGGATGAGGTCCGGGCCGGTCAGGCCGCGGGGGTCGCGGCCGCCGACGCGGACCGATCCGCCCACTCGCGGGCCCAGCCCGACGATGGCGTTGAGGAGCGTGGACTTGCCGGCGCCGTTGCGGCCCATCAGCGCGACGATCTCCCCTTCACCCACCTCGGTGGAGATCGATCGAAGGGCGGGCGTCGCGCCGTAGCGAACCGAGAGCGCGTCGGTCTGCACCAGGGCGCGTCGCTTCGTCGGCACGGGACGCAGGTGCGGGGTTCGGCCCACCAGCAGGTCGCGCAACGGCCCTGCCGCCCGGCGTGCGTCGCGGACGGAGAGCGGAAGCGGCTGCCAGCCAGCGAGCCGGCCCAGCTCGACGACCGGCGGCGCGATCGGCGCGCTGTTCATGATGTCTCTGGGCACGCCGGCCCGAAGGGGCTGACCGTCGCCGGGCACGACGATGACCTGGTCGGCGTACTGCACGACGCGCTCGAGTCGGTGCTCAGACATCACGACGGTGACGCCGAGGTCGTGGACGAGTCGCTGAAGGGCGGCGAGCACCTCTTCGGCCGCTCCTGGATCAAGGGCCGACGTGGGCTCGTCGAGGACGAGGACGCGCGGGTGCGACGTCAGGACGGCACCGATGGCCACGCGTTGGCGCTGCCCGCCTGACAACGTCGCGAGCGGCCGACTGCGCAGATCGGCCAGGCTCAGCAGGTCGAGGGTCTCCTCGACGCGTCGGCGCATCACGTCGGGAGCAAGTCCCAGGCACTCCATCCCGTAGGCGAGCTCGTCCTCGACCGTATCCGTGACGAAGCCGCTCATCGGATCCTGCGGCACCACGCCGACGAGGTCCGCGAGTTCGCGCGGCGGGTGCGTCGCCGTGTCGCGGCCATCGACGATGACGCGCCCGGCGAGCGTCCCGCCGGTGAAGTGCGGCACGAGGCCGTTGATCGCTCGAAGGAGTGTCGTCTTGCCGCTGCCGGTTCGTCCCACGACGAGGACGAGTTCGCCCTCGGGTATCCGCAGGTCGACGTCGACCAGCACTGGCCTGGTCTGGCCGGGATACGTGATCGTCACGTGCTCGAAGCGGATCATGCGGCGGCCTGCAGGGGAGTGCGGCGCTCGACGCGTGCGGCGGTGGCGCCCGCGGGCAGGGCTGGTGCGGTGAGGGCGGGCGTCGCGGCGACGATGGCGGCGACGATCGCGACAACCGGCAGGCTCGGCCAGCCCGGCGGGCTCACGGGCGCTTGCAGGCCACTCACGTCGGACCAGGCGGCGGCCGCGAGCGACGTCGCCACGAACGCGCCGGCGAGGGCGACGAGCCATTCGGGTGCGCGCCAGGGATCGGGCCGGTAGCGCGTACGGACCGAACCGCGACCCGCCAGCACGGTGCCTGCCGTGGCCGCGAGCACGCCGACGGCGAGCATCGGCAGGCCGAGCAGTGCGGGGGAGTCGGCCGAGACCAGCCCGTAGGCCCCGATCGCAGCGGCGACGAGGCCGCCGAGGAGCAGGCCGGCACTCATGCGTCGACGCGCCGTCGGTGTGTCACCGCGCCGGCCGTAGCCGCGCGAGTCCATCGCCGCCGCCAGCGTGACGCTTCGCTCGAGGGCTCCTTCGAGCACGGGCACTGCGGCGCCCGCGATTGCCGTGAGGCCGGACGTCGCCCGGCCGCGCAGGCGTCGGGTCGCGCGCAGTCGGTCGACGTCGGCGACCAGTTGCGGGGTGAAGGTGAGGGCGACGACGACGCTGACGCCCAGTTCGTACAGCGCTGCCGGCACGCTCTTGAGCAGTCGCGTCGGAGAGGCAAGCGAGTTGGCGGCGCCGATGCAGATGAGGATCGTCGCCAGTCGAAGGCCGTCGTACACCGCCGGGAGCAGCGACTCCGCGGTCACGTCGCCGCCGAGTCGCAATCCGGCGAGCCAGGTCGGCAGCGTGAGACCGGGCAGGTGCACGAGCACGGTCGGTCCGAGCGAGGTGCCGAGGACGATCTGGACGAGCACCCGCACGACCACCACGACGATGCCGAGTCGGACGAACATCGCGAACGAGCGGGCCCATGGTGCGTCCGGTCGTCGGGCCTGCACCACCACGGCTGCTGCGCCGATGAGCAGCAGGAGGATGAGCGGGTTCGTGGTGCGACTGGCGCCGGCGGCAAGCCCGAGTGCCCAGGCCCACCACGCACCCGGATGCAGCCAGCGGGGATCACCCATGGTGGTCCTCCGTGGCCCGACGTCGATAGGCGATCGAGCCCAGTGCTGCCCCCACGAGCAGGACGACGGCGACGGCGATCGTCGCCCACGGGGACCCGGAGTCGACGGGAGCTGCGGGTGCCGCGGCGGTCGTTGCGTCGGCGGAGGCGACCGCCGCGGGTGACGCGGCAGTCGCCTGCGCGACCCGCTGCGCCTCAGCATCGCCGAGGATCGGCGCACACTCGCCCTTCGGGAAGCCCGCGAGGGAGCAAATGAGCCCGCCCTCGGCGTGCACCGGCGCGATCGTCTGGAGAACCGTGGCCCCGGTCGCGTCCTTGGCGACGACGACGCACTCAGTGACGAGCGCCGGAGGGATCTGTCCCTCGGGAGCGATCGTCGTCGGACCGGAGTCGATCACCAGGCCCACACGCTTCATCCCGTCGGCGGCTGCGGTGGCGCCGCAGATCGCGGCGAAGTCCGGCGCCACGCGCGGTGTGTCCTGCCCGGTACCGGCCTGCGTGGTCACGGCGAAGCGCCAACCCTCGACGGTGCCATCGGCCGGGATCGTTGTCGCAGGTCCCTGCGTGGCGAACGCCCACGAACTCCCGCTGCCCTGCCAGTACGTCCAGTAGCGGAAAGCCGCGGCGTTCGCCGAGGGCGCTACGAACAGGCCGACCGCCAGGGTGACCAGCGCCATGGCACTGGCCCGCACAACGGTCGACCTGATTCGCACTGCTACTTCCTGATGCTTGCGTTGAGCGACGACACGAGGTTGACGCCGCCGAAGCTGCCCGCCTTGCTGCCGGTCGCATCAGCGACGAGCAGCAATAGCCCCAGTGCGCCGGGATCGGGCCCGCCGGAGTGCGTCGTGAAGGCCGGGGCGCTCGCCTTCAGCGCCGCCGTTGCGCGGCCGACTGCAGCGCGTCCCTTGTTCGCTCCGACGAGTGCGAGCACAGCTGCCGCGGTGTTGGCGTAGTCGGGATCGCTCCCGAACGGGGATGCCAGAGTGCCCGTCGTGGCGAGGGCCTTGGCCAGGTAGGCGGACGCCTTCGCCTTCGCGGTGTTCGCGCACGGCGCCGCGACGGCGAGCTTCCTCGGACCGCTCACAGGCAGTGTCCCGTTGATGCCGACCAGGCCCTGTGCGGTAGCGGATGCGTTGACGGCTCCGCCGCTCTGGAAGGCGAAACCGCCGCTGGACGAACAGGGCGCGGACAGTGAGCCCAGGTATCTGGTGGCCTTCTTATAGGCAGCGAAGTCGAAGCTCGGGGCCATCGACAGCATCGCGGCCAGGGACAGTCCCGTCGAGTTCGCATCGGAGGCCCCGCCTGACGTCCAGGGGAAGCCGCCGTCGGAGCCCTGCTGCTTCGTCAGCCAGTCGCCGGCCTTCACGGCGGCGTCGATCGCGCGCCCGACAAGGGTCGGGCTGGCGGAGTCATGGTCCTGCAGGGCCATCAGGGCCATCAGCGCCATAGCGGTGGAGTTGGTGTCCGGGCCGGTGAAGTTCTTCGGGTCTGGGGCCTCGCACGGCTTGCTGAGGTCGGCTCGGTAGGCCTGGAAGGAGCCGCTCGCGCACTGCTGGTCGAGCAGCCACGTGATCGCCGCTGGTGCCGGCTTGGCACCGACGGCCCCAAGGCCCAGCAGCGCGAGGGACTGGCGGTACACCCCGTCGTAGGTCGGGTCGGCGGCACCGTAGAGGCCGACGGTGGCGCTGGGAGCCGCGCTGGCGGCCGGGGCGAGGGCTGTCGATGCGAATGCCGCGCTGGCGACGACGCCGATGACGGCGATGGAACTGCTGAGCCTTCGGCGAAGGCTGGACTGCTGGGTCATGGACTTCCTTGGGTGAGCGGGGCCGGACCGGTGACGCCGCGCCCCCTTCGACCAAAACCCCTATTGCTGAACGCAACAGGGGACGGTCGGGTGGTGACCCGAGCTCCCGTCCCGTTACCTCGACGGATGGAGCCGCTCGCGTTCGCCAGGTGCTCCGACTCACCCCACACGGGGGAACACGGTTGCGGGACAGCGCCGGGATCGCACCGGACTTCCCCTGGACGTCGAACGAGTGGATTCAGTTGTGGTGCGATCCGACCATGCAGCGACCCCCGGTGTCAAAGAATGCGAGCCCGCCTTTCCCCAACGCAGGCCAGGTGACACGGAGATACTCCGAGGATGAGCTTTCGCCCTGAGGCATACGACGGCCCGCTGGATCGCGCCAGCATCCACGCCCGCTCCTGGCTGGCGGGCCTTCCGGACCGCCGCATCCCACCGGTCGGCGACGTCGATTCGATCGCCGCGGAACTGGGTGGGCCACTGCCGGAGGGCTCCACCGATCCCGCGGCGGTGGTCGACCTGCTTGCCCGGCATGTCGAGCCGGGGCTCATGTCCATGGGTTCGGGACGATTCTTCGGCTGGGTGATCGGTGGTGCGCTCCCGGCGGCTCTAGGGGCCGACTGGCTGGTCAGCGCCTGGGACCAGAACGCTGCGATCCGCTTCGCGACGCCGGGCGTCATCGGGGCCGAGCAGGCAGCGGCCGCCTGGCTCCTGGACCTCATGTCCCTGCCGTCCGGCGCGCAGGTGTCCTTCGTGACGGGCGGAACGACCGCCAACTTCGCCGGCTTGGCCGCCGGCCGACAGCGGGTGCTCGAGTCCGCTGGCTGGGATCTCGACAGCGATGGGCTGGCCGGCTCCCCGCGCGTCACCGTGATCGTGGGCGCTGATCGGCACAGCTCCGTCGACATCGCGCTGCGCTACCTCGGACTCGGCGCTCCCACGCCGGTCGACGCCGACGACCAAGGGCGGATCCGACCTGAGGCCCTCGTCGCCGCACTGGAGCGCATCGACGGTCCGCTCATCGTCGCGCTGCAGGCGGGCAACCTGCACTCGGGTGCCTTTGACGCCGTCGGTGAGTGCGCCGACCTGGTGCACGATCGCGGGGGATGGGTGCACGTCGACGGCGCGTTCGGGCTCTGGGCGGCGGCCTCGCCGCGGCTGCGCGAACTCGTGCCCGGACTTGAGCGAGCCGACTCGTGGGCTACCGATGCCCACAAGTCCCTGAACACCCCCTACGACTGCGGGATCGCCATCGTTCGCGATCCCGCGGCGCTGCGGTCGGCCTTCGGGTTCAGGGCTGCCTACCTCGTCCAGTCCGAGGGTCCGGCCGACCCCTTCGAGACGGTCCCTGAGTTCTCGCGCCGCGCCCGGGGCGTGCCCGTCTGGGCCGCCCTGCGATCGCTCGGGCGGGCCGGCGTCGCCGACCTCATCGAAGGGTTCGTCGCCAACGCCCAGGCGATCGCGGCCGGCATCGCCGAGATCCCCGGCGCGCGGATCCTCAACGATGTCGTCTTCTCGCAGGTGTCGGTCGCTTTCGAAAGCGACGAGCGGACCCGCCTCGTCACCCAACGACTGCTGGCCGATGGCGTGACGTGGATGTCAGGGTCGAGGTGGCGGGGTCACGACGTCATGAGGGTGTCGGTGAGCAACTGGTCGACCGATGCTCGCGACGTCCAGATGAGCATCGAGGCCGTCCGGCGTGCGGCGGGCACGGCCTAGCGGAAGCCGTCTACTCGATCGGTCGAAGGCTCATCGGGCCGTAGACGACATGGTCGTCCTCGAAGAGCACGACGCCTTCGATCCCGGAGTCGAGCAGCTCCTGCCACGTCTCGCCGATCCACGTCTCGGCATCGGACTGAGTGGGGAACTCCTGCGAATGGGGCGGCTGCTGGTCGACCGGCTGGCCTTCGCTGTCGGTGTAGTGCCAGGTCCAGGGCATCGGGACTCCTCAGGTCAGGGACGGGTGCTCGGGGAGACGGTCAGGGCGGGATCGGCCGTCACGACATCGCCCAGGGCCAAGTCGATCGCACTGAGCACATCCGCGTCGAGTGTCACGCCCGATGCCTTCGCATTGTCGACGATCTGCGCGGGGCGGGAGGCTCCGACGATGGCCGACGAGACATTGGGGTTGGCGAGCACCCACGCGATGGCGAGCTGGGCCGGCGTGAGGCCAAGGTCCGCGGCGATCGGCAGGAGGCGTTGGACGGCGGTGAGGACGTCGTCGCGGAGCCAGCGCGACACCATGTTCGCGCCCTCCTCGGACGCGTTGGCCCGTGAGTCCGCCGGCGGCTGCTCGCCCGGCAGGTACTTCCCCGTCAGGACCCCCTGCGCAATGGGCGACCACACGATCTGGCCGACACCGAGCTCCTCGCTGGTGGGCACGACCTCGGGCTCGATGACGCGCCACAGCATCGAGTACTGCGGCTGGTTGGAGACGATGCGGTCGAAGCCCATCTCCTCGGCCAGGCGCACCGCCTCGCGGATCTCCGCGGCCGTCCACTCCGACACCCCGACGTAGAGGACCTTGCCCTGGCGGACGAGGTCGTCGAATGCCCGAAGTGTCTCCTCGAGCGGGGTCTCGTAGTCGAAGCGGTGCGCCTGGTACAGGTCGACGTAGTCGGTGTGCAGTCGACGCAGCGAGTTGTGGCAGGACTCCATGATGTGCTTGCGCGACAGCCCACGGTCGTTCACGCCGGGGCCGGTCGGCCAGTACACCTTGGTGAAGATCTCGATGCCCTCGCGGCGTTGCCCCTTGAGCGCCTCGCCCATCACGGCCTCGGCCTTGGTGCCCGCGTAGACGTCGGCCGTGTCGAAGGTCGTGATGCCGGCATCGAGTGCTGCATGGATCGTGGCATGCGCGGTGGGATCGTCGACGTGGCCGCCATGCGTCACCCAGTTGCCGAACGTGATCTCGCTGACCTTCAGGCCGCTGCGGCCGAGGTGGCGGAACTTCATGGTCTCTCCCGGACGTGCGATCGGCGTTGGGTACTAGGCCTTCGGGGTCTTGGGTGCCTTCGGCGGGACCGGCGCACCGCCGCGCCTGACGCGGGGCGGTGGCAGTCGAAGGCGGCGCAACTGCAGCGATCGCATCACCGCGTAAAGCGTGATGCCCTTGCGGTCGGCGGCCTCGGGGAACACCGTCTTGGCACGCAGGTTGAGCTGGACCAGCAGGACGACCGTGTCGACGATGATCAGCGCGGTGAGGGCGAAGAACGCGATGGTGACGAACGACTGGACGGTCGCGTTGCGCAGGAACCCCAGCAGCAGGACGGCGATCGCGAAGAAGATGAAGTACTCGGCCAGGGTGAACCTGGAGTCGACGAAGTCGCGGGTGAACGCCTTGGCGGGGCCCTTGTCCCGTGCGGGCAGGTAGCGCTCGTCGCCGGCCATCATGGCCGCGCGCGACTTGGCTCGCTCGTCGCGGTCGCGCTCCCGGGCGGCCTTCTTGGCCTCCTTGGGGTCCGATGGGATCTTCATCTGGCTCTTGCGCGCGGCCTCGGCCTCGCGGCGGGACGGCGTGGGCCGGCCCTTGCCGCTGGTGGGGGACGACTCTTCCGAGGCCGGCACGGAGGCCTGGTCGTCGGCGGGGGTCGACTTACGTCCGAACATGATCCGTGAGCCTATCCGGTGCGCGCCCAGGCGCCGACGCATAGGCTGGTGGGGACGTTCCCGTCTAGAAGGGTTTGCGAACATGGGCCTGTGGCAGCGCTTTAAGCTGATCTTCTCGTCGAAGGCGAACAAGGCCCTCGACAAGGCCGAAGACCCCCGCGAGGTGCTCGACTACTCGTACGAGAAGCAGCTCGAGCTGCTCCAGAAGGTGCGCCGTGGCGTCGCCGACGTGGCAACCAGCCGCAAGCGCCTCGAGCTCCAGATCCAGGGCCTGTCGCAGCAGACGGCCAAGCTCGACGACCAGGCGCGCGCGGCACTCGCCGGCGGTCGTGAGGACCTGGCCCGCGAGGCGCTCACCCGCAAGAGCGGGCTGACGCAGCAGATCGCCGACCTGCAGGTGCAGCTGGCACAGTTGCAGGAGCAGGAGGAGAAGCTCACGGTCGCGTCGCAGCAACTGCAGGCGAAGGTCGAGGCGTTCCGCACCAAGAAGGAGACCATCAAGGCGACCTACTCGGCGGCCGAGGCGCAGACCAAGATCAGCGAGGCCGTCTCCGGCATCTCCTCCGAGCTTGGTGACGTAGGCATGGCGGTGCAGCGCGCCGAAGACAAGACCGCGCAGATGCAGGCGCGCGCTGGCGCGATCGACGAACTGCTTGCATCGGGCGCCCTGACCGACGCCACCGGCACCGGCAAGGACAGCCTCACTCTCGAGCTCGAGCGCATGGCCAGCGAGCAGGACGTCAACTCGCAGCTGGATGCACTCAAGGCCGAGATCTCGGCCCCGGCGCCGAAGCCGGAGATCGAGGGCTAGGAGTCGCATGGCGCGCACCCGGTACGGCACCGACCGGGGGCTCTCGGCTCGCATGGTCGGGACCCTGTTTGGGATTGGGCTGCTCTACGTCATCATCGCTGGCGTACTGATCGCCGTTGGTGTCAACGCAGTCTTCGTTATCGCGATCAGTGCGGCCATGCTGTTCGGCCAATGGTGGTTCTCCGACTCCATGGCCATGGCGGCGATGAAGGCGGTCGTGGTCACGCCCGAGCAGGCACCCCAGCTGCATGCCGTCATCGACCGCATCTGCGCCATGGCGGACATGAAGAAACCGCGGGTGGGCGTCGCGAACTCCGACATCCCCAATGCTTTCGCGACCGGCCGGTCGCCGAACCGCTCCGTCATCGTCGTGACGACGGGGATCCTGAAGCGACTCGATGCAGAGGAGCTGGAGGGCGTCCTCGCCCACGAGCTCTCGCATGTCGCCCACCGCGACGTCACGGTGATGACGCTCGCATCGTTCACCGCCATCGTTGCCGGCTTCCTTATGCGCAGCGCGATGTGGGGGCAGATGGGCCGCAACCGCGACCAGAACACCGCACTCGTCGTCCTCGGCGTCACCGTGGTGAGCGTCGTTGTGTACTTCCTGTCGTTCATCCTTATGCGCGCGTTGTCCCGCTACCGCGAGCTCGGCGCCGATCGCGGTGCAGCGCTCCTCACCGGAAAGCCGACGGCCCTGGCCCGGGCGCTGCAGAAGGTGTCTGGCGAGATCGCGGCGATCCCCACCAGGGACCTGCGCCAGATGGAGCCGGTCAGCGCGTTCGCGTTCGCGCCCGCCCTGAGCAGCGGCAAGGGTCTCAACCTCGGCCAGTTGTTCTCGACGCATCCCAGTCTGGAGAAGAGGCTCGAGCAGCTGGCGAGGATCTCCGCCGAGCTCGGCGAGCGGTAGCCCGGTGGGCTTCTGGGACTCCGTGCTGGGCCGCACCAAGCCGACTGCCCCGAACCTGGATGCGCTGTTCGCGCTGCCGTCCGCTGCCATCACCTTGCAGGTCAGTCTCGACATGCTGCCGACAGGGCGCGGCTCGGTCGCCTTCCGCGCGCCGGAGGTCCGTGCGTTCGCCGACGTCGAGGCCGACGTGCGGAGCCTGCTGGACGCCGGCGGGGGAGTGCCCGTCGAGATCAAGCCTGACGCGTTCGGGTTCACCTGGCTCGTGACGTCGACCGATCCTGCCGACGTCGGGCAGGCGGTCACCGACGTCCACGCGGTCAACACGTCGCTGGTCGAGGCGGGGTTCGGCCCGCAACTGCTGTGCTCGCTGGTCTCGTTCGGCGACCCGAGCGGCCAGGCACTGGCGATGGTCTACCTGTTCAAGCGCGGCACGTTCTACCCATTCGCGCCCGTCGGCGATGCAGCCACGAGCGAGCAGCGCGACAACGTGCTCGAGTTGCGCGTGCGCGACCTGCTCCGGCTCGAGCTGCCACTCGAGGAGGACCTCACCCGCTGGTTCCCTGTGTGGGGCGCGCCCGGCCTGTAGTGCTCAGCCCCTCGGAGGGGGTCAGTCGCGGGCAGCCGTCGTGCCGGGCAGCGACAGCATGCGATCGAGGGCGACGCGTGCCCAGTGCGCGGTGTCGGGATCCACGTCGATCCGGTTGACCACCGTTCCGGCGACGAGTGACTCCAGTGCCCACACCAGGTGCGGAAGGTCGATCCGGTTCATTGTCGAGCAGTAGCAGACGGTGCGGTCGAGGTAGACGATCTCCTTGTCGGGGTTCGCCAGGGCGAGCCGCTTCACCAGATTGAGCTCGGTGCCCACGGCCCAGGCAGTGCCCGGCTCGGCTGCGTTGACGGTCGCGATGATCTTCTCCGTCGACCCGACGTAGTCGGCCTTCTGCACGACCTCGTACTGGCACTCCGGGTGGACGATGACATTGATGCCAGGAACCCGCTCGCGGACCTCATCGACGCAGTCGGGGGTGAAGCGGCCGTGCACCGAGCAGTGGCCCTTCCACAGGATCATCTTCGCGTCGCGCAGTTGCTCGGCGGTCAGGCCGCCGTCAGGCCGGTTCGGGTTGTAGACGACGCAGTCGTCGAGCGACAATCCCATGTCGCGCACTGCGGTGTTGCGGCCCAGGTGCTGGTCGGGGAGAAAGAGCACCTTCTCGCCCCGCTCGAACGCCCACTCCAGGCTGCGCTCGGCATTGCTCGACGTGCAGACCGCGCCGCCGTGCCGGCCGGTGAACGCCTTGATCGCCGCCGACGAGTTCATGTACGTGACCGGCACCGTCACGTCCGCGACCCCAGCGCGCTCAAGCGCCGCCCAGCACTCCTCGACCTGGCCGATCACGGCCATGTCGGCCATCGAGCAGCCGGCCGCGAGGTCCGGGAGGATCACCTGCTGGTCGGGGGACGTGAGGATGTCCGCGCTCTCGGCCATGAAGTGCACGCCCTCGAAGACGATGAACTGCGCCTCGGGGTGGGCGGCGGCCTGCTGGGCCAGCTTGAACGAGTCGCCCGTCACGTCGGCGAACTCGATCACCTCGTCGCGCTGGTAGTGGTGCCCCAGCACGAACACGCGGTCACCCAGAGTGGCCTTGGCCGCGGCGGCGCGCTCGCGCAGGGCGGGATCGGAGGCCGGCGGAAGGACTCCGGGGCACTCGACGCCGCGTTCGCTCTGCGGGTCAGAGCCGTGGCCGAGCAGGAGCAGGGCGAGCGGGGTCGGCTGGGGATCGGTGAACGTATTGCCCATCTGCACAGTCTGGCATGGGCGCGAAACCCGCATCGGGGGGACTTTCGCGCAATCGCGGTACATGTGAGACTGTAGGGAATACAGCGGGTCCCGCTCGGGTTCCCGACACCAAAGCGAATCCTCCAGCCGCGCGGCGCACGTGCCCGCGGTGACGTTCCGAAAGGGCAGCAGCATGACGGCAGACACCACCACGACCGAGGCTCCGGTCACCGACGGCGTCCTCCTCACCGAGACCGCCGCCGCGAAGGTCAAGGCACTGCTCGAGTCCGAGGGTCGCGATGACCTCGCACTGCGCGTGGCTGTCCAGCCAGGCGGTTGCTCGGGCCTGCGCTACCAGCTCTTCTTCGACGACCGCAGCCTCGACGGCGACGTCGTCAAGGACTTCAGCGGCGTCGGTGTCGTCACCGACCGCATGAGCGCGCCGTACCTGAGCGGCGCGACCATCGACTTCGTCGACACGATCGAGAAGCAGGGCTTCACGATCGACAACCCCAACGCCACGGGCTCGTGCGCGTGTGGAGACTCCTTCCACTAAGCGCACCACCCCCGTCACCATTTCGCCGAGTGGCGAGTCGTGGCCGCTTTGATCCCCGGATCGACGGCCACGACTCGCCACTCGGCGAAATGGTGACGGGGGTGACCGCGACGGCGCCGCGCATCGGCGGTGCGCCCAGCCATTCGGAGTGGCGGGGATGCCGAGGGGTAGGGTCGCCCACCGTGGCTGTCCTCATCACCGGGTCCATCGCGACCGATCACCTCATGACCTTCCCGGGCAAGTTCTCGGACTCGCTCGTGGCCGACAAGCTCGACAAGGTCTCACTGTCGTTCCTCGTCGACGAGCTCGAGGTGCGTCGGGGTGGGGTCGCCCCGAACATCGCCTTCGGAATGGGCTGCCTCGGGCTTCGCCCGATCCTCGTCGGAGCGGTCGGTCCGGACTTCGCTGACTACGAGTCGTGGCTGCAGCGGCACAACGTCGACACCAGCGGCGTCCGCGTCTCGGACTCCCGGCACACCGCGCGCTTCGTCTGCACGACCGACAGCGAGCAGAACCAGATCGCCTCGTTCTACCCGGGAGCGATGTCCGAGGCACGCAACATCGAGCTGCGCCCGGTCGTCGACCGGATCGGCAAGACCGAACTCGTGCTGATCGGTGCCAACGACCCCGAGGCGATGCTGCGCCACACCGAGGAGTGCCGGTTCCGCGGGTACCCCTTCGCCGCGGACCCGTCGCAGCAGCTGGCCCGCATGGATGGTCCGGAGATCAAGCCGTTGATCGAGGGCGCCGCGTACTTGTTCACCAACGAGTACGAGGCCGCGCTCATCGAGCAGAAGACGGGCTGGTCGAACACCGACATCGGGGCGATCGTCGAGACGCGCGTGACCACGCTGGGCCCGGACGGCGCCAAGGTGGAGCGCCGCGGGGAGTCGACGGTGCGCGTCACGGTTCCCGAGGAGGATCGTCGCGCTGACCCCACAGGGGTCGGCGATGCGTTCCGGGCCGGTTTCATCTCGGGCCAGGCCTGGGGGCTCTCCGACGAGCGATCCGCGCAGCTCGGTTCGCTGCTGGCCACCTACGTCATCGAGACGGTGGGCACCCAGGAGTACGAGCTCGCACAGCGGCACTTCCTCGAGCGCATGGCCCGGACGTACGGGGACGACGCGGCGGCCGAGGTCGAGCCGCACATCGCCTGCCCGCGGCCCTGATACCGGTCCCAGGACCGAATGCCCACTGCACCCTCACCGTGCCGGTGGAACCTGCCTGACCCCGCCGACGGCGAGCCGGGCCAGGACGTCCTGGCGATCGGTGCTGACCTCGAACCGGGCACGGTGTTCGCCGCCTACTGCCGCGGGCTGTTCCCGATGCACCTGGACACTGGCGAGCTGGCGTGGTGGTCACCGGATCCGCGCGGCGTGATTCCACTCGACGGGCTCCGCATGACCAAGTCCCTTCGCGCGTCATGCCGGCGTTATGAGGTGACGGTCGACGCCGCGTTCACGGACGTCATGACAGCGTGCGGCGACGAGCGCCGACCGCAGGGCTGGATCACGCCGGACTTCGTGGCTGCCTACACCGAACTGCACCGGCTCGGCTGGGCCCATTCCGTCGAGACGTGGGACGACGCCGGTGAGCTGGTCGGCGGCCTGTACGGCGTCAGCATCGGCGGCCTGTTCGCAGGCGAGTCGATGTTCCACACCGCGCGCGACGCGTCGAAGGTCGCGCTCGTCGCGCTGGTTGAACTGCTGTCGAGCGACGGGGCGGACCGGCTGCTCGACGTGCAGTGGCGCACCGATCACCTGGCGACGCTCGGCGCCGTCGAGATCCCGCGGATGCAGTACCTGAAGCGTCTGCAGTCCGCACTGACGCTGCCCTCGCCGTTCTGACCGCGTGCTGGCGTCAGGAGAGGACGTGGCTCATCTGTTCCAGCATTCCGGCCATCTCCTCGTGATGGACGGGCTTGACGACTGAGCGGCCGTCGGGCTCCTGCTTGATCGTGACCTTCATGCCCTGGAGCAGGTCCATGCCGATCCCGTACCAGAACCCCACCACTGTCTGAGGGTCTGCCGGGTCGGGACGCTGCATCGGGGTGCAGATCATGAAGCCGAGGGGCACGCCCTCGGGCTTGGCGGCCTCGAGCTCCTCCACGGCGTCGTACGCCGCGTTGCACCAGGCCTCGTTGCCGAACTCGTCGGTGCCCGGCGCGTAGTCCAGGCCGAAAATGCCCATGCCCTCATCGTCCGGTCCCTCGTACAGGTACAGGAGCTGGCAGGACTGCCCCTCGACGCCGACGATGACCGGCTTGGCGTCGATCAGGTGGGTGAGGCCGTAGCCCAGGCCTTTGAGGATGTTCTGCGGCGAGTGGTCGTCCATAGCGCAGCGAGCCTAGTCTGCTGCGCCGCGTGCCGCCCTGACGGCGGCCGGGAGGGCGTCGAGGAATCCGCGGACGGTCGCCTCGGTGCAGTTGAACGGGAGGGAGACGCGGATGCTTGCGGCCGCCGTCAGTCCCATCGCCTCCAGCACCTGGCTCGGCATCCTGGCGTCCGATGTGCAGGCGGATCCGCTCGCGACGCTGAAGCCGCGGCGGTCGAGCTCGATCACCAGCGCCTCACCGATGACGTCCTCGCAGGCGAACGTGACGATGTGCGGGAGTCGGTCTAGGTCGTCGCCGGCGACGAGCAGCCCAGGGACCTGCGCGGGCAGCGTCTCGCGCAGCAGGCCCACGATGGCAGTCAGACGCGCGGACTCAGCCGCGCGGTGCGGCGCGAGGTACTCCAGTGCGGCCGCAGCCGCTGCGGCGCCCGCGATATCGGGAAATCCGCCCACCCAACCACGGTCGGGACTCGCATCGGGGGTCCAGCGCGCCGATGACCGGACGGCCAGCACGCCGACCCCGGCCGGGCCGCCCCAGTCCCGGGCGGAGGCGGCCAGCACGTCCCAGCGAAGGGGGACGGGGTCGCGTCCGATCACCTGCACGGCATGCACGAGCAGCGGCACGTTCGCCTCGGCCGCCAGGGCCGCGGCCTCAAGCAGCGGCTGACGGGTACCCACCTCGGCGTTGGCCGCCTGCACGCACGCGAACGCGGTGGGTTGCGAGAGTGAGTCCTCGAAGGCGGCGAGGTCCATTCGACCGGTCGTGGTCACCGGAACGAGGTCGACGATGTCCGCCCACCGGCGGGCCGGCTCGAGCACCGCCATGCTCTCCACAGCCGACGCGATCACGCGGCCGCAGACGGCGGACCTTGTCGCGGCCAGTCCGGCGACTGCGGTTGCGACGGCCGTCGGGCCGGACGAGGTGAAGAACACCTCCTCGGGGCGGATCCCGAGGCTCGCCGCAACGCTGGCGCGGGCCGCGTCCAGCAGCATTCCGGCTCGGCGGCCGAGGTGGTGGAGGCGGGCCGGATCGGCCCAGGCCTGCTCCGAAGCGGCCGTCCACGCCTGACGGGCGGCGGGCAGCAGTGGCTGTCCGCCGACGGCGTCCAAGTAGCCTTCCGGGGGCTGCGGGGCCGGCTCGGGAAGGGCTGACCGCGGGTCCGGTGAGTGCACGGGGGCCACGCTAGTCCGGACCCCCAAGAAAGATGGGTTTCCCCTCGTGGGGCCGCCTACATCGGGGGGTCCCGGTGCGCTAGTCTGCCCAGCGTCCCACCGACGAGAGAGGCGATCCGTGCGGCATTCGACCGAGGTGCTGTCGGCACCCCGCACCCCTTCGCGTCCGCGGCGCGGGCGCATTCGCGCTGCAGCGTTCGCCGTCGGCGCCTTGGCCATCACCCTGACCGCTTCCGGCTGCACGGCCAACGAGGCGTTCTTCATGGACATGCCGGACCCGGCGACCAAGGAAGGCGCCATCACCCAGAGCCTGTGGCAGGGCGCCTGGATCGCCGCGTGGGGCGTCGGGATCGTCACGTGGGGCCTGATGCTGTGGGCGGCATTCGCCTACCGTCGCCGGCACAAGGACGACGTGCCCGAGCAGACGAAGTACAACATCCCGATCGAGATCCTCTACACGATCGTGCCGCTGATCATGATCCTCGGACTGTTCTGGTTCACCGCCAAGGACCAGAGCGAGATCCTGGCCGTGAGCAACGACCAGCAACACACCGTCAACGTCGTGGCCTATCGCTGGAACTGGGGCTTCAACTACCTCGACGAGGACGCCTACACCGTCGGCACACCCAACCTGCCGGCCACGCTGGTCCTGCCGGTCAACGAGAAGGTGCGCTTCGAGCTCACCTCGCCGGACGTCATCCACTCCTTCTGGGTCCCGGCCTTCTTGTTCAAGATGGACGTCATCCCCGGCAAGACCAACGTCTTCGAGCTGACCCCCAACAAGATCGGCACCTACGCGGGCAAGTGCGCCGAGCTCTGCGGCGTCGATCACTCCCGCATGCTCTTCAACGTCAAGGTCGTCGAGAAGGCCGAGTACGACAAGTACATCGCCGGTCTCAAGGCCAATGGGCAGACCGGCCTGCTCGTCACCGGCCGCAGCAATGACCACGGCACGATGCCAGGGGAGAAGACGACATGACGATCCTCAGCGACCCCGTCGCACCGTCCGATCCGAGCCCGGCGCTCGCGCCGGCGCCGCGCAAGCCCAACCTCGGCAGGATCATCGTCAGCTGGGTGACGTCTACCGACCACAAGGTCATCGGCTACATGTACCTGTTCCTGTCGACGTTCTGGTTCATCGGCGCGGGTGTCATGGCGCTGGTCATCCGCGCCGAGCTGGCTGCTCCGGGCCTGCAGTTCGTGACGCTCGAGCAGTACAACCAGCTCTTCACGATGCACGGCACCGTGATGCTCTTCCTGTTCGCGACGCCGTTGTTCATCGCCTTCGGCAACATCATCATGCCGCTGCAGATCGGTGCTCCTGACGTCGCGTTCCCGCGTCTGAACATGCTGGGCTTCTGGCTGTTTCTGTTCGGCGGCATGACGGCCGCCTTCGGCTTCCTGACTCCCGGCGGCGCTGCGGCCTTCGGCTGGTTCGCATACGCGCCCCTCAGCAACGCCATCTACTCGCCCGAGGTGGGCGGCGACCTGTGGCTGCTCGGTCTGGCGATGGGCGGCCTGGGCACGATCCTCGGCTCGGTCAACTTCATCACGACGATCTTCTGCATGCGTGCGCCCGGCATGACCATGTTCCGGATGCCGATCTTCACGTGGACGATCTTCGTGACCAGCGTGCTGGTCATCTTGTGCTTCCCGGTCCTGGCGGCCGCGCTCGCGCTCGCGTTCATCGACCGCAACTTCGGCACCGTGGTCTTCGCCCCCGAGAACGGCGGGCCGATGCTGTGGCAGCACCTGTTCTGGTTCTTCGGGCATCCCGAGGTGTACATCCTCGCCCTGCCGTTCTTCGGCATCGCCAGCGAGATCATCCCGGTGTTCTCGCGCAAGCCGATCTTCGGCTACAAGGGACTGGTGTTCGCGACCCTGGCCATCGGCGCCCTGTCGATGGCGGTGTGGGCGCACCACCTGTACGTGACCGGCTCGGTCTACCTGCCCTACTTCGCCATCATGACGATGCTCATCGCTGTGCCTACGGGCGTGAAGTTCTTCAACTGGATCGGCACGATGTGGAAGGGCTCGGTGCAGTTCGACACGCCGATGCTCTTCACCCTCGGCTTCATGATCACGTTCCTGTTCGGCGGCCTGACCGGCATCATCTTGTCGTCGCCGCCGCTGGACTTCCACGTGTCCGACAGTTATTTCGTGGTGGCGCACTTCCACTACACGGTCTTCGGCACCATCGTCTTCCTGTTCTTCGCCGGCCTGTACTTCTGGTGGCCGAAGATGACCGGCAAGATGCTCAACGAGAAGCTCGGCAAGACGCACTTCTGGCTGCTGTTCATCGGGTTCCAGACCACCTTCTTGATCCAGCACTGGCTCGGCGTTCAGGGCATGCCGCGCCGGTACGGCGACTACCTGCCGGCCGACAACTTCGAGCTGTTCAACCAGATCTCAACCGCAGGCTCGGCCGTCCTGGGCATATCCACCATCGTGTTCCTCTGGAACGTCTTCAAGACCTGGCGCACTGCGCCGATGGTCGGCGTCGACGATCCTTGGGGCTGGGGCGGATCGCTGGAGTGGGCCACCTCCTGCCCGCCGCCGCGCCACAACTTCACCTCTCTCCCGCGCATCCGGTCCGAGCGCCCGGCGTTCGACCTGCACCACCCCGAGCTCGCTGCGGCCGGGGCGCATGTCGCACCTGCCGTCACCAGCGGTGAGGGGAGCGCCCAGTGAAGATCGAGGGTCGCATCTTCGCGCTGGGCACGGTCTTCTTCCTCCTGCTCGCGCCGATCTACTGGTTCTTGTCGCGTGACCCGATCGGCACGACTGCCCTCGCCCTGTGTGGCGGCCTGACGTTCCTGGTGGGCTTCTACCTCCTCTACACGGCCAAGAGGGTCTATCCACGACCCGAGGACCGCGAGGACGCCGAGATCGACGAGGCCGATCCGGAGTACGGCTTCTACAGCCCGCACTCGTGGTGGCCTCTGGTCATGGGCTTCGCCACCTTCCTGGTCGTGATCGGCCTGATCTTCGCCGTGTGGATCGTGGTGTTCGGCGTCGTCGTCCTCGCGCTCGCGCTCGTGGGCTGGCTGTTCGAGTACTACCGGGGCGATTTCGCCGTCTGACCGCTCTCCGAGCGTGGTTTCGGGGTTTTAGGGGTTGTCGTCGTACCCTGTGTTCTGACGGTTTCCCCTCCCTCTGGAGTTCTGACGTGGTATTCCCCGCCGGCAGGCTGGTCGTTGGCTTGGGCGTCATCGCCCTCGCCTTGACCGCGTGCGGCCCCGCGGTGACCGCAAACGTCGACTTCCAGACCGTCACCCCGTCAGCCCAGTCCCGCGCGAGCGTGGTCGCCGAACCGGCCAGTGCCAAGCGGGTCGACCCCGATCAGCGGATCGTCGTCAAGGCCAGCGAGGGCCAGCTCTCGTCGGTGACGGTGGTCGGTCCCAAGGGGCCGATGAAGGGGATCATCTCCTCTGACGGCACCATCTGGACGGCGAACAAGTCATTCCTCGACTACGGCGCGACCTACACCGTCCAGGCCACGGCCGTCGATGCCCGCGGCGTCCCGATCACGCAGACCGGCCAGATCCGCACCAAGAAGCCCAAGGACTTCTTCAGCGGCTCCGTGCTTCCCGATGCCGGCACGACCGTCGGCTCGGGCACCCCGATCACAGTGACGTTCGACCACCCGATCAAGAACAAGGCCGACGTCGAACGCGCCCTCGTGGTCCACACGCCCACGCCGATGCTTGGCGCATGGTCCTGGAACAGCGACAGGAGTGCGGAGTTCCGGCCCCGGAAGTACTGGCCCGGAAACGCCGACATCACCGTTGACCTCAACCTCAAGGGCATCCAGGCCGACAAGGGTGTCTTCGGCAAGGAGAACCGCTCCACGACGTTCCACACCGGCCAGCAACTTGTCGTGAAGGTCGATGCGATCAAGCACGCCGCTCGCGTGTACATCGACGGCAAGAAGGTCCGCACGATGCCCATCACCACGGGCAAGGCCGGCTTCGAGACGAGGTCGGGCACGGTCCTGATCGTGAGCAAGGAGCGGACCCGCATCATGGATGCCGCCACCGGCGGGACGTCGAAGAACGATCCCGAGTACTACCGCCTCGAGGTCGAGTACGCCATGCGCATCACGTACTCGGGTGAGTTCCTGCACGCGGCTCCGTGGTCGGTGGGCTCGCAGGGGTTCGCAAACGTCAGTCACGGCTGCATCGGCATGAGCACCGCGAACGCCGCGTGGCTGTACAGCCAGGTCATCCCGGGCGATCCGGTCGAGATCACGGGCACCCCGATCCCGCAGAACCTCGGCAACGGCATCACTGCCTGGACGGAGACGTGGGACGAGTGGCTGGCGGGGTCCAAGGCCGGTCCGGTCAAGACGGTCCCGCCTGTCGGAACGCCGGTAGTGACCGACCCGTGGGCGACCAGCCCGACGGTCCCCGGCACCACGCCCAGCGTTCCCGGCACCACGCCGACCGACCCCAGCACGACGCCGGCCTCGCCCGGACTGCCCGCGGACGCTGCCCCGAGCGCACCCGCGTCCTCCGCGCCGGTGGTCACCCAGCAGACGAGCTTCGGCCGCTGATCGCGCGCCAGTGAACGCCGCTGCCGCAGCGGGAGTCGGTGAGCTGCCGCCCGGATCGCTGTCGGTATGGCTCGGGGAGATCGGGCGTGCGCTGGCGTCGGGGGAGGCGTCCGAGGTCCCCTGCGGCACGTGCACCGCCTGCTGCTCGGCTGCCCAGTTCGTCCATGTCGGGCCGGACGAGGTGGAGGCCCGTGCGAGCATCCCCGACGAGCTGCTCTTCCCCGCTCCGGGGCTGCCGGACGGGCATCAGCTGCTCGGCTACGACGAGCAGGGGCGGTGCCCGCTGCTGGGGGACGCGGGCTGCACCATCTACCCGACCCGGCCGCGAGCCTGCCGGGTCTATGACTGCCGGGTATTCGCGGCCACCGGGGTGCTGCCCGACGAGCCGGCCAAGGCCCCGATCGCCCAGCGCGCGCGGTCGTGGCGGTTCGCGGTGAACACCCCGGCTGAGCAGGCCCAGTGGGAGGCCTTGCACGCTGCCGCTGACTTCGTCTCCGCGCTGCCGGAAGCCGCGGCCGCCGGACCCACGGCGCAAGCGCTGGCCGCGCTCAGGGTGCATGGGCTGTTCATGGGGGGCGAGGGCCCGCGCGTACCCGATCCGGCCGAGGTACGGGCAGCCCTGGCCGACCCTGGCTCCTGACCCCGCCGTCGCAGGGCGCCGCTACCGAAATCACGGGATGGCTTTGAACTTAGGCTGCCCTTAGTCTTAGACGCTGGCCGGGACCTCGGCTGGCTACTACGGGGAGGCCAGCATGACCGCACATCACCCAGACAATGGACGTACCGCCCGCAGGTGGCTCGTGCCGCTCTTCGCCGGAGCCGTCGCGGTGGCCGCCACGGCGTCCGTCGCTATCGGCGCCACGGCGTCGGCCGGGGTCAGCGCATCGCACCAGCAGGCCGTCGTGGCGAAGAAGGATGTCCTGGAGACAGAGTCGTCCCAGGTGGGCAAGATCTTGGTCGATAAGTTGGGCCGCACGGTCTACCTGTTCATGGCCGACAAGCCAGGCGTCTCCAACTGCACCGGCCAGTGCCTGGTCTACTGGCCCGCCGTGGTGGCGCCCAAGACACTGCCGAAGTCCCTACCGGGGATCACCGGAAAGCTCGGCGTGATCAAGCGCACCGACAACGGTGTCCGGCAGTTGACCATCAACGGGTGGCCGCTGTACCTGTACGCCGGCGACACCGCCCCCGGGCAGATCAACGGCCAGGGTTCCAACGGCGGCGGTGCCCTGTGGTGGGTGGTCAAGCCGAACGGCAAGAAGATCACGACGATCGTCGTGAAGCCGTCCGCGACGCCAACGCCTTCCGCGTCAGCGTCATCGTCAGCATCAGCGTCATCGTCAGCATCTGCGTCGTCCTCGTCCTCGTCCTCGCCCGAGGCCGAGCACCCGTCGGCGTCACCCTCCGCGTCGCACACCTAGACCCGGCAGCACGCCTGTTCGGTCAGGGGGGTCCGCCAGGTCGTTGGCGGCCCCCCTCACCGATGCAGGGTGAACCGATCCACCACCCGTCCTGACGCGGTCCGGAACTCCCCGCGCAGGGTGGTCCGGCTCGGCCGCAGCACCAGTGCTCCGTAGTGGACGTCGTCCCGGGCCGTCGAGCCGGGCAGCGGGCTGCCAAGCCGGTAGAGGTCCTTGCCCCCGGCCCCGTCGACCACGTAGGTCAGCCCGGCCTCGACGAGCCGCTCGTAGTTGTGCTCATGCCCGGCGAGCACCAGGTCCGCCCCCCAGCTCCCATACGGCCACTGGAACGCTCGTGTGGAGCCGTGAACGGTCCCGGAGGAATAGGGCGGGTGATGCAGGACGACGACGCGCCAGCGGGCTCCAGAGGTCTTCAGGGCGGATTTGAGCCAGGTGCGCTGGCGGGCGAGCTCGGTGGGGGAGTCGAGGGCGGCCTGGCTGTCGAGGACGAAGAACGTGATGTCCCCGACCGTTGTGGTGTAGGTGCGACGCCCTTTCAGCCAGGTGAAGTACGTGTCGAAGTTCGAGATCCCCTCGGCATAGTCATGGTTGCCGGTGGCCGGAAACAGCCGCTGGGCCGTGACCCACGGCCGGTAGTAGGCGCCCACGAGGGCGGCGTAACCGGCGCTGGCGTACACGTTGTCGCCGGTGGTGACGACGGTTCCTGGCCGAAGGCGGGCGATCATGCGGGCCACCTCGCCCTCCGCTGGCGCCCCGGAACCGAAGTCCCCGATCACCGCGATCACGCCGGGCTGGCCCGTGGCAGCGGCGGCCGGTCCGGGGGCGGCGAATGTCGCCGCAGCGATGATCGCCGCCGCCAGGGCGAGGGGACGAAGGCGCGTGGCCGGGCTCATGCCCTGATCCTCCAACGACGAGGGCCCGGCGCTGTGCGCCGGGCCCTCGTCCACGATCGTCAGTGCTCGCGGTTCTCCGCGAGCTGCTCGGCGTTCGTCTCGGCCATGCCCGGGTGGTGGAGGACCCCACCATGCAGCCTGCGGAGCTCGTCGGCGTCCTCGTACTCGTGCAGGGGTGCCTCGAGAGCCGCGTCGTGGGCCGCATGGTGCTGCCCCGCCTCAATCTCCTCAGCGGAGGGCATCGTGACGTTGTCGGCGTAGAAGAAGGTGCTGAGCTTGTGCCGCCACGACTGCGAGCGGAACTTCGGGTTGCGAACGCCGTCGGCGTCCGTGGCCTGCGGTTCGGGCAGCGGCACGTGGTCGGTCTTCGAGGTGATGACCGCGAGGTCCTTGACCGGCAGTGGCTCGTGCACCTCGATGAACTCGCCGTGCGGCAGGCGCAGGACGCGGCCGGACTCGTAGCCGTGCAGCAGTTTGTCGCGGTCCTTGCGCTGGAGCCCGAGGCAGATGCGCTTGGTGACGATGAAGACGATCGGCGGGAACACGAAGAGTGCCACGCGCAGGAACCAGGTGATCGCGTTGATCGACAGGTCGAACGCCTGCGCGATGATGTCGTTCGCGCCACCGATCCACAGCAGGCAGTAGAACGTGATCGCCATCATGCCGATGCCGGTGCGAACGGGTGCGTTGCGCGGCCGATCGAGCAGGTTGTGCTCGCGGGTGTCGCCGGTGACCCAGGACTCGATGAACGGGTAGAGCGCCAGCACCGTGAAGATGATGCCCGGCAGGATCATCGCCGGGATCATGATGTTCCAGGAGATGGTGATGCCCCAGAACGACGATTCCCAGTTGGGCATTACGCGCAGGGCTCCGTCGAGGAACCCGATGTACCAGTCGGGCTGCGAGCCCGCCGACACTTGGTCGGGCGTGAACGGTCCGAACAGCCAGATCGGGTTGATCGTGACGAGGCCACCGACCAGGCCGATGACGCCGAAGACGATGAAGAAGAAGCCGCCGGCCTTGGCCATGTAGATCGGCATCAACGGGTAGCCCACGACGTTGTCGTTGGTGCGGCCGGGTCCGGGGAACTGAGTGTGCTTCTGCGTCCACACGAGCATGAGGTGTGCGGTGACCAGCGCCAGGATCAGGCCGGGGATGAGCAGGATGTGGACCGAGTACAGCCGGGAGATGAAGTCGGTGCCCGGGAACTCGCCGCCGAACAGCAGGAACGCCATCCACGTGCCGATGATCGGCGCGGCCTGCATGATGCCGCGGGCGATCTGCAGGCCCGTGCCGGAAAGCAGGTCGTCGGGGAGGGAGTAGCCGGAGAAGCCGGCCAGCAGGGCCAGGCCGGTGAGGGCCACGCCGATGAGCCAGTTGAACTCGCGCGGCTTGCGGAAGGCGCCGGTGAAGAACACCCGGAACATGTGCACGGCCATCGCCGCCACGAAGATCAGGGCCGCCCAGTGGTGCATCTGGCGCAGGAGCATGCCGCCGCGAATGTCGAACGAGATGTTCATGGCCGATGCATAGGCCTCGGACATCTTGATGCCCTTGAGGGGCACGTACGAGCCGTCGTAGACGACCTCGACCATGGACGGCTTGAACCACAGGGTCAAGAAGACGCCGGTCAGGAGCACCACGATGAAGCTGTACAGCGCGATCTCGCCGAGCATGAACGACCAGTGGTCAGGGAAGACCTTGCCGAGGTTGCGGGCAAGGAACTTGTTGCTTCCCATTCGCTTGTCGACGTACGTCGCCGTGGCCCCGCCGGCCCGCTCGACATGACTAGGGGTGCTCATCCGCGCTCCCAGAAACTCGGTCCGACAGGTTCAGCGAAGTCCGACGTCGCGACAAGGTAGCCCTCGGCGTCGACACCGATCGGCAACTGGGGCATGCGCCGGGCGGCCGGTCCGAAGACCACGTTGCCGGCATCGGCCAGGTCGAACGTTGACTGGTGGCACGGGCACAGCAGGTGGTGCGTGCGCTGCTCATACAACGAGATCGGGCAGCCCACGTGGGTGCAGATCTTCGAGTAGGCCAAGATCCCCTGGTAGTCCCAGCCGTCGCCTTGCTGCGCGCGGATCTCGTCGGGCTGCATGCGCACGAGGATGATCGCGGCCTTGCCGCGGGCGTTGAGGTTGCCCTGTGCCTCCTGCACCTCCGGCAGGTCCGCGGGGACAGCGTTGATCAGGCCGCCGACGGGAAGGTCCTCGGGCTTGATCGGCTTGTAGGTGCCGTCGGACACGATGCGGCTGCCCTTGGTCCACAGGGTCGTGGACAGGATTTCGGCGGGGGACTTGCCCTCCTCAGCGGGCGTGGGCACCCAGAGGTCCTTCAGCAGCACGATCAACGGGATCGGGAAGAGGACCATCGCGGCGATCATCGTGCGGCGGATCATCTTGAACCGCGCGAAGCCGGACTCCTCCTTGCCGCGTTCGTAGTTCGCCTCGGCCTCGGCAGTGTCGTCAGCGGGGGACACCTGATCGTGCCGGTACTGGACGACCTCGACGTCGGGCATGAGCTTCTTGGCCCACTGGATCGCGCCGGCGCCGATGAGGAACACCGAGGCGCCGAAGGTGATGCCGAGCGCGATGTTGATCGCACTGGTCTCGCCGATGACCGGGATGTAGATCGTCAGGCTCGGGTCGATCGCCACGTAGGCGGCCACGAACAGGACGACGAAGAGCACCGACAGCAAGAACATCGAGGCGACCTGGCGCTCGGCGCGCTTGGCCATCTTCGGGTCCGTGTCGGTCGCCCGCAGCTTGTGCGGCACGTCCGCCACCGGGGAGTGTCCGAGGGCGACCTGCTGGTCGTGGTCGGGTGAGGAGATTTCGGTCATCGCGACTTGATTCCGATCCAGACGGCCGCCGCCAGGAGGACAGCGAACACTGCGGTGACGAGGAAGACACCCTCAGTGACCGGGCCGATGCGGCCCAGGCTCAGGCCGCCGGGGTTCGGCAGTGTCTGGAGGGTCGTTATGTACTTGATGATGTGCTGCTTGTCCTCGGAGTTCAGTGTGGCGTCACCGAAGACCGGCATGTTCTGCGGGCCGGTCAGCATCGCCATGTAGATGGTCTTGGGTCGGGACTGCATGAGGTTGGGTGCGTACTTGCCCTGGGTCAGTGCCCCGCCCTGGCCGGCGGCCTGATGGCACTGCGAGCAGTTGATCCGGAACAGCTCGCCGCCCAGTGCCGCGTCAGCGTTGGTCGGGTCGTACTGCTCGGCGGTGGGGATGGCCGGACCGGGAGCCAGCGAGGCGATGTACGCCGCCATCTGGCTGGTCTCCTCGTCGGTGTACAGCGCCCGATCGCGCGCCGGCGCCTGCGCTCCGGGTGCGGCCAACGGCATGCGGCCGGTGGAGACCTGGAACGCCACTCCCGCGGCACCGACGCCGATGAGTGACGGGCCGGTCTCGGTGCCCTGTGCGGCAAGGCCGTGGCAGGAGGAGCAGCCCTCGAGGTACAGCTTCTTGCCCGCCTCAACCTGGGTCTCACTGCCGACGGTGATCGCCGCGTTGGCGGGCTGGATGCTCGCGATGGCGGCGTAGCCGCCGCCGACGACCGTCAGCGCGCCGATCAACAACAGGGTTGCCACGATCGGGTTTCGCCGTCGGGCGGCCAGGAACTTCACTGTCGCTGAACCTCTCTGGTCGTGAGATGGAACCGGTCGGGCTTTTGCGGGGAAGCGCTACTTGAGGATGTAGATCATGAAGAACAGGGCGATCCACACGACGTCGACGAAGTGCCAGTAATACGACGTGACGATGGCGCGCGTCGCCTGGTCGTGCGTGAAGCGCTTGGTCACGTACGTGGTGGCGAGAACGAACAGGAAGGCGATCAGGCCGCCACTGACGTGAAGTCCGTGGAAGCCGGTCGTCAGGTAGAACGCCGAGCCGTAGGCGTTCGAGTCCAGCCGCAGGCCCTCGTTGACGAGGCTGGCGTACTCGGTGACCTGGCCGGCGATGAAGATCGCGCCCATGAAGAAGGTGATGATGAACCAGCGACGCAGACCCTTGACGTCGCCACGCTCCGCGGCGAACACGCCCAGCTGGCAGGTCACCGAGGACAGGACCAGGACGGTGGTGTTGACGGCCGCGAAGGGAATGTTGAGCTTGGCCGTCTCCTCGGCCCACATCTCCGGGTTCACCGCCCGGAGCGTGAAGTACATCGCGAACAGCGCCGCGAAGAACATGAGCTCGCTCGACAGCCACACGATGGTGCCGATGGCAACCATGTTCGGACGGTTTGCCGGGGCGTGCGTGTAGGCCTGGGGGACGGTAGTTGCGTTCGCCACGGGGGGAGTCTGGCAGATCAGGCGGCAGGATTCAGCGTGACCCCCCGACCTTTTCCACAGTTTGTCGCGGACGGAATCCGGGGGGTTCGATCAGGGGAGGCCATGATGGCTAGAGTTTGGCCCGTGGCACACGACAACACCTCCGCCTCAGCGCCTGATCCCGTCCTGAATGTCCTCATCTACAGCGACGACCGGACGGTCCGCCAGCAGGTCCGCCAGGCTCTCGGCAGTCGGCCGGCTCCCGAGCTGCCGGCAGCCCACTATGTAGAGGTAGCCACCGAGCCCTACGTGCTCGCCGAGGTCAACCACGCGGCATTCGACCTGCTCATCCTGGACGGCGAGGCCGTCCCGGCGGGCGGGATGGGCATCTGCCGGCAGTTGAAGGACGAGGTGTACAACTGCCCGCCCGTCCTCCTGCTCGTCGGCCGGCCGCAGGATGCCTGGCTGGCGACCTGGTCGCGCGCGGACGCCGTGGTCGCCCACCCGCTCGACGCGATCGCCGTGGCCAACGCCGCGGCAGGGCTGCTGCGTCGTCGGGTCGCTGTCGCCCCGGCCTAGGCCGAAGATGAGCCAACCAACACCGTCGGCGTTGCCCTCATGGCCGTCGATCCTGAACCGACTGCTGGACCACCAGGACCTTGACGGACCCACCGCCTCCTGGGCCATGAACCAGATTCTCAGCGGCGAGGCCACGCCGGCGCAGGTCGCCGGCTTCGTCACGGCTCTGCGATCCAAGGGCGAGACTCCCGTCGAAGTGGACGCGCTCGTCGCGGTCATGCTCGACCATGCCCGACTCCTGGACCTTGGTCCGAACCGACCGCCCGTGGTGCTCGACGTCGTCGGCACGGGTGGTGACCAGTCCCACACCGTCAACATCTCGACGATGACGGCTCTGGTGTGCGCGGCCGCGGGTGCGCCGATCGTGAAGCACGGCAACCGGGCCGCGTCGTCGTCGACGGGCACCGCCGACGTGCTCGAGGAGCTCGGGGTCGCGATCGACCTCGACCCGGCCGGGGTCGGCCAGAGCGTGATCCGCGCGGGGATCGGCTTCTGCTTCGCGCAGGTGCACCACCCGGCGATGCGCCATGCCGGCCCCACGCGTCGCGAACTGGGCGTGCCGACCGTCTTCAACATTCTCGGCCCGCTGACCAACCCGGGCCTGGCCAACGCCGCCCTGGTCGGCTGCGCGAGCGCCGCGATGGCTCCGGTGATGGCCGACGTCCTGTGCCGTCGCGGGGTCCGCGCACTGGTCGTCAGGGGAGATGACGGCCTCGACGAGATCTCCACGATCGCCACGACGCATGTGTGGGACGCCACCGGTGACACGGTGGTGGAGTCGACGATCGATCCGGTGCTCCTTGCCATCCCGCTCGTGGAGCCTTCGGCCCTTCGCGGGGGCGAGCCTGCGCGCAACGCTCTTCTGCTTCGCAAGACGCTCGGCGGGGTGCCGGCGGACGACATCGACGCAGGTCAGGTCACCGCGATCCGCGATGCCGTCGCGCTGAACGCGGCGGCCGCACTCGTGGCTTTCGACGCCGCCTCCGGCGAGCCGTCCGAAGGCGACCTGATGGATCGCATCGGGGCGCGGCTCCCGGCCGCGCGCGCGGTGCTGGACACGGGCTCGGCCCTTGCTCTGCTCGACCGGTGGATCGTTGTGACGCAGCAGTTGCGACCCTGACCGACCGCCGGTCGAACCCGCAGCACCCGTCAGGCGCTGAGCATCCGGGTGCGTGGTCGGGCATCGACCGGGCCAAGCGGCCGCGCGTACGCCCCTACCTCACGGTCCTCGTCGACGCCGAATCGACGGCTCTGGGTGGACTCGCGGACCCCTGCGAGGAGCTGCTCCACATCGCCCCCGCAATGCAGCGGTAGGGCGAGCGGGTGCGGCGCCACCACCAGACGCACGCCCTCGGTGTCGAGCCAGCGCAGGATCTCCAAGGCCTCCTCGGTGAGTCCTGCGGGAGCCGGGTGCTGGCCCGGCTCGACATGGTCGGCGGACTGCAGGAGCGCCTCGACGATGGGCCGGGGGTCGGCCCCCGGTGCTGCAGTACCGGCCCCGGCGAGGCGCCCGTGCTTGATGACGTGGATGTCCCAGCCGAGGTCCGGTGTCGGCGCTGCTGCCACGACGACATCTGCCCCGGACAGCGCCGCCAGGCGATGGGTGCGCAGGCTCGCTGTCGCGAGCGCACTGAGCCGATCGCGCCAGCCGGCTGCGTCCTCGAAGCGCTCCTCCACAGCCAGTCGCGCGATGCGCGTCATGACGGTTGCCGTGACGGCGCGAAGGTCCCCGGACATGGCCGCGTCGACGCCGGAGACCAGCGCGGCATACGCCTCGCGATCGACGTCGGACGTGCACGGCGCGAGGCAGGTGCCCAGCTCGGCGCGGACGCAGCCGGGGATGCGGGTCTTCGGGGAGCGGGCGATGGCAGTGGTGCAACTGCGCAGCGGGAAGGCCAGGAGCAGCGCCTCCGCCGCGAGCCCCGCCGTCACCCGCGAATTGAACGGGCCCAGGTAGCGCGCGCCCTTGTCGGCGTCCTCGCTGACGGTGCGCACCACTGAGAGCCGGGGAGCGGCCTCGGCGGTCAGCTTGAGCCATGTCTGGGCCTGCGGGCGCTTGGACCGGATGTTGTAGCGCGGCTTCTCTGCCGCGATGAGACGAAGCTCGCGCACGCGCGCCTCCAGCGTGGTCGCGCACACAATCGGGACTACGCGCGTGGCGATCTGCACCATCTCCGCCATGCGACGACGTTGCTCGGCGGCCGTGAAGTAGCTGCGCACCCGCGTGCGGATGTTGCGAGACGTGCCGACGTAGAGCGCCGTGCCCTGCGCGTCCTGGAAGACGTAGACGCCGGGTCGGTCGGGGAGCCCGTCGGCGAGGTGGCGCTTGGTGCGCTGTGCCGAACTGACCCGGGAGGAGAACTCCTGGAGATCCTCCAGAGTGGCCACGCCGAGGTCGCCGACGCGTTCGATGAGTCGGTGCAGGACGTCTGCCGTGGCGCGGGCGTCGTCGAAGGCGCGATGCGTGGGCGTGACGGTGGTGCGGAAGTGCGCGGCCAGCGTCGACAGCTTGCAGTTGCGGACCTCGTCGCGATGGAGCGCGACCCTGGCCAGACGGGCCGTGTCGACGACGGGCGGATTGGGCCACTGGTAGCCGAACTTGGCGCAGGCGCCCTTGAGGAAACCCACGTCATAGGGCGCGTTGTGCGCGACGATCACGGCGCCCGCCGCGAACTCGAGGAAGTCCGGAAGGACCCGTCGCACTTCCGGGGCCGTCGCGACGAGGGCGTCAGTGATGCCGGTGAGCGCCGCCACGAACGGGGGGATGGGGATACCGGGGTTCGTGAGTGTTGCGAACTCGCCCACGACTTCGCCGCCGCGGACCTTGACGGCGCCGAACTCCGTGATGCCCGCCTCGACAGGTGCACCACCTGTCGTCTCCAGGTCGACCACGACGAATGTGACGTCCGAGAGCGGCGTGCCGAGGTCGCTGAACGAGGACTGGACGCCGACGGGGCCCGATGCGGATCGGGATGACGGCGATGTGGGCACGGTTCGACCGTAGGGGACCTGACTGACACGAGGGGGGTAGCGACACGTCGGTAGGCTCGTCGCGTGGCTGAACTCCAGATCCCTGACGAGCGCTCGCGGTGGCGCTGCGCCCACTGCGGCAACCTCACTCGATTCGACGTCCTCCGCAGTGCTCGCACGCGGGAGTTCTGGCATCTGGCCATGAGCGGCGAGCCGGTGATCGACGAGCGCGAGGTGCTCTCCGAGACCGTCGAGCAGGTCATCTGCCGGTGGTGCGGTGCAGGTGACCGCGTCGAGATCGTCGCGCGGCCGCAGTTCGGTGGTCCAGGCGACGAAGGCCCGGGCGACGGCGGTCCGTGATCGGTTGCTCGGCTGCGGTGTCAGAGGGTCGTTCTACCGTTCCCGCATGATCATCGACTGTGATTCGTGCGCTCATTCCCCAAGCCGCACGGGCGACCGCCTTGCGTGCGACGACTGCGTTGTCTCGGTCCTCCTCGGGCCGATCGACGCCAGCGGGCCGGTGACCCAGATCGCTGACGAGCACGCGCGGGCGGTCAGCGTCCTGGCCGACTCTGGCCTCGTTCCGCCCCTGCGGCTGGTTCGGCCCTCACGGGCCAGCTGACCTCAGGGTGGCGTTCGTCACGCCCCATGAGGCTCACAGGAAATGCAGGCGTTTTGTCCCAGTTAGTATGCACAGCTGGGGGAACGGCCGACCCGCGTCCGGCGTCGGACGGATAGCATGGGTCACCCCAGTCCGGGCCTGACCCTGATTCCGTTGCCGCCAGCAGCGTCGTCATCGAGGCCGCAAAACGAAGGGATGACCGCGTGCTCCAGGGAACTGCGCGCCGTTGGCGCGTCAGCTCACCGACGAGCGGTCCTCGCACCCTCGGATTCCGGCCCTCCCGAAGCGTCGTGGGCGCCGCGCTGGCCCTCGTCGTCCTGTTCGCAGGTTTCGTCGTCGCCCCGGATTCGTCGGCTGCACCCACCCCGAGCCGCGACATCAATCAGGTGGCCAGCCAGGTTCGTGACCTCGAGATGCAGGCTGAGTCCGCGACGGAGCGGTATAACAACGCCCGAAACGAGCTGGCCGACGTCCAGGCGCAGCTTGACGCCCTGAAGCAGCGCAGCAAGCGCGAGAGCCGTCACTTGCAGCAGGTCCTGGCCTCGGTCGACGACCTCGCCCGATCGGCCTATACCAGCGGCGGCATGGACACGTCCCTTCAAGTGCTGCTCGCCGAGAACCCCTCGGAGTTCCTCGCGCAGGCCGCGGCACTCGATCAGGTGGCGCAGTCGCAGTCGGCCGCGATCCGCCGCACCCAGACGGCGCGCGTCCGCCTTGCCCAGAGCCAGGCCGCCATCAAGGACAAGGAGGCCCTGGCGCAGAGCAAGCGCACCGACATGGCCTCTGCCAAGGCCGATGCCGACAAGCGGCTCGCCGATGCCCAGGCGCTGCTCGCCAGTCTCAAGGCCGCCGAGCGGCAGCGCCTCGCGCAGTTGGCTGCCCAGCAGCGACGCTCCTCGTTCTCAGCGGCGCGCAGCGCAGCGCTTCAGCTGCCGTCCGGCAGCTCCGCCAGCGCGGCCGGCGGCGGGTTCGCCGGCGGCGGGCGGGGTGCCCTTGCGGTCCGCTACGCGCTATCGCACGTGGGGCAGTCCTACGTGGCCGCTGCCGCGGGGCCCAGCGCGTTCGACTGCTCGGGTCTGACCCTCGCCGCCTGGCGACAGGCCGGCGTCTCACTCCCGCATTACAGCTTCTCGCAGTACAGCACCACGCGGCACATCCCGCTGAGCATGGCCCAGCCCGGTGACCTGCTGTTCTTCTTCGGTGGCGGCACTCACCACGTGGCGATGTACATCGGCGGCGGCAAAATGGTGCACGCCGCGAACCCCAGCAGCGGCGTGATCGTCAGCAGCGTCAACGAGGGCTGGTACCAGCAGCGTTTCAGCGGCGTGGGCCGCGTCGTCGGCTGATCGTCCACTGCAGCACGCCGCGTCAATCCCGACGTTTCTTGCGACGCAGGACGCTGCAGTCGGCGTCAGGAGTAGAGGGACTCGACGTCGGCTGCGAACTCGTTCATCACCACGTTCCGCTTGAGCTTCAGCGACGGCGTGATCTGGCCGCCTTCCTCCGTCCAGTCGACGGTGAGGATCTTGAACTTCTTGATCGCCTCCGCATGCGACACGGCCTTGTTGGCGTCATCGACGGCGAGCTGAATCGCCGCGTTCAGGCCAGGGTCGTCCACCATGTCCGCGACCGTCGAGTTCGCCGGCTTGTTGTTCTGCTTGACCCAGGCAGGGAAGGACTCGGGGTCGATGGTGACCAGGGCGGCGATGAAGGGCTTGTTGTCGCCGACGACCATGCACTGGCTGACCAGCCAGTTGCCGCGCAGCCGGTCCTCGAGGACGGCCGGCGCGACGTTCTTGCCCGCAGCCGTGACGAGCAGTTCCTTCTTGCGGCCGGTGATCTTGACGAATCCGTCGTCGTCGATCTCGCCGATGTCGCCGGAGTGGAACCAGCCGTCGGCCTCGATCGCCTCGCGCGTGGCCGCGTCGTTGTTCCAGTAGCCGACGAAGATCTGGTCGCCGCCAAGGAGCAGTTCGCCATCCGCGGCGACCTTGACCTTGGCACCCGGAAGCGGCTGTCCGACCGAGCCGATGCGGATCGCGCTCGGGCGGTTGACGGTGGTGGCCGCCGATGTCTCGGTCAGGCCGTAGCCCTCGAGGATCGTGACGTTGATGCCGCGGAAGAAGTGGCCGAGGCGGGCGCCGAGGGGGCCGCCGCCGGAGACCGCCCAGCGCATGTTGCCGCCCATCGCCTGGCGCAGCTTGCCGTAGACCAGCCGATCGAAGACCGCATGCTTGATCTTCAGCATCAGGCCGGGGCCGCCGTTGTCCATCGCCTCGCTGTACTCGATTGCCGTCGCGGCGGCGGTGTCGAAGATGCCGCCCTTGCCGTCGGCCACTGCCTTCTGCTGCGAGGCGTTGTAGATCTTCTCGAAGACGCGGGGAACGGCGAGCAGGAATGTCGGCTGGAACGACTGCATGCCGGGAAGGAGCGCCTTGATGTCGGCGCTGTGGCCCAGGCGCACGCCTGCGCGGATGCAGCCGAGCTGGATGGCCCGGCCGAAGACGTGGGCGATCGGCAGGAACAGCAGTGTCGACGAGCCCTCGACAAGGAACACATCGGGCAGTCCGTTGACGACGTTGTCGACCTCGAACATGAAGTTGCGGTGTGTCAGCGTGCAGCCCTTGGGGCGGCCCGTGGTGCCCGACGTGTAGATGATCGTGGCCACCGAGTCCGGGGTGAGCGTCGCGCGCCGCGCCTCGAGGTCGGCGTCCGAGACCACCGTGCCCTCCTTCTTGAGGTCGTCGATGATGCCGTCGTCGAACACCCACATGCGTGTGACGGTCGGGATGTCGACCGCGACCTCGTCGAAGGCCGCCTTGTTCCTCTCGCTCTCGAAGAAGACGGCAACCGCGCCGGAGTCGCTCAGCATCCACTGGATCTGCTCGGCGGACGACGTCTCGTAGACGGGCACGCTGACGGCGCCGGCGTACCAGATGGCGTAGTCGACCAGGGTCCACTCGTACCGCGTACGGCTCATGACGCCGATGCGCTCACCGGCCTGCACGCCATTCGCGACGATGCCCTTGGCCACCGCCTTCACCTCGTCCAGGAACTGCTGGGAGGTGACCCCGACCCACGCTTCCCCCCGGGGCACAGACAGCGCCACGTGTGCAGGGCGGTTCTCGGCGTTGTCGACGATGTGGTCGACCAGACTCCCGGTCGTGGGAGTGGGTACGACTGCGGGTACGGCGAATTCAGTCTTCATCCATTTAACGTAGAACAGATCGACAGGGTTAGCGACCGGTTCGACCGGGAAGGCGCTGCTGGGCGATGATGGGCCTCGCGCAGTTTCTCCCTCCGAACAGGACCACTCATGCGGGTTCACGTCGCCAGCGACGTCCACGGCGCCGCCGCCGCCCTTGCGCGGGCTGGTGCGGATTGCGACGTTTTCGTCTGTCTCGGCGACTTGATCTTGTTCCTCGACTATGACGATCCGCGGCAGGGGATCTTCGCTGACCTCTTCGGAGCCGACCATGCCCGCGACTACATCGAGGCCCGGACGGCCAACGACTTCGCCCGCGCCCACGAGCTCAGCTCGGCGGCCTGGGCCGCGATCGGAGTGACGGATCCCGCGGACCGCTGGCCGATGCTCGAGTCGATGGTGCGGGCGCAGTACGACGAACTGTTCGAGGCGATGCCCACCCCGGCCCTGTTGACCTACGGAAACGTGGACATCCCGTCCCTCTGGCCGGACTACACGCAGGCAGGTCACGATGTGGTCGACGGGGCGACCCGCGAGGTGGGTGGGCTCACCTGGGGGTTCGTAGGCGGCGGCCTGACCAGTCCGATGCGCACGCCGTACGAGATCGCGCCCGAGGCGTATGCCCAGAAGGTGGCGGCCCTCGGCCCCGTCGATGTCCTGTTCAGCCACATCCCGCCGGCCATCCCCGAACTGACGTACGACGTGGCGGCCCGGCGCTTCGAGCTCGGCAGCCGGGCACTGCTGGAGTACGTGCTCGATGTGCAGCCGCGTTTCCACCTGTTCGGCCATGTCCACCAGCCGCTGACGGCGCGCACCCGGGTCGGGCGCACCGAGTGCATCAACGTCGGCCACTTCCACGGTCGGCAGACACCCTTCGCCATCGATCTCTAGGGCCGCGGTCGAGGCGGTAGCCTTCGGACCATGGCCGACCAGACCGAGTCCAGCATCGTCATCAACGCGGCACCGGCCGCGATCATGGACGTCATTGCCGACCTGCCCGCCTACCCGGAGTGGAGCGACGGCATCAAGGATGTCAAAGTCCTCGCCGTCTACGAGGAGGACAACCGGCCCGCCGATGCGCACTTCAACCTGGTCTCGGGCGCCATCAAGGACGACTACGAACTCGAGTACGACTGGAACGGCAACTCGAGCGTGTCGTGGACGCTCACTAAGGGCGACATGCTCACCGCGATGGACGGGATCTACGAACTCGTCGACAACGGCGACGGATCCACCACGGTGCACTACCGGCTCAGCGTCGACGTCAAGATCCCGATGATCGGGATGATCAAGCGCAAGGCGGAGAAGGTCATCGTGGATACCGCGCTCAAGGGGCTGAAGAAGCGTGTCGAATCAGGCCCGGCTAATCCTTCTTAGCGGCACCGGAGGCAGCGGCACGACAACGCTGGTCGAGGCGTCCCGCGCGGCCGCACACGACGAGGGCCTGCGTGCAGTCGTCGTCGACGCGGTCCATCCGGCTTTGGACGACGAATTCGCCCGGAACGTTCGGGATCTTGCGGGCGTCCTGGTGGGCTGGCTCGACGCAGATGACCTCCCGCTCGAGGCCTGGAGCTGCCTGCTGCCAGTGCGTCAGATGGCTGCCTGGGACCAGATCGCGAGCGCACTCGATCAGCCGCAGGTCGACGTCGTGCTGGTCGACTGCGGGAGCCTTCGCGAGTCGCGCGCGCTCATGGAGTTCGCCGCCACGAGCCGACGCCTGCTCGATGCTGCGGTGACCCCGAGCCTGGCGATGCGCAGCCAGGCCGCCCCCGTCGGGTCGAGCGAGGTTCACTTCGACGTCGTCAGCGACCTGCGCGACCGCCTCGCCGCAGTGGTGCGACTGGTGGAGAGCAGTCGTACGACGATGCGGCTGGTGACTGTCCCGGAGGAGGCGCAGGTGACGCGAACCCTGCGCGCCCAGGCGGCGTTCGCTCTGCTCGGCGTCCAGGTGGAGGCGATCATCCTGAACCGGTTCGCCCGCAAGTCCGAAGCAACCGGACGATCAGCGCTGACCGCGCAGGAGGCCCAGCTCGAGCGGGCCGAGCAGTCCTCGGCGGGCTCGTGGGTGTGGAAGTCCACGTCGACGCTGCGGCCGATCCCCAAGGACCGGTCGGTCGCCGGGCCACTCGGCGGCGTCGTCGTGCTCCGCATCGACGACCTTGAGGTCGTGGTCGAGGACGAGCAGTACTCGCTGGTCCTGCCGCTCGTCGGCGACGCCGCGCGCACCGCTTGCGTCGGTCGGGCCGGCGACGAGCTCGTGGTCGAGTTCGACGGCCTGCATCGCTGGCTGCCATTGCCGGCGGTGCTTCGTCGGTGCCATGCGGTGGACGCGACGCGGACGGGCACCAGCCTCGTCGTCTCGTTCGTGCCCGATGAGTCCCTCTGGCGGAAAGCGCCCGAGCCCGAGCAGGTCGCATGACCGCGCGCACGCCCTGGTGGTTCTCCGGGGACACGGAGGAACGGTCCGACGCCGGGCCAGGTGCCGACGAGACGGCATCGGCTCCAGAGTCGGAGGCCGACGCAACCGAGTCGGACGCTGCGGGCGCCCGCGACTGGGCAGGCCTGGTCTCGGGCGCGCAGCGAGTGGTCGACTGGGCGACCGAGCGCCTGCTTGCCCCGCACGCCGAGCACGAGGATCCACGCGACCATCCGGACTGCGTCATCTGCCGCACGATGAGCGTGCTCGGCGACGTCGGGCTGAGAGCCCCCTCACCGGCCGACCAGGCCGATAGCGCCGATGCCGCGTCGGAGCAACTGCCCGGCCAGGGCCCAACGGGCGGTGCCCCACGGCCGGCGGATCGGCCGGGCGTCCGGTGGATCCCGATTCGCGGTGAATCGACCGGGTCCTAGGCTGTCGACGTGGGCCACAGCATCGGCGTCGACATCGGCGGCACCAAGATCCTCGCGGGCGTGGTCGATGACCACGGCAACGTCCTGGCCACCGCTCGTCGGGCCACTCCGCGCAACGACGCCAACGACGTGCTCGAACTCGTCGGCGATGTCGTCAACGAACTCAAGGCGGGTGCCACCGAGTCGCTGATGGGCGTCGGCCTCGGAGTCGCGGGTCTGGTCGATGCCGATCGCTCGAGGGTGTACTTCGCGCCCAACCTGCGCTGGTCGCAGGTGCCGGTGCGCGTGCTCCTCGAGGCGTCGACGGGTCTCCCGGTGGTCGTCGAGAACGACGGCAACGTGGCCGCTTGGGGCGAGGCCCGCTTCGGCGCCGGTCGTGGTGTAGCCGACCTGACCCTGGTGACCGTGGGCACCGGCATCGGCGGTGGCATCGTCGTCAATGGCTCGCTCTTCCGCGGAGCGCACGGTGCGGCCGGCGAGATCGGCCACATCAATGCGGTTCCGGACGGCCGTCCCTGCGGGTGCGGGCGGAACGGGTGCCTGGAGCAGTACGCAAGCGGCAACGCGCTTGTGCGCGAGGCGCGCCTTCTTGCGGCCGAACGGCGCACCGAGGCCGGCGTGCTGCTCGAACTCGGCGACGGAACTCCCGAGGGAGTTCAGGGAGTGCACGTGACGGAGGCCGCCCTCGCGGGGGATCCGATCGCCATGGAGGCGTTCACCATCGTCGGCACGTGGCTGGGTCGCGGACTTGCGGACCTCGCAGCCGTGCTCGACCCCGAGGTCTTCGTCATCGGCGGCGGGGTGTCCGAGGCAGGCGACCTCCTGCTCGCCAGCGCCCGTCAGACGTTGGCCGACAAGCTCATCGGCCAGCAGAACCGCCCGGCACCGGTCGTCAAGACGGCCGAGCTCGGCAACACCGCTGGTCTCGTCGGCGCGGCCGACCTGGCCCGCATCCCGCGCATCTGACGCGCTAGACGACGGCCCCGTCGTCGTCCTCGTCGCGATCGTTCATGCGCCAGATCAGCGACACGAAGCCACCGATGGACAAGATCACGCCGAGGTCGGCCATCCACCGATCCCATTCCAGCAGCGTGGTGACGAGGACCAGCAGGGGTCCGACGATCACCGCAGCCCAGGAGAATCTGCCGATGGCGTCGGACGGCTTGGGGATCGGCGGAGGCGTCGGGGGCACGTAGCCCTCGTCCTCGTCGACGTCCTCTGCCTCAGGCGGCGCCGGCTGAGCTGCTGTCTGGGCGGCTGGAGGTTTCGGGGAATCCCTGGGGAACTCCGGGCCGAGGTCGATCTGCCCGCTGAGGTCGGCCACGATCGCGTCCCAGGCAGCCTTCTCATGCTCGGGCAGGTCCGATCCGGTCCCGCTCACGGTCGACTCATGCGGACAGTCGCCGGACGAAGGCGATGCTGTCGCGGTGGATCACTTCCGCGTCGTAGTCGAGCGTCGCAACGTGGTACGAGTCCGGGAGGAGGACCTCCTCGATGTCGGCCGACGAGACGTTCGCGAGGATGAAGGCGGAGTTGCTCGGCTCGACGACGTGGTCCTCGAGGCTGCGGAACAGCAGCAACGGAACCTTGACCTTGCCGATGTCGGTCTTGATCAGCTTCCACATCTGCTGCATCGAGTGGGCCGCCTTCAGCGGGATCTTGTCGTACGCACCCTCGTCCTGGTCGGGCTTGTTGATGTCGTTGGAGATGCCAGGGAACCCGCCGACGAAGCGCTGGAGCACCGGCAGGGCGAAGCGGTCCAGGCGCTCGGTGTGCACCGCAGGATTGACCAGCACGATGCCGCTGATGTCGTCGCCGTGCTCCTCGGCCAGCTTCAGGGTCAGCGACCCGCCCATGGACAGGCCCATGACGAAGACGTGCTCGCAGGAGGCGCGCAGTTCCTGGAAGTTGCGCAGTGCCTCGGCGTACCAGTCCTCCCACGTGGTCAGGTTCATCTCCTGCCAGGTCGTGCCGTGGCCGGGAAGCCGCGGCACTCGGATGGTCCAGCCCTGACCGCTGAGTTCCATCGCCCACGGCGTCATCGACTTGGGCGAACCGGTGAAGCCGTGGAGGACGAGGATGCCGATGTGATTGCCTTCGGCAGACCAGGGCTCGGCATGCGGCGCGACGGCCATGGGAATCCTTTCGAGGCGAGTCGTCGCCGACCGGCGACCCGCCCACTAGTCTGCCATCCGGAAGGAGATGCCAACCGTGCTGTACTGGTTCTTGAAGTACATCCTCGTCGGGCCGTGGTTGCGCGTCCTCTTCCGCCCGTGGGTTGAGGGGCTGGGCCACATCCCCGATGACACGCCCGCGATCCTGGCCAGCAACCACCTGTCCTTCTCGGACTCCTTCTTCCTGCCGCTGGTCGTGCCGCGCCCGATCACGTTCCTTGCGAAGAGTGACTACTTCACCGGCAAGGGGATCAAGGGCTTCTTCACCAAGGCGTTCTTCGCCGGCGTGGGGCAGGTCCCGGTCGACCGCTCCGGCGGCCGGGCCTCAGAGGCAGCGATCCGCACCGGACTGCGCATCCTGAGCGAGGGGAACCTGCTGGGGATCTATCCGGAGGGCACTCGCTCGCCGAACGGGACCCTCTACCGCGGGAAGACCGGCGTCGCGCGCATGGCGATGGAGGCCCAGGTCCCGATTGTCCCGGTCGCGATGATCAACACCTACGAGATCCAGCCCCCCGGGCAGGTGCGCCCCCACATCCGTCGCGTGGGCGTTCGCATCGGCAGGCCGTTGGACTTCAGCCGCTACGAGGGCCTGGAGAACGATCGCTTCGTCCTTCGGTCCATCACCGACGAGGTGATGTACGAGCTGATGTCCCTGTCGGGCCAGGAGTACGTCGACATGTACGCCACGCGCGCCAAGGAGCTCATCGCCCAGGGCTCGCCCGCCGATTCGCGGTCGATGGTGCCGCCGCCGAAGTAGTCGCTGACCTCAGGTCGCCCAGTGCTTCGCGCGCTCCACTGCGCTGCGCCAGCGCGTGTGCGCTGCACCGTCTGCCGTTCCGGGCTGGAATACCCCTGACGAGTGACGCGTGGATGCGAGGGCGTCGAACGACGGCCAGATGCCCACGCCCAGGCCCGCGAGGAAGGCAGCGCCCAGGCCCGTGGTCTGCAGCTCGGCGGACCGATCGACCGGCAGCTGCACGGCGTCGGCCTGCAACTGGCACAGCAGGTCATTTGCTGCGGCGCCGCCGTCGATCGCCAGGCGCGTGAGCGGGACGCCGCCATCGGCGCTCATCAGCGACACCACGTCGCTCACCTGGAACGCGATGGCGTCGAGCGCGGCTCGGGCGATGTGCGCGCGAGTGGTCCCGCGGGTGATGCCGATGATCATGCCGCGGGCCGTCGGGTCCCAGTCAGGCGCGCCGAGACCGGTGAGGGCTGGGACGAACACGACTCCGCCGGAGTCGCTGACGGTGCTGGCGAGGCTCTCCGACTCGGCCGCGCTGTCGATGATGCCCAGTCCGTCGCGCAGCCATTGGATGGCTGCCCCGGTCACGAAGACCGCACCCTCGAGAGCGAAGTCCCGGCGGCCGTCGGGGTGCGCGAGGGCCACCGTGGTGAGCAGGCCATGCGTCGATCTCGCAGGCTCGCTGCCCGTGTGCACCAGCAGGAAGGAACCGGTGCCGTAGGTGCACTTCGCTGCGCCGGTGGCGAAGCCGGCCTGACCGACGAGGGCCGCCTGCTGATCCCCGGCGATGCCGGCGATCGGCACATCGAGGCCGAGGAACACCGTGGGATCGGTGTGCGCGATGTGGCCGTACGACGCCTTGATCTCGGGAAGGGCACCCATCGGCACGTCGAGGAGCGAGCACAGTTCCGGACTCCACGCGCCGGTCGACAGGTCGTACAGCAGCGTGCGGGACGCATTGGTCCCGTCCGTGACGTGGTGAAGTCCTCGCGACATGCGCGCGATGAGGTACGAGTCGACCGTGCCAATCGCAACGCGGCCCGACACGACCTGCGCCCACGTTGCCGGATCGTTCTCGCGGACCCACGCGATTTTCGTGCCCGAGAAGTAGGGATCCAGCCGGAGCCCGGTGAGCTCCTGGACGCGGTCCGCGTGGCCCGCGGCGGCCAACTCCTCGCACATCGAGGCTGTGCGACGGTCCTGCCACACGATGGCGCGTCGCGGAGCCCCGAGCGTCTCGCGATCCCAGAAGCAGACCGTCTCCCGCTGGTTGGTGATCCCGACGGCGCGGATCGTGAGGTTCGTCTTCGACAGCGCCTCACCGGTCGCCGACAACGTGGCGGCCCACATCTCCCGCAGGTCGTGCTCGACCCAGCCGTCGGCGGGGAAGTGCTGCGGGAACTCGCGGTAGCCGCGCGAGACGACCACGGCGTTCGCGTCGACTACGAGGGCCGTGATGCCCGTGGTCCCGGCATCGATGGAGAGGACGGCGTTAGTGGTCACCCTCGAACAATAGGAGTTCGCGTTGGCGTACGGTTCCGCGATGACCTTCTCAATCGTCGCCCGTCTCGATGACGGCGTCCCCGGCGTCATCGGCCCCGCCTGGGGTGTCGCTGTCGCGAGCAAGTTCCTGGCGGCCGGCGCGGTCGTGCCCGGCGCACGAGCCGGGGTTGGGGCCATCGCCACGCAGGCCTTCGCGAACCTTCGCTATCTACCCGACGGGCTCGCTGCACTCGCCGCCGGAGCGGGTGCCGCCGAGGTCATGGCGTCCTTGACCGCGACTGACGATCTCGTGGGCCAGCGGCAGGTCGGCGTCGTGGACGCGGCGGGCGGATCGGCGTCCTTCACGGGCGGGGAGTGCTTCTCGTGGGCCGGCGGCCTGTCGGGGGAGGGCTACGCGATCCAGGGCAACATCCTGGCCGGGCCCGAGGTGGTGGACGCCATGCGCGCCGCATGGCTGGCTGCTGAGGGCCCGCTGTCGGCGCGCCTGGTGGCGGTCCTGCTGGCCGGCGACCGGGCCGGGGGCGATCGGCGCGGGCGCCAGAGCGCCGCGGTGCTCGTCGTCGCCGAGGCGGCCGGGTACGGCGGCGGCAGTGACGTCGCGGTCGACCTGCGGGTCGACGACCATGCCGACCCTGTCCCCGAACTGCAGCGACTTCTCGGCGTCCACACGCTGCTGTTCGGTCGTCCCGAGCGCACGCTGCCACTGGCGGGTGACACCGCGCGCCGCGTGCGGGGCGCCCTCGACACGCTCGGCTTCGACGACCCGGACCTCGACAAGGCCCTGAACGACCTCGCCGGCATCGAGAACCTCGAGGAGCGAATGGTGCCCGGAGCCGTCGACGTGGTGGTGCTGGAGCACATTGAGCGCCTCGCCGCCCGCACGCGTGATGACAGCGATTACATGGCTCGCTAGAGTGTGCGCGTGATCTGGGCCTTCGGCGCCCGGGCGGAACTGGGGCCACAAGCCCGCAACGAAAGGGTGCATGACCGATGCGCGTGGGTGTTCTTACTGGCGGCGGGGACTGCCCCGGCCTGAACGCGGTCATCCGCGCGGTCGTGCGGCGTGGCGTGACCGAGTACGGCTACGAGTTCGTCGGGTTCCGTGACGGCTGGAAGGGCCCGCTGGAGGGCCTGACGATGCCGCTGGACATCCCGACCGTCCGCGGCATCCTGCCCCGTGGCGGCACCATCCTCGGCTCGTCGCGCACGAATCTCGTCAAGATCGACGGCGGCATCGAGCGCACGGAGGAGAACCTCAAGAAGCTCGGCATCGATGCCCTCATCGCCATCGGCGGCGAGGACACGCTGGGTGTCGCCACGACGCTGACCGAGCACGGCTTCCACGTCATCGGCGTCCCGAAGACCATCGACAACGACCTCAGCGCCACCGACTACACCTTCGGGTTCGACACTGCCGTCGGCATCGCGACGGAGGCGATCGATCGCCTGCACACGACGGCGGAGTCGCACCACCGCATCCTCATCTGCGAGGTCATGGGCCGACACGCGGGCTGGATCGCCCTCCATTCCGGCATGGCCGGCGGCGCGAACGTGATCCTCATCCCCGAGGTGAACTTCGACATGGACGAGGTCATCGGCTGGGTCGAGTCCCGCTTCAAGGCCAGTTACGCGCCGATCATCGTCGTGGCTGAGGGCGCGATCCCGGCAGATGGCGACCTGATCACCAAGGACCAGACGCGCGACTCGTTCGGCCACGTCAAGCTGTCGGGCATCGGAGAGTGGCTGGCTCAGCACATCGAGGCGCGCACCGGCCACGAGGCCCGCACGACCGTGCTCGGCCACATCCAGCGTGGCGGCTCGCCCACGGCGTACGACCGCGTCCTGGCGACGCGGTTCGGGCTCAACGCCATCGCCGCCGTCAAGGACCAGGACTGGGGCAAGATGGTGGCCCTTCAGGGCACGGACATCGTCCGCGTCCCGTTGCAGGCGGCTACGGGCGTGCTCAAGACCGTCCCCATCGAGCGCTACGAGGAAGCGAAGTCCTTCTTCGGATAGGCGTGCCTTAGCCTTCTCCCATGCCTACCCCTCTCGCGTGGCCAGACCTGCCGGCTGCACAGCAGCCGCCGTGGCCCGACGTCGACGAGCTGCAGGCAGCGCTCGACGAGCTCTCTGCGCTGCCGCCGCTGGTCTTTGCGGGTGAGTGCGACCTGCTCGGCGCACGGCTCGCGGAGGCGGCGCACGGTCGCGCCTTCGTGCTGATGGGTGGGGACTGCGCCGAGACCTTCGCAGCCAACAACGCCGACTCCATCCGTGCGCGCCTGAAGACGGTGCTGCAGATGTCCGTCGTCCTGACATACGCCGCCTCAATGCCCGTCATCAAGGTCGGGCGCTTGGCGGGCCAGTACTTCAAGCCGCGCAGCAAGGTGATCGAGTCCCGCGACGGCGTCGAGCTGACGTCGTACCTCGGCGATGCGGTCAACTCCCTTTCCTTCGACGCCGCTTCGCGCCGGCCTGACGCCCAGCGGCTGGTGCGCGCCTACAACGCGTCGAGCGCGGCTCTCAACCTCGTTCGCGCGTTCACGCAGGGCGGCTACGCGGACCTTCGCCAGGTCCACGCGTGGAACCAGGACTTCGTTCGGGATTCGATGGCCGGGCAGCGGTACGAGCAGATGGCGGCCGAGCTCGATCGCGCGCTGGCCTTCATGCGCGCCATCGGGGCAGATCCTGAGGAACTCCAGCGGGTGGAGTTCTACGCAGCGCACGAGGCACTCTCGATCGACTACGAGCGCGCCCTCACGCGGATCGACTCGCGCACGGGCCTGCCCTACGACGTGTCCGGTCACTTCCTGTGGATCGGCGAGCGCACGCGTCAACTCGATGGGGCCCACGTGCACTTCGCCTCGACGATCCGCAACCCGATCGGCGTCAAGGTGGGTCCGACGGCGTCCCCTGACGACGTCGTCCAGCTGGCCGAGGTACTCAACCCCGATCGCGTGCCCGGTCGCCTGACGCTGATCACCCGCATGGGTGCCGGCCACGTGCGCGACGCGCTGCCGGGGATCGTCCAGAAGGTCGAGGGCAGCGGCGTGCCCGTCGTGTGGGTCTGCGACCCGATGCACGGCAACACCCGCGAGGCCGCAACCGGCCACAAGACGCGGCTGTTCGACGACGTGGTCTCCGAGGTCGAGGGCTTCTTCGAGGTGCACCGCGAGCTCGGCACAATTCCGGGCGGCATGCACATCGAGCTCACCGGCGACGACGTGACCGAGTGCATCGGCGGTACCGGCGGCGTCCTCGAGGGCAACCTCGGCGACCGCTACGAGACGGCATGCGATCCGCGGCTCAACCGCGAGCAGAGCCTGGAACTTTCGTTCATGGTCGCCGACATGCTCATGATGCGGTGACGCGATGAGGCGTTCGCTTCCGTGATGGCGCACTCGATCGGTGCCCTCCTGTCGGCCACGTACAAGACGCCGGCCGGGCGACTGACGGTCGTCGTCGACCCGCATGCTGCTGGTGATCTGGGGCCGGCCGAATACGGGGCCGTCGTCATCGGGACGTTCAGCGAGCTGGACGAGGCGCTTGAGCGGCTCGCCGGCGATGCGCGCACGGTCCGGCCGCGCAGCACGGTCCCGTTCATCAAGGACGTCCTCGAGCGCTATGCCGACGGTGACCTGGACGCGCTCGACGAGGTCTCGGTGACTCAGCCAGGCGGACCGTTCCAGCAGCGGGCGTGGCGCGCGATGCGGGCGATCCGCGCGGGCAGCGTCGACACCTACGCCGGGCTGGCGCGCCGCGCCGGCACGCCGCGGGCGGCCCGCGCGGCCGGCACCGTGTGCTCGTCCAACATGGTGGCGCCCTTCATTCCGTGCCATCGCGTGGTCGCGTCCAACGGCATCGGCGGCTACGGCTACGGCCTCGACATCAAGGTCGCGCTCCTCGAACACGAAGGCGTCCTGCTCTAGCCCTTCCCCTCCACCACCACAATCGCCGAGCGGCCACAAGTCGCCACTCGACGGGAGGGTGGGTGGTGGTGGGGGGGCGGCGCGTCAGGGTTGGACGAGGGTGGCCAGGCGGTCGATGGTGACGTCGAGGTCGTCGGTGGTGGTGCTCGGGTTGATGATGCACAGCCGGAAGACCGTGCGTCCGCGCAGGACGGTGC
>Ga0194043_1000026_pt1 | contig 58804 bp, 46 predicted proteins | sample JunL4415m_MetaG_FD_161274 | JGI IMG/M metagenome (GOLD analysis project Ga0194043, IMG submission 161274) | Anoxic zone freshwater microbial communities from boreal shield lake in IISD Experimental Lakes Area, Ontario, Canada - Jun2016-L442-15m | ecosystem: Environmental > Aquatic > Freshwater >...
CCATGGTCGAGCCTGCACGACGCGAGATAGCTACTAAGACGAGCTCCCCGCCCGTCTCAGCAAGCAAGACAGACGACGGCTTCACGCTCGCCCAGTCCGCTGAGTTGAGCGTTGATGCCGTTCTCGCTCACCTTGTTACCCGGCCAGGGGGCCTCAACGCTTCTGAGGTAGCAGTTCGCCGCGCTCAGTTCGGTCCAAACGCGTTGCGCTCGCATGGAGCGAGTCCGTGGCATGTCTTCGCGAGCCAACTGCGCAATCCACTGTTGATCTTGCTGCTTGGTGCCGCCGCCGTCTCTACCGCTACCGGCGACACAACCAATGCAGCGATCATCACCGTGATCGTGTCGCTGTCGGTCGGGCTCGGGTTCTTCAACGAGTTCCGATCAGAACAAGCGGTGCAAGCACTGCACGACTCGATGCGTCGCTCAGCCACGATCACCCGTGAAGGAGCACCCATCACTGTCGATGTGGTCGACATCGTTCCCGGCGACATTGTGATGCTGCGTATGGGCGACATCGTCCCTGCCGACCTTCGACTCATTGCAGTCTCAGACCTTGAGTGTGACGAGTCGGTGCTTACCGGCGAATCAATACCAACTCCGAAGTCCACCGACGCAATTGCCCCAGGGCACGGCCCGCAAGAGTTGTCCTCGTGCGCGTTCATGGGAACAATCGTGCAACAAGGGAGCGGCACCGGCGTCGCTGTGTGCACAGGTCCGCGAACCGCATTCGGTCAGATCGCCCTGCAGCTGGGTGAGCGCCAACCGCAGACGGCGTTTCAGCTTGGTCTCGCGAGTTTCTCGAACCTGTTGATCCGCGTTACGGCCGCGCTCACGATCTCGATCTTCGTCATTAACTTGGTTCTTCATCGCCCGCTCATCGAAGCACTGTTGTTCTCGCTCGCCATCGCCATTGGGCTCACTCCTCAACTGCTTCCAGCAATCGTCACCATCAGCCTGTCCACCGGGGCACGTCGCCTCGCGCAACGCAAGGTGCTCGTGAAGCGACTCGTCTCCATCGAGGACCTCGGCAACATCACCACCTTGTTCACCGACAAGACCGGCACGCTCACCGAAGGCCACATCACCTTTGACCACGCGATTGGAGCAGATGGTGGTGGCGGGCCATCCGCCGATCGCACCCATCTTTTGGCGCTGCTGTGCAACGAGGCAATCCTCGACGGCACCCGGGCAGTGTCGGGCAATCAGCTCGATGTTGCTCTGTGGGACAACACTGCTTCACTTGCGGCAGAGGCCATCGCATGGAAGCGTGAGGCGATCGAACCGTTCGATCACAACCGGCGCGTGGCGTCGGTCATCGTGACGAATCCCTCCGGCGAGACGCTGATGATCACCAAAGGCGAACCCGAAGGCATCCTCACCCGTTGCCTTGAACTGCCGCCCGGCACGAGCGAAGCGTTAGACGCACTGTTCGATCAGGGTGCGCGCGTGATCGCAGTCGCGACGAAGGCACCACCCGCCAACCTTCAACTCACTCCGGCAGACGAGCACGACCTTCATTTTGAAGGATTCCTCACCTTCACCGATCGACCGAAAGCCGATGCGGCGGTTTCGTTGCAGCGACTTCGCGATCTCGGCATCGACGTCAAGATCGTCACTGGCGACAGCGAACGCGTTGCGATCAGGGTGTGCGCAGATCTTGGTATGGCAGTTACCGGCTCGTTGACCGGCGCTCAGGTGGCAGCAATGACCGACGAGCAACTCACATCGGCAATCACCTCAACGACAGTGTTCGCTCGTATCGGCCCCGACCAAAAGGCGCGAATCATTCGTATGCATCGTGCCGCTGGCGCCGATGTCGCGGTGATGGGCGATGGGGTTAACGACGCGGTCGCTCTGCACTGCGCCGACGTTGGGATTTCGGTAGACACTGCAACCGAAGTAGCCAAAGACGCCGCCGACATTTTGTTACTCGAGCGTGATCTTGGCGTGCTCGCCGATGGCGTGGTCGAGGGTCGACGCATCTTTGCGAACACCATCAAGTACGTGCTGATGGCCACGTCGTCAAACTTCGGCAACATGTTTTCGGCGGCTGGGGCATCGACATTCCTGTCGTATCTGCCGATGCTCCCCTCACAGATCTTGCTGAACAACCTCATCTACGACGTGAGCCAAATGGCAATCCCAGGCGACAACGTAGACCCCGAAGTGCTCGCCCGCCCCGCCCACTGGGACATCCACTTCATTCGCCGTTTCATGAGAGTCTTCGGACCAATCAGCTCGCTGTTCGACTTCGCCACCTTCGCCGTGTTGCTCGGCGTTCTGCACGCAGATCAACGCGAGTTCCGCACCGGTTGGTTCGTCGAATCACTGGCAACGCAGAGCCTGATCATCTTCGTGATTCGCACTCGACGCATTCCCTTCTTCCGGAGTCGGCCCAGCAAGGCATTGGCAATCAGCGCCGTCACCAGCGCAGCCATCGGAGCGTTGCTGCCCTTCTCGCCCTTCGCATCGATGCTCGGATTCACCCGCTTACCCGCATCGTTCTTCGGCGTTCTGCTGCTCTTGGTGCTGGGCACTACTGCGCTGGCCGAGACAGCCAAGCGGTGGTTCTATGCATCGGCGCAACGAGCCGAAGTTCAACCCGTTGGCGTACTGCCCAAACACGAACATCACATTCATCGACGCGCTGCAGGCTTCAGCCACAACGGACCTCTTCAACCGTCGAAGAGCACACCTGTAGAGTCACGGCGTGACTCTTGAACTCGCTGCCGATGACATCCCTGTGGCCCACACACCCGCAGGTGGGTACGGCCCCAACTTCCCCCCGCTGATTCTTGCGGGCTGCAACGAGCCATTGGTCGCTGGAGCCCCCGATCTGCGCGGCGTCTGGAAGGTGCTGCACGCTCTGCGCGGCGGCCAACCCGTGCCCGACGACGACCGCCTGTTGAGCTACACCGAGCGCATCGAGCAATGCGGTAATCGCATTGTCGACTGCGGCGGCGGCACCATCGCCGATGCTCGAGCCGACGGCACCGAAGCCAACGGCGTGCACGATGTTTCGGTGTTCGACTACACCACACCCATCCATGTAATCGCGTCGTATGAAGACGGCGTGTTCGTGTTGCGGCCCGTTGGCATGCCGGGCATCGAAGTCACTCGTCGGCTCAATGCCGATGGGCACATGGTCTGGACCCGCCCCGATATGGGCGGGGTTGTGATCACGCTCGAACGGGTCAGCGACCCGATCTAAGCGCCGCCCCGGTCACTCGCCGGTGAGTTCTTTCTTGAGCTCACGCTTGAGGAACTTGCCGCTGGCGTTGCGCGGAATCGGCTCGTCGCGGAACCAAAACTTGGTGGGGATCTTGTGCTTGGCCACGCTGGCGCCGAGGAACTCGCGCAGCTCGTCGGCCGACAGCTCGTGACCGGGGCGCAACACAATGACTGCTGCTACTTCTTCACCCAAGCGCTCTTCGGGGATGCCGAATACGCATGCCTCGGCGATGGCGTCGTGGTGATAGATGGCCGTCTCGACCTCGCTGCAGTACACGTTCTCGCCACCACGAATGACCATGTCTTTGGCGCGGTCGACGATGTAGATGAACCCGTCGTCGTCGATGCGAGCGATATCGCCCGTGTTGAGCCAACCATCGACAATGGTGTCGGCGGTAGCCTCGGGGCGATTGAGATAACCCTTGATGGTGATGCAACCGCGCACGCAGAGCACACCAACAGTGTTGGGACCAGCAGGCAAATCGTTGCCGTCTTCATCGACCAACTTGGTCTCGAGCGTTGGCACGGCAGGCCCGCACGACTCGGGTTTGGCGACGAACCAACGCGCCGAGTTGGCAGTGATGATTCCGTGAGTCTCGGTCATGCCGTATCCGGTGGATGGCTGACCGTTCTTCAACGCACCCGCGATCTTGTGCACGAGGTCGGGCTGCAATGCAGCGCCGCCGCCACCCAAACCGGCCAACGACGATGTGTCACGCGTTGCCCAATCGGGATGCATAAGCATCTCGCGGCTCATGGTGGGAACGCCCGAGAAGTTGGTGACCTTTTCGCGCTCGATGAGTTCGAGGGCACGGCCTGGATCCCACTTGTACATCAGCACAACCTTGGCGCCAGACAGTGTTGCCGGGTGCACGATGCAGTTGCATGCCGTCACGTGGAACAGCGGTGTTGGCGCCATGAACGAAGCCGGCAACGCTGGCGGAGCGGGCGGCGGGGCGGGCACATCGCCAGCGGCAATGGCCTTTTGCTCGGACATCGCCACGGCGGTGCTCATCGCGGCAATGTTCAAAATGTTGGCGACCGAACCACGGTTGGTGAGCTGTGCGCCCTTGGGGAAACCAGTGGTGCCCGAGGTGTAGAAGATGGTGGCATCGTCGTCGGAATCAATATCGACATCTGGCAGCGATCCGGGATCGGCCTCGGCCATGACATCGGACCAACGTGATCCGCTGGTTGGGATAGCCCTATCTGTGCGCACCGAGATGATGTGCATCTCGCGCTGGCTCGGCATGTGTAGCAAGCGCTCGAGGCGCTCGTCGTCGACAATCAACGCACGTGGCTCGCTGTCGTTGAGCGCGTATTCCATTTCTGGTGGAGTCCACCATGCGTTCATGCCGACCACCGCAGCGCCGATGGACACCGTGGCCCAGTAGCCCACGATCCACTCGGGGTAGTTGCGCATTGCGATGGCAACGCGCGTGCCGGGCTCTACGCCGTTGGCCAGCAAGTGCGCAGCTAGCTTGCGCACCTGACTCTGGACCTCGCCGTAGGTGTAGCGCTCGTCTTCGTAGACGAGGTAGTCCTTGTCGGCATAACCAGCCGTGGCTTCCCACAGCGCGCGCATGGTTGGCGGAGCAGAGACAAACGCCTTCGATGGCACACCGCGGATATCGATGATGGTGGTAGCGAAGGGAGAGCCGGGAGCATCAAGTTCGGCGCGGGCGGTGAGGTAATGGTGGATCACCTCATCAGTCTTGCCGATAGCAGGGCACCAACTTCCAGCCAGCGGTCGAATCGACGCTGTGAATGTGTCGGAATGCTCTATCGCCGCCACAAAATGTGGCGCAGGCTGACACCCAGTTCCTCTACGGAAGGGGCGTGAGATGCATAAGCAGCACGCAGTCCGATTTGCAGTCACTGTTGCCCTCGGTTGCACGGCGATCGTCGCATGCAGCGAGAGCAAGCCCACCGCCGCCGCGTGGAGAGCCAAGGTCGTGCCCATCTGTACTCAAATGATCGCCGACCGCAACGCTGGCACTGTGGGCTTCACAACAGCGGTACCCACCGTCGAACAGTTGAGCGCCTTTTACGTTGGATTCGCACCGCAGTTCGCTGCAGCGGCAAAGAAGATCGAAGCATTGACGCGGCCGAGCGGAATTGACTCCGAGCTTAAGACGCTCTTCGCTGCGCTCGATGCCGCCGTCGCTGATGCAGAGCAATCGGCAAAGGATCCCGCAGCTGTACAAGCTGAGATAGATGGTGGCGAGCAAACAAAGCCGGTGGTTCTCGCGCTTCAGGCAGCTACAACCGCCGCCGGTCTCCCAGAGTGCAACGGGTAACTATTCATCAACGGTGTTGAACATCGAGGCTGCTGGTCAAGTGCGCAGGGCTCGAGCCAAGGCGATGGCCTCGGTGACCAGCAACGGTCGGTCATAGGTCAACACCCGTGAGACCACCCCACCGAAGTCAGGCGCCACAAGCAATTCGGAACCACCGATCTCACCGAGTTGGCGCGGGTGGAACACCCAGCCCTGCGGCTGGTCTCCCCCATCGTCGAGCACTTGGTCGACCACAATGCTGGCCACCTTTGGGCCGCCATCAACAATGAAGCTCACCGTGTGCACTTGGCCGTCCCAGATTGACGAGGCGACTGCCACACGAGTGCCGAGACGAAGCTGGGTGCCGAAGCCATCGGTGATCAACAATTCGATCTCGCCATCATCGGTAACCGACACCTGATAACCCTTGGTGATCCGCTCGCTTGTTGGTTCTTCGCCTAACGCAGCAGTCACGTTCGAGAAGGCCGACAGCAACACCCGACGGTTGAGCACCGCACGAAGCTCGCCGCTGAATCGAATCGTGATGGTGAATCCGCCGCCGCTGCGCAGATCGGGTAGCACCGAGCTACGCGGTGCAACATTTCCAGCCAGCCAGTCGACGACCTTGCTTTCGCTGGGCACGAGCGAAAGCTCGTGTTGCGCGCGCAGGTACTGCAACAAACGCTGCTCGACCACGTGATAGCGCACGGCCAACTTGTTCGACTCGACATAGGCCAGCGTTCCATCGGATAGCTCCACCCAATCGGGATAACCGGGTCCATCGACGATGGCCCAGTCGGCGTTCCAGTCGGGCCGCTCCTCGAAGCCCTCACCGTCCCAATACAGCGCAATCTCGGGCTGGCTCCACGTGATGACGCCATCGTCAGCGCCGCGCCCCACGGTGATCCAATAGACACGGCGCCCGGTGTATCCGAGTCGGTCGGTACGACCGTTGTTATAGAAGAGCATGACGAACTCGGCGACCCCAGCATCGGAATTCGATGCGGAGCGCAGTCGATACGGCGTGATCGAACCTCGCGGATTCTTGATGACCTGTTGTCCGCCGTGGCCTACCGGCAGCCCTTCGTACGTAAGCCAAAACGGTTCACCCCACGAGAGGCCTGAATCGTTTGAGTAGGCCGCCGCTAATCGACCAGTCTCTGCTCGCCACAGCGAGAACAGCCGCGCAGGCAACCGATCGTTCACCGCCAGCACATGGGGCTCCTCGCCAAGGCAAAGCTCGCCGCCTGGTGCCTGCAGCCCAACATCGCCGATCGGCAATGTCTCCCATACTGCGTCGCCGAGATCCTTCACGTGCAACAGATTGGTACTGCGCAAGAAGAACACCTCGGAGCCCGGGGTCTCGCCGGCACCCTCGCGCGTCTTTTGAAACGCCATGTACACGGCGCCATCGATTACCGACGGCTTGTCACACAAGAACATGCCCATCGTCTCGCCACCCCACGGATTGTCGCGGTCGATGCGCGACCGCCGCACCGGCACGAGGTAACGCTGCGAACCCCACGTGCGACCAGCATCATCGGAAACCCGAAACCAGTAGCCCTCGTCGAGTTGCATATCGGTGCGTCGCAGCGGGGTCAAGGTGTCGTCGGCGTTGGGCGGATAGTGCGAGCCGTGATTCCATCCGTAGAACACGAAGATGCGCTCGCTGCCATCGGGCGCTCGATGAAGCAACTGGTACCCATCGTGCGATTGCCGCTCGGGCGAATCAATCGGCGCCAGCGCCGACCATGTCTTTCCGTTGTCGACGCTTCGCGTGCCGAACAACTGCAGCCCAGGTCCGCCCTCTCGATTTTCGGAGTGATGCAGCACCACCGACAACACAGTCGCGTCGAGTTCGCTGTCGTGCACCGCCACAATGTTTTGGCTGTCGTAGTAACCGTTGCGATCCGAGACCACGCTGCCAGCCTTCACATCACGTGGGTCCACCCGCGACACGAACGGAGTAAAGCCGTTGGGCGCCACGGCGAAACGAGATGGGTCGCTATGCATGCGCAAGATCATTACTCACCGCCACGCAACGCGAAGTGTCTTGCCAAGCCGCGAGCCATCGGTCATTGTTTGCACGTTATGACTGCGCCAACGATCACCTACGACATCTACTCCGACGAGTCGTTGTCGAATCCGTATCCGATCTACGAAGAACTGCGCTCGCTCGGGTCGGCGGTGTGGATGGAGCCTCACAACGCGTTCGTCCTGCCTCGATACACCGCATGTCGCGATGCCCTTCGCAACTGGCGGATTTTTGCCTCGGGCAACGGTGTGATGATGAACGAACCAATGAACGCTGCGGCCAGCAACCAGCTCATGTTGTGTACCGACGGCGAGCGACACAGCGCGTTGCGATCGGTTGTCGGTGCGCCGCTGATGACCAAGGCTCTCGACAACGTGCGACCGCTCATCGAGACCGAAGCCAATGCGCTTGTCGACCGACTCGTCGCGCAAGGCACGTTCGATGCCGTGTCCGAGTTTGCTCAGCACCTGCCAGTAACGATTGTGTCTGAACTCGTTGGCCTGCCCGAGGCCGGACGCGACCGCATGCTGCCGTGGGCGTCGGCTGTGTTCAATTCGATCGGCCCGATGAACCAGCGCTGCATCGACTCGATCGGCAACATCATCGAGATGAACGAGTTCGTCTCTACGAAATGCACCCGCGACACCGTGAAGCCAGGCGGTTGGGCCGAAGCGCTTTGGGACGCCGTGGACCGCGGCGACATGGACCCCAGCGAACCTGCGATGCAGTTACACAACTACACCGGCCCATCTCTGGACACCACGATCAACGCAACGTCAAACATGATCTGGCTGTTCTCGCAGAACCCCGATCAGTGGAACCTGCTGCGTCAACAACCCGAACTCATCCCCAACGCGATCGATGAGGTGCTGCGACTCGAATCTCCCGTTCAGGGGTTCTCGCGGTGCACAACCGAAAGCGTCGAGGTAGACGGCGTCACCCTGCCCGCCGGCTCACGAGTGTTGATGCTCTACGCCGCAGCTAACCGCGACGAGCGTCAGTTCAACGACCCAACAGTGTTCGACATTCAGCGCGCCAACGCTGGCGATCACCTCGGCCTCGGCCACGGTCGTCATGTGTGCCCTGGTGCGCACCTCGCTCGCCTCGAAATGCGTTCGCTGCTGAACTCGTTGCTTCCAAAGGTGGCGCGGTTCGATCTCGTGGAGAGCTCAATGGCACTCAACAACACCATGCGTGGCCTTGCCACCTGCACGGTAAACGTGATTCCCGCCTAAGTAATACGGCCCTCACCTACGCTCGGGCTATGGATCAGCCCGTCAGAGAACCGATGAAGGCCCGCAAGCGTGTCGTAATGATTGCTCACGACAACCGCAAGAAAGACATGCTCAACTGGGCCACGTTCAATGTGAACACGCTCGCCCGCCACGACCTCTCGGCCACGGGGTCCACGGGCAAACTGCTCGCCGACAATCTGGGGCTGCCCATCCACCGCTATCTCAGCGGTCCGCTCGGCGGCGATCAGCAGATTGGTGCGGCTATTGCTATGGGCCAACTTGATCTCGTGATCTTCTTCTGGGATCCGCTCGAGCCCCAACCGCACGATGTCGACGTAAAGGCACTGCTGCGCATCGCTGTTGTGTACAACACCCCAATGGCATGCAATCGCTCGACCGCCGACTTCTTGCTCACGAGTCCGTTGATGGGCGAAACGTATTCACCCTTCGCTCACATCGACTGACCACACCACCCAGCAACTCCCAATTTTGTTTGCATGGGCGCGGTTTGGGACAACTGCTGTCCCAAATCGCGCCCATGCGAGCTTGGCGGAGACGGATAGTCGAGCGACTGCCGGCGGCGCGCCGGCGTGGCAAACTACTTGATAACAATCGGGCGCTTGTTGCCGCCAACCTTCGTCCCTGGCACGACCCTCTTCACCGCCACCGTGGTGCGATTGCCCTTCGTCAGGGTGTCGATGATGCCACCGGCAAAGCTTGCGCTAGCGGTAGTTGTCGACAGAGCAGCGACAACGAAAAGGGCGATGAGTGGCTGAGCGATACGGGTATTCATGATTACTTCCTCACGTAGAACTCAAACGCATCTGGCGTGTTGAGTCGTCGCCATTGAGCGACGGAAGTTGACACTCCGCTCAACGGGTAAAGGTTTGCCGGAAACGACTGGACCTTCGTCCTACGCCAAGTTCCGAGACACTTGGCCGTACGCCGCCCAGCACATCACCGCAAAGAGAAGGCACGCCACCCCAAGGTTCAATCCCACGACGGCGATGGTGGCTCCGCGTTGCCCAGTCTTGTCGATTCTGCCCAAGCTCATGACCGCCAGCAGCACCCCAATAAGGCCGGGAAGCGGCACCATCGCAACAGCAAGCGATGCGTTACCCCACCATCTCACCTTGCTGAACACCCCCATCTGCAGCAGCGCCATCGCCGGGGTAATTCCGCTGAACGCAACACTCACCATGCTCAGCACATTGACATGTGCCAACGCTGGCCCCGCACGGCGTGTCATAGCGGGTCTCACAGCGGGCGCCAGAGCGTTCTTCGCTGCATGCGCTTCGAGTTCGCGGCTCCGAGCCAGCGTACGCATGACACCTCCAGCGATCGATTCTGCCCCGCCCAACACGGCGTTGAGCACTACGTCATTCTTGCCAAGGCAGCACGCTTTCACTCGGGGCGTTCGGCACGCTTCGCCATAGCCATAGGTCCCAGCCTGATGAGCTCACGAGCCCCACGAGTACAGTCGCAGCCGTGGCCGAGCATCTTGAATCCCAACTTGGCGTCGATCGCAACGGACGCCTCGTGAAGGAGACATCATTGTGAGCGACATGCCCGCTGAGTGGTCGGTGACAGCACAGAATCTGCCCGAGCACGCGCGCAATCCCATCCACACCGATGAAGGTGCTCAGGCAGCCGGCTTCGCACGTGCACTCGTCGCGGGCGTCACCACATATGCGTATCTCACTCATCCGGTGGTTGCTGCGTGGGGCCTCGAATGGGTTCGCAGCGGCGGCGGAGAAGTTCGATTTCGGCGCCCAGTGTTTGCTCATGATCACCTGCGCTGCACGCCGGTTGTCGATGCCGACTCAGTATCGATTCACGCGATCACCGATGAGCCCGATCAACCCCGAGCAATATTTCAGGTTGCGCGCCACGGCGGTGCCCCTGCCGCAATGCGACCCGGAGAAGCGTTGACCGACAGGCATATTCCCCTCGACGGCGAGTGGGGCTCCGACTATGGCTCACGCGCTGGCGACGACTTTGCGCTCTTCGCTCAACACGGCATCGTGCATCCAGCCGTATGGCCAGCCCTCGCCAACCAGGTGGTGCACACCTCGGTAGCGCGCGGCAGTTGGATTCATACGCGCAGCATCGTGCGGCATCATGCCCTCGCCCGCGCTGGCGCTATCGCCGACGTGAGCGCCGTGGTGGTGCGTCGCTTTCAGTCGCACGGCGAACGTGCGGTGCTCGACGTTCAGATCAGTGTCGAAGGCGTGTTAGTAGCCACGCTTGAGCACGAGGCGATTGTCGCTCTGCCACAGTGAACGTGGCAGAGCGAGCATCTGCGATCTAGCGATCACTTGATGTGGAAGACGTGCTTCCATGTGCCGTCGGCGAGATGCACTGACTCAACCCAGCCGGTGGCGCCTGCGTACTTGCCGGAGCCGCCAGCAATCGTGCGAATTGTCGATGACGACACCTTCAACACGGCGCCCTTACCTGGATACAGGCCCATGCCTTGAAGCACCAACTGATCGGCGCTTGTGTCGAAGGTGAACACTGCGGTCATCATCCGAGCCTGCACATCTTTGGCTGTCACATCGATACCGGTGGTGGTCATAATCCAATCGGTGCGCACAACTTTTCCGTCGGCGGTCTTCCCGTCAAAATGCCAGATGCGCTGATCGCCCACCGAGGTACCTGGGTCGCCAAGGTCCACCACCGTTGGGGTTGGAACCTCGGGATGGGTAACGGTGACAACAGTGCCGCTGCTTGAACAGCCGGCAAGCGATCCGACCAACACGACTGCGACGAGAGCCGACGCCGCCCGGGTCGAGCACTTTGACAAAAATGAAACCTTGGTCATTGCATGGCCCTTTCAAAAGCGCTGCTGAATTGCGCTTGACCCTAACGCACCGAGCGAACGCACCTACTCATCGAGAAGGCGAAGCGATTGCGGTCGAGGCCGTGATTCGCATACCATCACGCAAAACCGACAGATGCGAGATGCCATGCCCGAGCCAATCATTCTCCCGTTAGAAGAGCGGCCACGTGCTCTCAACGTTGCGGGCTTCCACATCACTGTGCTTGCATCCGATGCGCAAACCAACGGCTACGAGGTCTTTCTGCAGACCGGCGCCGAGGGCACGGGATCCAGCCCTCATCAGCACCCGTGGGACGAGTCGTTCTACGTAGTGAGTGGTGAAATCAGATGCGCAATCGACGACATCGAGACTGTCGCTGTGGCGGGCACCTTTGTGCACATTCCCGGTGGCTCAACGCATTGGTACAAGTTCGGCGCTGGCGGAGCTGAGATCGTCTCGATGACATCCCCGGGCAATGCTTCGCGGATGTACACCGACTTCGATAGCGAGTCCTTGTCGGAGAACCCCGATCGCACGCGGTTCGCAGAGCTGTCGGCCAGGCATGGCCAACACGTGGCCGCTCCGAATCCGTGAATCTCAATCAGTCGGCATCAGCCACTAGGTCGAGCGCCAAGCTGTTCATGCAGTAGCGCTGACCGGTGGGCTGCGGACCATCGGGAAACAAATGCCCAAGGTGCGAGCCACAACGCCGGCAACGAACCTCGGTGCGCACCATTCCATGGCTGTTGTCGTCGATGAGTTCTACGGCATCGTCGGCCTTGGCGGTGTAGAAGCTCGGCCAACCGCTACCCGACTCATACTTGGTCTTCGAGTCGAAGAGCTCTGCGGCGCAACCAGCGCAGCGATACGTGCCATCGGAGTGTTCGTCTACGTACTTGCCAGTCCAAGCACGCTCGGTGCCTGCGTTACGTAACACCTGGTACTGATCAGGGGTGAGCGTTGCTCGCCACTCGGCATCGGTGCGTTCGATCTCGGGCATGATGGATCCTTGCTGTAGTTACGTTGCCCGATTGTAGGTGTACGGCCTCAGGCGATGCCACGGCGATCAGCTGTGACCGCCAAGACGCGGATCAGCCCACATCGCCGACATATCAACCAGCGTCACTTTCAGGTCGCGAAAGCCGAATCCCATCGTGCGCAGGAAGCCCTCTGTCTCGGCCAGGGCATGCACATGAGCCGCCGTCTCAGGGTCGTCGCCGCCCACCCGCACCTCGTAGCGAAAGTTGAAGAAGTCGATGCGCTTGTCATAGGTGAACGTGCCTTCGGCTGTGTAGCCCGACTTCATGATGTCGTGTTCGTCCACGCTGCCCACGAGATAGCTGCGCGCCTTCGAGGAGAGGTCGAGAAATCGACCCCTCACCGTGACCCGAAATACTCGTTCAGCCGAGCCGTCTTGCATGCCCGCAGCGTAATCTGATCGGGCAATGACTGGCCGAGACCCCACTACCGACACCGCGCACGACGCAGGCGATTTCGCCGAGTGGCTTGTCGAAATTCGTGGAGCGATTCGCGGCGAGAACACGTCAGATGTTCCATGCGGCGACTGCACAGCGTGTTGCACGGCATCGCAGTTCATCCACATTGCACCCGACGAATCCGACGCGTTGGCACACATTCCGTCGGCCCTGTTGTTTCCCGCTCCACGCCTACCACGCGGACATGTGCTCATGGGGTACAACGAGCGCGGCCAATGCCCGATGCTGATCGACAACCACTGCTCGATCTACGAACATCGCCCGCGCACGTGCCGCACCTACGACTGCCGCGTGTTTGCGGCCACCGACCTGAAGCCCGACGAGCACGACGATGACAAGATTCTGATTGCGCAGCAGGTGCGGCGTTGGCGCTTCACTTTCGCCACGCAAGCCGACCGCGACACGTACGACGCACTGTGCGTAACAGCCAATCGTTTACGCCTGAATCCCAGCGAGTTACCGCACGGAATCAGTCCAACGAACACCACACAGATCGCGATTCACGCGATCGAGACCAACGACGCCCAATGATTGCGGCGGTCTAGTCCGCAGCAATCAGCCCGGGCACATCATGGCGATATACCCCAACGTCGAGATAGTGGCGCAGCTTGGTCACAGTGTTCGCAAGATATCTCGGCACGAGATCTCGAAACTCGGCGTTGCTGCTCGCAATCACATCGTTGAGCAACACAAGGTTGCGCGCTGCCAACATCGCCTCGAATTGATCAGCGGTAAAGGCGGGCAACTCGCGGACCTGTTGATAGCCCTCGAGCAAGGCGGCCTCAAGGACGTGGTCATCGCGCAAGTAGTACGCCGCAATCGCCAAGTCTTGGGCCGGCACGCCAATGCCACAGTCATCGAAGTCGAACACGGCGAGGCGCCCCCGATTCCACTTGAGGTTGGCCGAATGCAGATCGGCGTGAAGCACATGGCGCCGCGCACCGTGTACGAGCGACTCGATGTGCGACTGCGCAAGAGTGAATGCGGCATCGATGACGCTGCGCTCAGCAGTACCAATGAGCGGATGCTCACTGGTGAGATTGTTTGCGGTACTCATCAGCACCGAATCGATAGCCGGCAGTTCGGCGCCATCAGGCAATGCCCATTGCTCGCCGTGGGCGTGCAGCGCTGCGGCAGCACGACCGACTGCGAGCATCCGCGGCGCCGTGATTGAGTCCTCAAGATCGGGACCCGACAACCAGCTGAACAACACGGCTGGCACCTCGCGGCCAAGGTCTGCCGCGTACACACTGGTGCACAGATCGCCGGCCACGTTGGGTTGAGGAACCGGCACGCGCAGGTCGGTATCGATCGACAGTGCAGCGAGCCACGAAAGCTCGCCAGCCACATTGGCAAACGAACGGTTGCCACTGACATTGAGTCGCAGCGCATACCGGCGGCCGTCGGTGGTATCGACGCGAAAAGTTGTGTTGTAGCCGTGGTAGATCAGCCGAAGGCGCGTCAGATCTATGGAATAGCTACGAAGTGCGTTGAGCGCAACGGACCGAAGCCGCAGCACCTGAGATTGTGCCGAGAGTTCGTGGAAATGACGAACCATCGGGACTGCGCCTAGAAACGACGGTCGTTGGTCTTCTTCTTTGGCGGAGCCTTAAACGGGGCCTCGATCAGTGCCTCAAAGGCGGCATCGTCGGGCTGCTTTGGCTCATTGAGCTTCTGCAAGTAGACCTTCAGCGCTGCGCGGGCCGGGGCAACCTGGTCGCCCTTGGCGCCAACCGAGCGAGCGAGCGCATCTTTGGCCTTGACCACGCGGTCTTTACGTGTGGCTTTCTCCTCTTCGGAGATTGCACGCTTGGGCTTGTCAGCAGCGGGGGCGTTGCGACGAGCTTCCATTTCCTGCAGCGGTGTGAGCTTCGGGGCCATAGCCATAGCACTAATCCTTCAGATCGGGTCTCAGCAAGATACCTGCTCAGTACGTCATTCCCCCATGCACGAATCGCGGTACACCATTTTGGGTGGGTACTAGCACGGTCGTAGCGCATATCGCAGATGCACCGATGGGTTGGACAGAGGTCTTACGACCTCAAATCAGACCAACACCTTCGCAAACCCTTATTCCGCAAGGGCTAGCGCGCAATTGCCCGTCGTGCGAGCGAGCGTGGGGGCATGTGCCGCATACCCCTCGGCAGCGCGAGACGTAAGACGATTGGCTCTCTTGTCCACACCCCCGGTCGTAGCGCTTAATGGCCAGTGCCCGCGAACTTTCTCGACCAAACCATCGAGAACTCCGCGTGTCGATTGCTACCAGGCACCCAAATCGAAATGAGAACCCCCAATGATCACGCTGAAGAATCACTCCTTCCTGCGCAAAGCCGTCGTGACTGTCGCTGTGCTCGTAACCGGACTCCCCCTCGCTGCGGCCCCCGTGCACGCAGTTGCCGTCTCCGGGAGTATCAGCGGCGAAATTGAGCGCATCACACTCAACGCGCCAGGCGACGTGTACGCCGGCGGCCAAATGGTGGTCGGCGGCCAAAACGTGATCATTCCTCGAAACCTGCTGTTGGATCTTCCGGCAAACCGCCTCACCCTGCAGCAACTGTTCGCACAAGCGCCTGCAGAATGCGTGACCAACCACGAAACGGGCCTCGCCAAGGCCGATCGTTGCAACCACACCGGCGCGGGCGGCATCGCCACGATGTCGGCTAACCGAGTCGCCACAGGCGACATCATCGTGGGCGACGCGCTCATCGAAAAAGGTGCCGAACTGGTTCAGGGCAACATCAGCTACATCGACTACAACGGCGGTTGGTTCATGGTGAACGGCCGCCAGGGCGACCCAACGACCGGCACCATGGTTCGTCTCAACGACCCAACCTCGCGCCACACCATTCAGAGCGGTCCCGGCTGCGCCGCAGGATCTTCAAACTGCAGCGCCGACCCTCGCTTTGGTCTCGACACCGACAACTACACCAACGCCTTCACCTCTGGTTACCCGTTGTGCATCCCCAGCACCGTGACCGCAGGCCGCGCCACCACAGCGGTCATCACCGGCCTGCTGACCAACGCCGGCGCTAATGCAACCACCGGCGCAGGTGACCAGTTCTGCCCAACCACCAACCGGGTAAGCCCATCGGGACTTCCCTTGCGAATCGCTGCCGACTCACGCCGCATGGCGCCGATCATGATCGGCGACTCAATCACTGTGGACGGCAACTACGAAACAGTGAGCGGCGTCCACTTCCTATCGGCCTTCCGCTCAAGCGTTTCGTACGGCCTGCAGACATCTACTGGAGCCGGCCAGCCCGATTACATGTTCCTCAATGAAGCCCAAATCGATGCTCCTGGCTTCCAGAACCAGCGCGTTCGCGGCTTGTTCATCGGCTTCGCGACGCAGCCCACGCCCGACGTGCTCGGATGGAGCGTGCATTACGACCCAGTGTCGAACACGCCCCATGAGTTGCCACTGGCATCGACCAAGGGCTGCGAAGCCGCTGGCGGCATCGGCACCTGCGTTGGCTTTGGAATTGGCTTGTTCAAGATCCGCTACGACTCAGACTTCATCAAGCAGCCCACCAGCGCCAAGCTCTCACCATGTCTTCAGCTCAGGGCCGACCCACTCTTTGCAAACGCCTGCCCCGACCCAGCCAACATGGCGGCAGAAGAGTTCGCCATTCTGAGCCCAATCCCCCACGAGATTCACTTCCGTACCCGTAAGAAGGTCAGCGATACGACCAACTCGTTGAAGTCGATCGACATCAAGGGCACCGAGTCAACCAACGGTCAGTACCTATTCCCATTCGGCGCAAACCTTGGCGGAATCGCCTTCCCCGAAGGCCTTGAGTTCAATCTCGACCTCGCCAACGCCCCCTTCTCATTCGAAGGTATTCCGTGGAACCTCGACCGCCGCCTCAGCCCTGGTGGCTGTCAGGCGACTGGCGGCGTCTGCGAGTCAACACCACAGCCGCTGATTCCGTTCCCCTACTCAGAGCTTGATCCTCGCACCCTGGCTGCTGGCGCAATCGCCGCAGGTGGCGCCGTGCCAAGCAACCGTTACAACGATCCAATGTTCACCAGCGCTCAGCTCTCAACAGCCCAAGATCGCATTCTGAGCTACATCCCTAATGACACTGCAACGGTGTTCGGCGGCGACGCCTCAGTGCTCGCGTTGCCAACAGCCGCAGCAATTTCGCAGGGCATCACCCCGACCCCGGCGCTCACCCAGCCAAGCCCAGCGCTGTTGGGCTTTGATCCAAACTCAGGCCAAGTGGGCACGATGGTGCACGTGGGCGGCCTCGGCCTCGACACGGCTACTGCAGTCACGGTCAATGGCACAGCAGCAATGTTCAGCGTGATTAGCGCTACCCGCCTCGACGTCTTGGTGCCAGTTGGCGCAACCATTGGCGCCGGCTCAATCGTGGTCACCTTGCCAAGCGGTGATCTCACCTCGACCACGCAGTTCACAGTGGTTGCCAATCCATTGGCCCCAACAATCACCGGCTTCACCCCTGCCACGGGCGATACCGGCAGCGTGGTCACCATCACCGGCACCAACTTCACCGGTGCGACAGCGGTCTCGTTCGGCGGCATTACCGCTGCCGCCAGCGTCAACCCAGCTGGCACGCAGATCACCACCAACATTCCGCTCACAGCGACCGCTGGATCGGTGACCATCAGCGTGATTACGCCAAATGGAACTGCCGTTTCCGCAACCCAGTTGGCCGTCACCGTGCCACCGCCACCACCGCCTGCCACAGCAGCCATCGCGTCGATTAACCCAGTGAGCTCGTCGGTCGGCTCCGTTGTCACCATCACCGGAACCGGATTCCTGGGCGCAACTCAGGTGAGCTTCAACGGCACAACGACACCAGCCACTGTGGTGAACAGCACCACGATCACGGCAACCGTGCCCGCTGGGGCAACAACCGGCACCGTGACCATCATCTCGCCAAACGGCACCGGCGCAGGCAAGGCGTTTACGGTGACCGCAGTAGCGGTGCCCACGGCAGTGGTGACCACACCGGTCAGCGCAGCCCAATCGAGCCTGGTCACCCTCAACGCCTCGGCGTCGACAAACGCCAGCAGCTTCGCTTGGACTCAACTCACCGGCCCAACGGTGGTGCTCGCCGGCGCTACGACTGCTCGACCATCGTTCACCATGCCAGCCCTGTTCCAGACCCTGACCTTTCGGGTCACAGTGACCAACCAGACGTTGACCTCGACAGCCACCGTCACGGTCACTGCAATTCCTGGCAGCGTCACGATCACCGCAGCGACGCCTCAGTACCGAATCAGCAAGGCCGAATGGCGTGCCGCTGGCACAGCAAGCTTCCCTGGCGCCAACATCGTGACCGTTCGCACGGGCAACGTGGTGGGCTCGGGAACGTTGATTGGCTCGGTGGCCGTCGATGCAACCGGTGCATGGACCTTGCAAGTGGTCAATCCGTCAATCCCAGTGAACACTGCGATTAACGTGGTTGCTTCACGTGGCGGCAGCGCTACGGCCGCCGTCACAGTCAGGAACTGAGCCGCCATGTCGGATGTCGCAACAGAGCCATCGAGCACCACGAATTCGGGAGCTCCTTCGGGCAAGTTCACCACGCAAAGCACGAAGGCGAGGGCGGCGATTGGCGTCGCTCTCGCTGTGCTGGTGGCTGGCGGTGTGATCTTCTACGTTGCTACTTCTGGCACCACTCGTCGCCACCTGCAAGGCACGCTCACCATCACGGTGAAGTCTGCAGCTGGTGATCCGTGCGCAACGGCCGAGAACTTCCCCGAGTTCCGCGATGGTGGAGTCATCACCGTGCTCGATAAGGGCGGCAGCAAGGTGGCCTCGGGACGTCTCGGCACCGGCCGGGCCGAGGGCACCTCGTGCGTTCATTCGCTTGAGATCAGCGACCCGCCAGTGCTTGGCGAATACCAAGTTGTCATCGGCTCACGCGACCCGTTCGTGGTCACCGCCGAATCGCTTGCAGCAGCTGGCGGCAAACTCGATCTTCGCTTCGGGGCGTAAGCACAGCGCTCACGGCCAAGGTTCGCACCGGCAATGTGCCCGACGGCGAAACGCCAGGCGCTGCGATCTCTCAGCGACGTGTCAGCGTCGCCGCATCACGAGCATGAAGTGATCGCCCATGTCACGAAAGAGCGGCCACCTCGCTGTGGCCGAGTCGAGCGACACCAATCGGGCGAACAACTTGGGAAACCGCGTTTCGACCTTGTCGAGATACGGCGGGGGCACGAACAGCGACAGTGATTCGTAGTACTCGACCTGCCACTGATCGGCATCGCCAATCCACTCACGAACAAATTCGCGTGGTGTGAAATAACGAGTCCAGATGGTGTGGCCGTTCATGCCAACCGGCGTGGACTCGCGCTTGAAACGCACCTTGGCTCGGGTCCAGCGACGCTTACGAACGTAGTGCCCGACTTCCCATGGGCAGTATCGGCCAATCACGGTGAACACCGCGTAGCCGCCCGGACGAGTGACTGCAGCAAGCGACGATGCCGTATGTCCAAGGTCGGGAACGCAGTTGAGCGGGCCAAAGTTTGAGTACGAAAGATCGACCGAGTGAGGAGCCACGTTGAACTCAGACTCGAGGCGATCGAACTCTTGAGCACCGCAGCGCAGTGCCGTGATCTGACCAGGCTCACAGTTGACCCGAGCGCCAGCGCGCTCGACCATCTCGGGCGACCAGTCGGTAGCGAAGACATGGTGACCGAGCTGCGCGAAATGTTGCGCATCGATACCTGTGCCGCATCCGACATCGATGAGCGTTGAAGGGCCTTTGAGCAGACCGTCGATGCGCTGCCACACGATGTCGCGCATGCGTTGGATGAGCGGGTTGTTGCCCAGCGGGCCGTCGTAGGTGGGCGCCACGCTGTCGAAGGCGGCAGCCGTTTCGGCCAACTGTTCGGGGAGCGAAAGGGTCATGCGTGATTGCCGTTGAGTATGACTTCGACCGGTGCAGCGGCGACCGAGGTTGTCTCGGCCGCAACTGGAATGCGCAAGCGAGTTGGATTCGGATTGCGCTCGCCGGGCTCGCGTTCGCGCAGCGCCGCCCACGCCGCAGCGACGCGCTCGCGGTGCTCATCGAGAGCGAGCTCGCTGAGCTGCGGGTGAGGTGCTCTGCTGAGGCCAGCCTCGCGACGGCGAAGGTCGAGGTCGTCGTGAAGGCAGTGATGAAGCGAGCGATAAAAGGCCGTGGAGTAGGTGCCCGCGAAGATCATGGCGAGGTCGCCAGAGTCTTGCCAGTTGGCGTGATCGGTGAGATCAGATTTGACCATCTCGTAAAACTTGGTGCCGGGCAACGGGTAGCTCACGCTGACCCCAATGTCGTCGGGTAACAGTTCGGCCACGAGATCGATGGTGGTCAGGATGTCTTCCCATGTCTCGCCCGGGTAGCCAAACTGGATGAAGAAGCAGGCGCGAACGCCGTGTTCGCCGAGGCGACGGCGAGCCTGACGAATTTCATCGACGGTGATTTCTTTGTCCATCGCATCGAGCACGCGCTGGCTGCCGCTTTCGGCGCCGAGCCACACCTCTTTACACTTCGAACGGGCCAACGCATCGACAGCAACATCGTTCATCAGATCGCAGCGCGACTGAATGGTGAACGGCACTGCTCCACCCGTGGATTCGATGTGATCGGCAAATTCGGCGAGCCAGTCGCTGCGCAGTCCAAAGATGTCGTCGGCGAACCACACGTGATCGGGCGCATGTTGAAACTTGAGCTGGGTCATCTCGTCGGCGACGGCCACGGGGCTACGCATCGAGTAGCGCTGACCCCAGATTGGCTTGGCGCACCAGTTACACGAATACGGGCAACCGCGCGTAGACACCATGTTGAGTGAGAACTCGCCATGATGCGAGAGCCATGCATCGCGGTAGGCGCCGATGTCGATGAGATCTCGGGCTGGCAAGCCGAACACATCGGGATGCCGTTCGATCGCTCGGTGACCCGTGTTGGCGATCTCGCCATCGACCAAGATTGCCGAACCAGCCACCTGGTCTACTGCCATCGAACGCCCGAGCCAGCGATCGACGATCTCGGCTACGGCATGTTCGCCTTCGCCAAGCAAACACACCTCGGCGCCGGCCTCGAGATACACCTCGGGGTGGTCGGTGACATCGGCACCTGACATCGCAACTTTGCATCCCCTCGCGATCGCCATGCCCAACATGGTGATGGCGGCCTCGCGCATGCGGGCCAAACACATCTTCGACAAGAAGTTGAAGTTGTCTTCGAACAACACCACCACGCGCGGTTGATGTTCTTCGAGAGCTGCCTCAAAATCGGCTTCGTCTGCGGCGAGCATTGCGTCGAATACCGCCACGTTGTAACCCCGCTCACGAAGCACCGACGCTGCATACAGCGTGGCCAACGGCGGATACGGCCGCATCTTTGCCTTCTGTTTCGCGTCGAGATTGAGGTAGTACGAATGGGCCAGCAACACGTCGCGCATAGCGGGCGACATTAGCCGCACAGGGCCCTAACCGCGTGAGTAGACAACAGATTCATAGCACCGAGCCAACTGCCCCGCCACCGCCCGCCACGTGAGCGTTTCGTTCGCATGCTTGACAACGAGTTCGCTACTCATTCGCGAGGCAGCCCCGATGAGTTGCGCTGCTGCGGGGGCATCGCCGGGTGCGAACGTGCCGATCAAGTCGCCCACGATGGCTCGGTGCGATGGGATGCCGGTGGCCACCGGAACGCAGCCGTCGGTAATCGCCTCGATCAGCGCGTAACCAGACCCTTCGCGCCAACTGGTGGACAGCGCAATGTCGGCTGCCTGATACCAATGGTGCATCTCGCTGGCGCTGACCGGATCATGAATGTGCACACGCGTGCCGACATCTCCAAGCGCTGCGATAGCGGCGCGCACTTGCGGCTCAAGTGTTCGGTCGGTGGCCAGTAGGTGAAGATGCGCATCGCGAAGCTCGCTCGTAGCGGCTTGGGCGAACGCATCTACGGCGGTGAGTGGATCCTTCGACTCGATCAGTCGGCCCACCCACAACACAGCGGGACTGCCCGCAAGGTTGACCGGAGCCGACGAACTGGTGCGGCCAGTAGGCAACGTGTTGGCGGCCTCGAGCACCTCGAAGCACGATGCCGTGTTATGAATCATGCCGCAATCAATGAACGGCTGGGCCTGCCCGAACAATGCGCCGGTGAAGAGATAGCCATCTACTGAGCGACGCACCGCGCGATGTGCCAGCACAGTGCGCCGACGGCCGGGGGTCTCTCCATGATGTTGCAGCACAATCGCCGACTTTCGACGTAGCGCCCGACCCAGCCGAAGGTTCAGCCGGGTGAATCCGAACCCGTGCACGTGCACTACATCGGGGCCCCACTGCGCAACCTCACGAACCAGTGCAGCATCGGTGCTCATAAAGCGGTATGTCACACCATCCCGCTCAACAGTGGCCGCGCTCAGCGTGGTGCGGCACGCAACCATCACGTGGAGACCTGCGTGCTCGCGCAACGCTTTCGCTTGCTGCACCACCGACGGCCAACCGTCGAGCGTTTGCTCAGGATCGGCGTTGGTCGCTGGAGGCATCACGATCGCGACGCGCATAGTCACCGTCGTCCGAACAGACGACGCGCCGCCGCCCCGACGCTTCGCGAGCCACGAGGCCAGACCATTTGATCCACTACCGCAACGCGTTCGCGCATCGACTGCGTGAAGGCCTGACGCCACCGAAACGACGTGCGGGCATTGGGGTCGCGCAGCACCTCTGCTGGCGATGTGGCTGCAAGCAGATGACGCGCAGCGCGTGGCAGACGAGCGATCTCGCGCGACACCACCGCGCCCGGTAACAGCCCAGGCATCAACTGCTGCACCAACCACAAGCCCGGTGCGGTGAGGCGCGGATCGGTAAGCGCCATGAGCTGGCTAGCGCGCTGCCAATCGATGGGTCGCCGCGCGCACCACCACACATCGACCACGTTGACGGATCGAACCTCGGCGCGCACCACGGTTGAGGCGAGATGACCCAACACATGAACGGTGAGCGCTTCGTGATCGAACGGCATCGACTCAACAGCGAATCCGCGCACGGTGTAGCCGTGCAAGAACTCGACCCACCCAGGATGCACCTCGACGCGACCGTTGTGATCGGCCGACTCGCCGTCGGTACGACCCACGCCCCCATCGCCCCACGAAAGAAACGTGTCTTCGTAATCGGTTGAGTCGATGGCTCGAAGTCCGCCAGCGATGAGCGCAGCGGCGGCCTGCGATCGCTGATCGGCAGGCACAATCAGGTCGATGTCAGCCATGGGCCGTGTGCCCTCAATGCCCCACACCCCCTGCAGCAGCGATGCGCCCTTCACAGCTACTGCTGGCACCGCGTGCTGCTTCAGTGCTGACATCACGGTGGGCAGCAACTCGGTGAACCGTCGCACGCGTTGAGCCACCTGCTCACGTTGCTCTGCGACGAATGCAACGACATCGGGCGAGGCGTCTGCGAACAGGTCGAGCGAGCCCGCGAGCGCAGTCAGGCCCGTGGCAAGTCCGGTGAGTTGTACATGCTCAAGCGGCCACGGCTCGAGCCGCGTCGTTTCGCCCTCGAGTCGGGCGAGAACGGCCTGCAGTAACTCAAGTTGTCGGCGGCGAAGGTCACTTGCGATGGGCGAACACTAGTCACCTCACGGGTCGGACGTGTCGGCTCTGCCAGACTGTGGCGTGCGCGTTGTGATGGTGGTGCCGGGAGGCGTTGATCAACCCGGATCCGATCGGGTGATTCCCTTCATCCACGATCTCATCAAACGACTCGCTGCCCACAACACCGTCACCATCATCGCCATTGGCCACAATCCCGAGCCGGGTGAGTGGACCTTGTATGGCTGCGAGGTGTTCAACGTTCCCATCGGCAATCACAGCCGCACCGACGTAGTGCGAGCGATACGTGCAGCAGTGCGCATTGCGGGTCGCGGTGGTCGGGCAAACAGGCCCGACGTGGTGCACGGATTGTGGGCCGGAGTTACCGGCCTCGCTGCCGCAGTGATCGGTCGCCGCTTTCGGGTGCCGTCGATGGTCACGCTATGCGGCGGCGAACTCGCCGCAATCCCTGCGATCAACTACGGAGGCGGACTCACGCGCGGCGGCCGGATGTTGGCGCGTACTGCGTTGCGCCTGCCCACCGCCACCACGGCCGCCACCGACTGGATGCGCGCACATGCTGTCGCTGTGGGTGCTCGAATTGACGAACTCATCCCCCTCGGCGCAGACCGGGAGCGATATCGCATTGCGGATGCAGCAGACGCAAACCCACCAGTCGCAGACGCGCACATGGTTCAGGTAGCCAGCCTCAACGCGGTCAAGGATCAATACCTAGCACTGCACGCTTTCGCGTTGGTGCTTGCAGGCCGCCCCGATGCCACGCTCACGTTGGCTGGGGTCGACACGATGCATGGCAAGCATGCCGCGCTCGCACAGTCGTTGGGCATTGCTCACGCGGTCCGATTCGCTGGCTTCGTGCAGCCCGACGAGCTGTGCGCTCTGTATCAATCAGCAGCAATTCACCTCAACACGTCTTGGCATGATGCAGGCCCGCTAGCGGTTGTCGAGGCCGCCCTATGCGGAGTCCCGACAGTGGGCACTCGCGTTGGGCACGTGTCAGATTTAGCGTCGCTGCCTGAGCCCGCCGCAGTTGCAGTAGCGCACGAGGCCGAAGCGGTGGCTGCGGGCGTGTTGCGTCTGTTGAACGACCCAACCGAACGTGCCACCATCGCCCACCGAGCACACGCATGGGCATCGCTTCATGATGCCGACGCAACGGCTACAGCGTTTGAAGCGCTCTACCGCAAGCTTGCAGCGAGATCGTCGAGGGCCTCGGCTGCGGCTAACGGCGAAAGCCCGCGTCGCAACACATAGGTGGGTCGGTCTAACAATCCGTCGGCCCATTTCGAGGAGATGTGCTCGCGTTCAGTAGGCAGCGATGCCGCCCAGAACCGCTCGGCCGCTTCGTCCTGGCTGACCGGCGCGAGCGAGAACTCAGGGTCGGGATCCAGCAACACAACGGCGTGCACTTCTTGCAGCGCCACCTGCTGCGAATCGGGCGGATAGATCGCAATCTTGCAACCCTCTTCAGAGGTGTGCGGCACCGGCTCAATGTCGCGTATCTCATCAAAACGAGCCGCCGCGTCTTGGGTCATCAGCATTCGCCATGGGTAGCCAGCGAAGACACCGGCCGGCTGTTGAACCGCGGCGTACAGCCAGTCGTCGCTGGTGATGCCCATACCGCGGCGCAAACATGAATATGTGAGCGTGCTCTTGCCTGCTCCCGAGGGACCGCGCAGCATCAGCCCGACTCCGTTGCGCGAGACCAACGCGCTGTGTACTGCCACAAGTCGCTCGTGATGAACGTGCATCGCGGTGAAGGCCGACTCGACGAACAATCTCACGGCGTCGTCGAGAGGCAACAGCGAAGTCGCCAGCGAGATCTCACCGATGCCCGTAGCAAAGTTCACGACGGCATGAGATGTGCCGCAACGAACCGTGAGTTGCTCATTGGTGATGTCGGCGGATACCGCCGGCCACCCCGGATCGCCGGCGCCGGCATTGTGCGTGCTCACGTTGAGATGCAACGAACCACCGATAGCGAGGCCATCGGGATAACGACCCAGGCCGCGCTGAACGGCCGCAATCACTTGATCCGATTGGGTTTGCACAGCAAGCTCGCTACCGAACGGGCGAATGCGAAGGATCGGCAAAGACATCGCCCGAACGGTACCCAACTCTTTGCACTCTCATGCGACCAAGCGAGACACCTATCATCACGAACAGCGAAAGGAAGTCATGGCAATGATCGATCTCAGCACGTACGACCCGATGAATCGCGAGATTCAGCAATGCCCCTTTCCGCACTATGCCGCCTTGCGCGAACACGGTCCGTTGTTCCGTCACGAGCCCACCGGCATGTACTTCGTGTCGCGCCTCGAGACCATGCGCATAGTTCTGCGAGACACCGAAACCTTCTCGTCGAAATCATCAAATTCGGGCACGGCTCCCCCACCCGAACTCATGGCCGAGCTCGTTGCGTTGTCACGTCAGGGCGTGCCGCGTGTCGACACCATGCTCACCCTCGACCCTCCCGCTCACACCGGCTATCGCAAGACGGTGGCTGGCGCATTCAACGTTCGACGCATCCAAGGGCTTGCGCCGCGAATTCGCGAGATCGCCGACGAACTCATCGACGCCTTCCCCACTCAGGGCACCGTCGACTTCATGAATGCCTTCGCGATTCCACTGCCCGTCAGGGTGATCTCGCACATGCTCAACGTGCCGGCCGAACGAGAGGCCGATATCAAGCGTTGGTCCGACGATGCGGTGGCTTCGCTGGGCACCCGGCTCACCCCAGAACGCGTTGTAGAAGCAGCTCGTGGAGTACTCGAGTCGCAACTGTTCTTCATTGCCCAATTCGCCGACCGCCGCCAGAATCCCCAAGACGACTTCACCACCGATCTGGTGAACGCCACGTTTGAAGAGAACGACGGAACGACGCGCAATCTCACCGATGCCGAGATGTTCTCGATAGTGCAACAACTGATGGTTGCCGGCAACGAGACCACAACCAAGTTGTTTAGCGAGGGTATGAAGTTGCTCCTCGAGCATCCGCAGTGGTGGCAGCGAATCGTCAGTGAGCCAGCGATGATCCCGGCGGTCATCGAAGAAGTGCTGCGCATGGCCAGCCCCAACCAGGGTCTGTTCCGCGTAGTCACACGAGACACCGAGCTCGAGGGTGTGCCGCTCAGGAAGGGCACGCGGCTCTGGGTGATGTTCGGCGCGGCCAACCGCGACGAGCGCACCTTTGCCGACGCCGAAACGTTCAACCCCGAACGCGAGAACCTTTCGCAGCACATTGCATTCGGTTTCGGAGTGCACTTCTGCATTGGTGCACCGCTGTCCAGACTCGAAGCGCGCATCGGGTTCGAAGCGCTCTCCGATCGACTCGAGCATGTTGAGTTCGCCCCTAGCAACACGTTCGAATACGAGCCCAGCTACATCTTGCGCGGCCTGAAGAATCTCGATCTCATCGTGCAACGATCGGCCACCAGCTGATGAGCGACCGCGGCGCAGACGAGACGAGCCAGACCACAGAAGTCACCGATTACGAAGACGTCACGGTGTATCCACTCGACGACCACGACGAAGCACGGCTGCTCGATACCGCCACCGAGTGCACCTTCATCTGGGCCACTCGCGATGGTTGGCCCGTTGGCGTCATCATGAACTTTGTGTGGCACGACGGCCGCTTCTGGCTGACTGCCACCGATCAGCGCAAGCGCATCACAGCGGTTCGCAACGACGACCGTGTATCGGTGTGTGTCAACGGCACCGGCTTCAAACTCAACGGACGAACTGTCACATACGCGGGCCGGTGCACGGTTCACGACGACCGAGCCACGCAAGAGTGGTTCTATACCGCGCTGTCGCGAAAGCTGATGGGCGATACCGCAAGCGCCCGCGGGTTCGAGCAGTTTCTCGACTCGCCGCGCCGAGTAGTGCTCGAGGTCGTTCCCGAGCGCCGAATCGGATTCGACGGGCAAAAGATGATGGGCAGCACCGCAGCCAAGTTGGTCGAACTCGGCAGCGAATGAATCAGCCGGGGTTGCCGATGGTGGACGCCTCGGCAACCGCCTTCAACTGCTTGGCATCGGCTGCGAGCAGCGCACCCGATGCGACAGCACTGTCGACGGCGGCATTCCACTTGCTCACAAATGTGGCGTGATCGGGATAGGCCGCAGCAAGCTGCGCCGCATCGAACGGCACCGTGGTGCCGAACAGTCCACAAAAGCTGGTGCCGGTCTGGCCGAAGCCAGACAGCTTGGCAAGTGGCACATCTACGTGCGGCATACGGATACCACCCTTGGCGTTACCGGCCGGATCAAGTACGACGCTGCTCTTGTCTGCGTTCAGCGTGATGCGCGGCATGGTTGGCGGCAAGGTGCCCTGCGAAACCCAAGCGTTGAGCGCCGAGATTGCACTGCGCAGCACATAGGTGTGCGGGCCGGCATTGATACCAAGATCGCACGTGATGACGCCGCCGTAGATCGAACTGTTTGGCGCTTGCAACGCAGCAAACAACGCCGCGTCGCCAGCACCCGAACCATCGTCGGTGTCGCCGATGCCGAGGCTGTAGACATCGGCGTGGGCCGTGCCGGGAACCTCCCATGCACGAACGAAATCGGTGTCGGGTTGCTCGGCGCGGCCATAGCCAAGGCGGTCGCCGAGCATGTCGGTCTCTGACAAGAAGTTGAGCACCGGCACGCCGAGATCGGTGCGGATGAGCGTTGGGTCTGGCGCCGCGATATCGGCAAGAGGCTTCTGCGACAGCGCCGCACCGACGGCACCGCGACTGTGGATGAGGAACCCGTCGAACACATTGGCAATTGGGGCAATCGCGTTCACATAGGTGTTCAACCGGAACGCCGACTGCGATTCTCCGAATGCAATCACGTTCTTCGGTGTGAGACCACCAAGCACTTTCGAGGCTTGGGTACGCACTACGGCACCGGCCTGACTGAACATGTCGTACGAGTAACTGTCGCCGGGATGGCTCAGCGGCGCGTATCGATCAGGGTCGGCAGCCTTCAAAGCCAGTGCTGCGCCTAACGCGTTGCCGCCGCCAACGATGCCCACAGACTGCGCCGAAACGCCGACCCAGGTCCAGCCCGCCCGAATGAGTTCGGCGTGAGAAAAGCTCCAGTCGGGAGCACTGTCGAATCCTGCGGTTACGTTGAGCCACTCGACTGCGACACTGCCGTTGAACTTCGCTGGGTCGACGGGGCGGCGCACAACGATGCGCGTCGTGAACGGCGCCGGCGTGCCTTTGGCAATTGTCCATTTGCCGTCGCTGCTCAGCGGTGTGGCCGACGAATACGAATCAGCCGTGCCCGACAAGAAAAACTCTTCTTGGGTGTAGCCAACCGATGCAAGATCAAGTCCCCCGACGCCCATCACAATGGCACCCTTACCGCTAGTAATGGGGCCGGCGACGGTGGCAGCGCCCACAGCGTCGGGCTTGAAGGTGGGCCGCGCCACAGTGGTAGTGGGCGCATCAGTGGCAGCCGAGGTTGACGCAACCGTGGCGGGATCCGCGCTCGCGGGCCCACTGGAGCTACTTGATGAACACGACGAAATACCGCAGAGCGCTACAGCGAATACGAATGCGGGCCACTTGTGCTGGCTCATGAATCCCCCTGATCAACGACCGGCTCGCGACATCAGCGACGCGAACCAGTGCGATTCTCACATACGAGCACCATCAGATGGCTAGCTCAGGACCGCGGCTGCACCAATGGATGCCGCTGCACGTGATCAAGCAGTCGCTGCACCTCTGCGGTAGCCACACACAACGACGTGTCTGCGGCGCCGTAATACATGTTCACGTATGCCCCATCCTCGGAGAGCAACCAACCGCACGGAAACACCACGCCGGGCACATCACCCGTTTGCTCGTAGGACTCATACGCTCCGAACACCCACTCGTTGCTGCGTGCCAGCACCACTCCCGGATCACGAGCACTGAGTAACGCGAGTCCCAATCGGTAGCGGTGTCCAGCGGCCGTTTGCCGAACGCCGTGGTAGCAAACGAGCCAACCTTGCCGCGTCAGTAACGGTGGCGGCCCAATGCCCACCTTGTTGGCATCCCACCAACCGCCCTCACGCGCTGGAATGATGACGCGGCCATCGCCCCAGTGTTTGAGATCGGGACTGTACGACAGCCAGATGTGAGCGCCCGAGTTGGGTCCATATGCAGAAGGCCTGTGGATCAGCGCCCATCGCCCGTCGAACTGCACAGGGAACAGGGCCGAGTTCTTATCTTCCGGAGGCAGCAACATTCCTCGACGCTCGAAGTCGACGAAGTCGCGGGTAACGGCCAGACAAATCAGCGGCCCAGCCTCAGAGAATCCGGTGTATGTGATGTAGTACACATCGCCGACCTGGGTGATTCGCGGGTCCTCGATACCCCAGCGTTCCTCAAAACTGTTGATATCAGGAAAGAGGCCACGATCGGGATCGATCTGCCAGTTGGTCACGCCGTCGTCGCTCACCACAACCATCAACTTCGAGAGGCCCGAGCGATCCTCAACTCGCACCATCAGCAGGGTCTGCCCGTTATAACGCGCAGCGCCGGCGTTGAAGACGGCATTCACGATCCCTGGGAAATCGCGTGCGCTCAGAATCGGATTGTGCTCGTTGCGGATGAACATCCGCGTCTCTACATTGCCGTTGAGATTGTCGCTGTAGCGGCTCGACGTGTTGATGATCGTGTTCACGCTCGTTGCTCCATTCTTTGCAGGCGAAATGAATTCGCCTCTTCAAAAACTCGTCGATCGACTTCGACGGCCAACTCGGGATCGGCGCAGATCTGAGCGAGTCGCAATGTCTGCACCGCTGCCAAGGTGGACTCAGCGCCACAGTTGGCGCTGCGGCCCGTGAGCGTGAGCCCATCAGCACCGCCGCCGTGAGCGGGATCAAACATGGGAATCCGAGCGTCATTGAAACCAGCGAACCATTGCGCGCTCTGCTCAATGACCCCGAGCCATTTGTCGTCGTGCGTCAACTCAAACGCTCGAAACGCAGCGCTAGCGATTCCGCCCACCTCGATCGGTTGTTGGTCGAAGCCGGGCCGGACTTCGCCCGGCGCCCACCCGGTGCTCGGCACCACCGACAGGTGACCGTCATCGCATGTCTGAAGCTCAACGAGCCACGTCAACAACCCAAGGCCGCGCTCGCTCACCGCCTGCTTGCCAAGTGCTGCGCCGCAAGACATCATCGCCTCCGCTAGCAGAGCATTGTCATACTGCAAACGGGTCTCAAGCCATGGCCATTCGTTGGTCGGAGCTGGCAGGTCGAGCCGTTCTAACGCTCGGTTCGCCAACTGCAATGCCGCCCGGTTCGCTGGGTCGGCGCGTAACACCTCGGCGGCGCCGAGCCCCGCATAGGCCATCGACCGAATATGCGGCGATCCAAACGGTGACGCTTGCTCGAACAAGTCAAGCGACGCCGCTCGCAGGGCGAGTACGGGGTGCCGAAGTGCGGACGCTCCAAGTGCTTGAATCGCTCGGCCACTGGCGTCGTCTGAAACCTCGTCAAAGTTCCACTGCCGGGCATAGGTCATTCGCGAGAAGAACAGGCCGGCACCGCGATGCGCGTGACGGATAAACCCAAGGTACGCCTCACCGAAGTGTCGCAACATGCGATGGCTGCTGTCGCGCGTCATCAGAATCAGCGCCCGCGCATTGTCGTCGGTGCAATAGCCACTCTCGCGCCGCGGCACCAGTCCGTCGGCGTGCTCGATAATTCCTGTCTCGTCGGTGAGACGACGAATGTGATCGTACGAAGGGGCGGGCAGAGAGAGAATGGTCATGGCCTCCTCAAGACGCTGCCGATACCGAAGGCACTCGTGCAATGAGTTCGTGATACCTCGCTGCCACGGCGGGCCACGCCAGGCTCAGCGACTCTTGCTCAGCATTCATGCGCAACTCGGCAGCCATTGAGGGCTTCGTCAAAATGTGCCGGATTGCCGCTGCCATCGCTTGAGGATCGGCGTGCTCAACCGTGAGCCCGATGCCGCGAGACGACAGTTCGACAGCATGCGGGAAGGCTGTCGACACGGTGGGTTTGCCAGCTGCGATTGCCTCAACCAGTACGCCCGATGTGACTTGATCGCGAGAGTCATAGGGAAGCAAGACAACATCAACGCCTCGGGTCAAACGCCTGAGCTCGGAGAAGTCGCGATACGAGTCATCGAAGACAACTCGATCAGATACACCCGCTCGCTGTGCTCTCAGGATGAGGCTCTCGCGATACACCTCGCCTTCACGCTCGATCACTTTGGGATGCGTGCGCCCAAGAATTACGTATGTCGGAGCGGGCACAAGATCGCCGAGCAGAGCGATTGCATCAATGCCGTGCTCGAGTCCCTTGCCCGGCCCAAGCAGACCCCATGTCAGCACTTGCGGCGAGGACGCCAAACACTCACTCGGTCCGTGCAGATTCAACTCGGCGCCATGCGGAATGACGATGACCACGTTCGGGTCCACGCTGGTGGTGTTCAACAGCCGATCTCGCGCCGCCATCGTCTGTACCACGATGGCCACTGAACGTCGGGCAAGCCGTTCGACAATCTCGCGCTGCAACGGCGATGGCACCGGCACAACGGTATGTAGCACGGTCACAACGGGAATGTTGCAGCTTTCGACAAACGCAACCACTGAGTTGCCGTCGCACCCGCCATAGATACCAAACTCATGCTGCACCACCACCACGTCGAAGCAGTTCGCTGCGCCCACCGCTTCAGAGAGCGAGCGGTTATCGCCCTGCCTCCAGTTCGCTACGACCCGCTGGTTGGGCGACGCCATTTCGTCGGCGGCAAGCACCCGAATCACATTTGGTCCATATGGCCCATACGGGCGCATCGCTTCGGACAAAGACCACGTAAACGTGGCAATTCCGCAACGAGTGGGCGGATAGGTGCCGACAACGGCGACCGAGGGCGGCGCAAGGTTCATAAGGACAGGGTAAGTTCCACTTCGCACCCGTCGATAGAGCACAAAGGCCACACATCCATGCCGTTCGTAAACGATTTCGACCGCCACAGTCGCCCGAAAGCATGCTCAGCATGATCGCTCGCGTGAGCACTGCGCCAACGATTGCTGCTGGCACCGTCGATGGGTACGGCGCAATTTTCAATGCCGGCTTGTTTCACTTCGACAACCGTTATCACCTCTTTGCCCGAGGCGTTCGCGCTGGTTACCGCCGAAATACCGAGAGCGGGCCTCGCTTCCTCGATTACCTCTCCGACGTTCTTGTGTTTGTCTCCGACGATGGCCTTCGCTACGAGTTCGACTACGTGCTCGGTGCCGCCGGTTCGCACGGCGTGCATTGTTTCGAGGACCCACGGGTGCAAAGCGTTGTCTCCGAAGGCATCGAGCATGTGGTGATGACCTATACAAACCTTCCCGACCCAGCTTCGGGACAGCCATGGCGAATCGGCGCACACCGACTCACCTACGACGGTCAGCGATTTCACCTTGATGAACAGTCCGGCTGCCTCCTCGGTCCGGCTGGCGTCGCCAACAAAGACGCTGTTGTGTTCAACCTTCGCGACGGGCGAATTGCGTTGATCCATCGCGTTCATCCCGACATGCAGATTGCCGTGTTCGACACCATCGACGAACTGTGGCATGCCGACGACGACTACTGGGAGCCATATCTTGCGGCCCTCGATGACCATGTGATCATCCGCCCGTCGGTCGATTCGCTCGGCGTCGGCGCTGGCGCTCCACCGGTGGTCTCCGACGATGGCCTCTTGCTCTTCTTCCACGAGCGACGCAGCGACGGCGTGTACACGATGCGCGTGGCCCTGCTTGATCACAACACCGGTCGCGTGATCGCTCTACCGGAGGGATCGGTCATGGAGCCCGAGCTCGAATGGGAGCGCATTGGCGACATGGAAAACGTGGTGTTCGTGCAAGGCGCGCACCGCTCGAGCGAAGGCTCGATCTATCTCACCTATGGCGCCGCCGACTCACATGTAGGGGCGATGATTGTCGACGAGGCACGCCTGCTGAGCATGCTCGCCGACGCTCGCCAGTAAGCGACCCACCCGCTCGGGCGGGCGGGCCGGCGCTCCAACTACCAGGCTGCTGACTTCTCGAGACGGTTGATCGAGGGCCGCAGAATCAGTGCGTAGGTGTCGGCAATTGCCGGTTCGCGGTGTTCCTTCTGAGCAGCCAACCGCGTCGGATCGGCAGCAACTGCCATGAACGCAGCCTTGCTTGGGAATGCGTTGAACCGCACCTGATCCCATTGACGACCATCGCCCATGATGGTTCCCTGCACTTGATACCAACCGTTGATGCGAACGCCGTGCGGCACCGCAACATCGCCCGCCGCATTTTGGTACGCCTGCATGTGGTCGGTCAGGCCGCCCTCGGCGTACTTGATGACGTGCATCACCACGACAGGACCATCATCTTCGGTGGCTGGGTGCGGAACATCGGCCCATGACGGCTGATTGGTGGGCTTTGGCACATCGATTGGGGTGCAGCCCATCACGATGGTTTCGGCCATGCCGGCTTCTTTGTGAACGTGCTTCTCTTTGAAGTCGGTTCGTGACTGCATCTCGATGAATGCGCGACCCGAGGGGTACCTCACCACAGCAATGCGATCCCACAGCGGAGCATCGCCCAGCAACTGCGTATCGACTTCGGCGAGGAAAACCATCGATGCACCAATGGCTGCCAGCGGACCGACCGGGGCATACAGGTCATCGGCTTCGCGACCGCTGATGTTCAGCTCGGTGCCATCGGCGTAGTCGGCCTTTTCGCGGTACTTCATCAGGTTGACCATGTAGACCGGAGCGTCTTCGTCGGCCGGTGCGGTTGCCAAGCGAATCGCATAGTCGCGATCGACTTTGCCGTAGCGAGGGGCGGCTGAGCGCTTTGGTGAACCGGCGTCGGGAGTGTTCGTCATGGTGTCCTCTGCAGTCGTTGAGTCGACGGCCTTTTGCCCATCGACGTTGGTGGCGCAAATCTAGTATTTGTCACCAAGGCTGACAATTTCTGTGCCACTCCTCGCAACAGCGAACACAGCGATGTGAATTAGCTGCATTCAAGTGCTGCGAGTTCAGCTGCCATGTTCACTCGAGCCTGCGCTTCACGCTGCGAGACCATTGCATCGGTCGCAAAGATTCGAGGTCGAGCGATGAACCCTCGCAGAACCGCTGCCCGACCCACGCGCCACTGCTCTTCGTGCACATGCGCGTACTCTGCTCGCACACCACGAACGTATGCCTGATACGCGTCGGCATCACCGCCGAGCACTGCAAGATCGGCGTCGAGCAGCAACGCCTGAGCGGGTGACGCTGCTGCGTGCGTTTCGGTTGCCTCAATGAGTTCGACCACAAGCGCAATGCGGGTTGCCGGCCAACCAATGCGAGCGAGCTGCGCTGCAGCGAGCTGCGCGCTCTGCGCCTCATTGCTCGCCGCCGATGCCGCCGATGTCGTCGATGTCGTGGATGTCGTGGATGCCGCTGGCGCCGTGGCGTAGATCGCATCGTGAAAGAGCGCTGCCATAGTCAGCGCATCACGGTCTACTGGCTCACTGGTCGTATCGATCAGTTCGTTCAGGCGATGCACCACCCAAGCGATGTGATCGATGGTGTGATAGCTGCGGTGCGGTTCGCCGTACCTGCGCAACAGGTCGTCGAAGATCTCGTGGCTGGCTTCGTGCTGCTCGTGCGAGAGCGGCAATGTCTCGACCACATCACGCCACACCCGGCGCATCGCTTCGTCGGCACCAACGGACTCCAGCACCTGCCGAGCCTAACGGCAGGCCATAATGCGTCATGCGTTATCGACGACTCGGCAGAACAGCACTACAGGTCAGCGAACTGTGCCTCGGCACAATGAACTTCGGACCTCAAACATCTGAGGCCGACTCGCACACCATCATGGATCGCGCGCTCGAGCTAGGTATCAACTTCTTCGACACCGCCAATCGTTACGGCGGCCACCTCGGTGTTGGCGCCACCGAAGAGATCGTTGGCAACTGGTTCGCGCTCGGCGGCGAACGCCGCGAGAAGGTTGTGCTCGCCACCAAGTTGTTCGGGCCAATGACCGATTGGCCCAACGACGGCCGCCTGTCGGCACGGCATATTCGTGCGGCGTGCGACGCCAGCCTTCGCCGCCTGCAGACCGACCACATCGACATCTTCCAGATGCACCACGTGGATCGCACGGCGCCATGGGACGAAGTCTGGCAAGCGATGGAGACGCTCACCCAGCAGGGCAAGATCATCTACGTGGGCAGCAGCAACTTCGCTGGCTGGCACATCGCGCGAGCGAACGAAGCTGCGAGCCGCCGCGGATTCCTCGGCCTCGTCAGCGAGCAGAGTCACTACAACTTGCTGGTGCGCACGATCGAACTCGAAGTGTTGCCGGCATGCATCGAATACGGCGTCGGTGTCATTCCGTGGAGCCCTTTATCGGGAGGCCTGCTCGGCGGCGTGTTGGGTAACGACGACACCGCTCGACGCCAGTCGCCGCAAGCGCTCAAGCGCATCGCGAAGATCGGCCCGCAGCTCGAGAAGTGGGAAGAGCTATGCGGTCAGCTCGGCGAGCAACCGGCCGCAGTGGCGCTGGCATGGCTGCTGCATCAGCCGGGTGTCACGTGTCCGATCATCGGTCCTCGCACCAGCGAGCAACTCGATGGCGCATCGCTTCGCGCTCTCGACATCTCGCTCGATGCCGACGCGCTGGCTGCCATCAACTCGATCTTTCCAGGTCCCGGCGGGTCGGCCCCCGAGGCGTACTCGTGGTGAGCGCGAACTAGATGCGTTCGTAGTCGTCGAGCTTTGGACTCGCCATCTCTTGGCGGAAACGATCGAAGGTCCACGGCCATGTGGCAGGAATGCCATCGGCGTCGAGATACCAACTGCGACAGCCCGTGGCCCACACCGTAGATTTCGCAGCCTCAAGGCGCGATGCATCGAAGGCTTCTGTGGCCGCTCGGCCTGCGCTGATCTCAGTGCAACGTGCGGCGCGAAGCTCTTCGACGAGTTCGAGCACGTAGGCAATCTGAAGCTCGGCCACCTCGATGAGCGAGAAGTTGCCAACCGGACCATTGGGGCCGTTGAGCATGAACAGGTTCGGGAAGTCGGGCACTGAGATCGACAGCATGGCCACTGGTCGCTTGGCCCACGCTTCGTCGAGCAGTAGTCCGTCGCGGCCGATCACGTTGATCGGACGCAGGAATCGATCGACACGGAAGCCCGTTGCCAACACCAGCACATCGAGCTCATGCAACTGCCCGTCGACGGTACGTACGCCACCCGGCTCGATGCACTGAATGCCTTCGGTGACCAACTCGGCGTTGGGCTTCTGGATGGCCGAATAAAACTCGCCGGAGATGACGAGGCGTTTACAGGCAGCGCGATAGTCGGGCCGCAACTTCTCGCGCAGCACAGGGTCGTGCACGTTGTCTTCAAGGTGCGCCTTGCATGTCGCTTCGATGAGATGCATCTCGGGCGAATCGGCGTTGATCACAGCGTTCGAGAATCGGTCGGCGAACCCGCGCGAAATTTCGTCGCGCATCATCGTGATGATCTCGGGGTGGTCTTTGAATTGCTCGATCTCGGCCTCGGTAAATGCCGGGTTGTCCTGTGGACCGATCCACTGCGGGGTGCGCTGAAACATCGTGATCGAGCCGACCCGGTCGACAAGCGAAGACACGATTTGGACAGCAGTAGATCCGGTTCCGATGACGCCAACTCGACGACCATCGAGTGCCACGGTGTGGTCCCAGCGCGCGCTATGAAAGCAGGCACCTTCGAACGTGTCGAGGCCATCGATCTGCGGAACGTTGGGATGGTGCAGCACTCCGGTGGCAGCGATGATCACATCAACGGTGTCGGTACGGCCATCGGTAGTGGTGAGGTTCCATCGGCCGTTCACGAACTGCGCCTGATCAATAGCGGCACCAAACACGATGCGCTCATTGACCGCGTGTCGTTGCGCGACACCCTCGAAGTAGGCCTGGATCTCGGCGCCCGGGGCATATCGATGGCTCCACTCGGGGTTGGGTTCAAACGAGTAGCTATAGAGATGCGATGGCACATCGCAAGCGATGCCCGGATACGTGTTCTCACGCCATGTGCCGCCGAGGCGCTCGGCCTTTTCGTAGACGGTGTAGTCGTCGAACCCGGCTTCGGAGAGTTTGATCGCGCTGAGAATGCCAGACATGCCGGCGCCGATGATGGCGAATCGAAGCGGGCGTTGCGGGGCGGGGCTCTGCGTGCCGAGGGCTTGCTTCGCCGCAGAGGTCGCGGCCGTGTCTTCAGTGGTCACATGTGCTCCATAATCGCAGTGTCGAATTCGATGGGGGCTACTTCGTGGTATCGATGTGCCTCGTGACGCGCGTAGGCCCAACCTGGGCCACGAAACACGAACGACAAACGGTCTTTCCAGTTCGTTGAGTTGGCGACGTCGCGCACGATGTCGCGGTATTCGTGTGTGGCGATCTTGGCAACGTTGTACGTGTTGATGTTCTTCGTAAGGCCGTAGACCACTGGGTCGTCGGCGCGCTCGCGAGCGAACGTACCAAACAGTCGATCCCAAATGATGAGGATGCCGCCGTGGTTGCGATCGAGGTAACGCTTGTTGACGCCGTGATGGGCACGATGGTGCGAGGGCGTGTTGAGCACCTCTTCGGCCGGCCCCAATGAGCGCACGAGATCGGTGTGAATCCAAAACTGGTAGATCAAGTTGAGAGCACGCGACGTCTCAATGAGCGACGGCCGCACGCCAAGCCGAGCAAGCCAACCTGAAGGCACCCACACCCCGAGCGAATCGGCAACTGGCTGGCGAAGCGCCGTAGACAAGTTGTAGTGCTCGCTGGAATGGTGCACCACGTGAATCGCCCACATGATGCGAATCTGATGCATGAACCGATGGTTCCAGTAGTAGATGAAATCCCAACCGAGCATCGCTGCGATCCACGCAAGTGGGCCGTTGCCAAGGTCGCGATGTTTGCCCTTGCTCCACTGCCGCTGGGCATTGGCGAGATACGCCGTGCCAGTGGTGAGCGCGAGCCCGCCCGTAGCGATTGCAGTAACGCTGCCAACGCTGGCCACTTTGCGAGCCCGCCGCCGCACACGGTGTCCCTGCTCGGTGTCGGGTGCCTGCTTCACGACGCGATCGGCGACCGAGGTAACGACAACCGCTGACACAGCGGTGCCGATCAGCACACGACCAAAGCGTCCCTTACCGGGAATGAGCGGACGCAAGAGATAATTCGTGAGCGGGACGATCACACTGCCGAAACCCATCGCAAGGCTTGCTCGCGTGTCGGCTTTGAGATAGTCGGCCGCCGAAGGGCCTTCAACCACAGCCCGCTTCTTGAGGGCGCGATCTTCAGCGACCATTGACCCGAGATAGAGCGGTGTGACCGCAACCGAAAGATCCATGCAGAGTCTTTCTACTCTGCCAACACCGCTCGGCTCACTTTGTCGACAATTCTTTCGACGAATGGTGAGTGGCGCGTTGCGACGACTCGACGGCCTTTTTCACTAGGTGAGCCGGAAGTGTGTCGTAGTGATGATGTTGAACGCTGAACTGCCCGCGCCCTGCGGTCATCGAGCGCAGCTCAACGGCGTAGCGCATCAATTCGCTCGCTGGCACCAATGCCTGAATCTGATGCTGACCATATGGGCCCAAGTCGGTGCCCTGCACTCGGCCGCGACGAGCGGTGATGTCGGCCATCACATCACCCTCAAACAGACTGGGCACGGTCACGGTGAGCAGCGAGATCGGCTCGAGCACCGATACCCCAGCAGCAGCAAGAGCTTCTTTGAGACCTTGGGCGGCTGCCGACCGAAACGCCATCTCGCTCGAGTCGACCGAGTGGAATTTGCCGTCGAAACATTCGACGTGAACGTCGACCACAGGGAAGCCATAGACACTGCCGTGCTGCAGCGCTTCCTCGACTCCTTTCTGCACAGCAGTGATAAACGTGCGCGGCAGAGCTCCGCCCACAATCGAATCGCTGAACTCAAACCCAGCTCCACGAAGCAAGGGCGCAACGCGTAGGTTCGCTACCGCGTACTGGCCATGACCACCGGTCTGCTTCTTCACTTTGCCCGCAGCTTCCGCGACGCTCGCGATCGTTTCGCGATACGCAACTCGTATCTCACCGGTGTCTACGTTGACTCCGAACTTTCGAGCAAGACGTTCGATAGCAACGGCCACATGCATCTCGCCCAGACCACTCAGAATCGTCTGACGAGTTTCGGCTACATGGTTCAGCCGCAACGAAGGATCCTCGGCAAGCAACTTGTTCAGCGCAGAACCGAGCTTGTCATCGTCTGCTTGCGTGCGAGGCGTGATCGCCACGCCAAACTGAGGCGCGGGACGATCGCATTGAGCCATCCGAACCGGCAGGCCTTTGGGCGCGAGCGTGTCGCCCGCACGCGAGTCGATGAGTTTCGACACTCCTCCGATATCACCAGCCGACAGCTTGTCCATAGAGGTCTGCTCCTTTCCGCGCAACGTGAACAGCGTGCGCAAACGCTCGTCGCCACCGGTACGGCCGTTCACCAAACGATCATCGGCACTGATGGTTCCGGATAACACTTTGAACAACGACAGTTGACCCACGAACGGGTCAGCCACAGTTTTGAACACGTAGGCCAACGACGATCCCAAAACATCTGGTGACACCGGAACCGTGAGCTCTGCCGCAACAACGCCGACGGCTCGATCGAGCGGCGATGGCGCAAGCTCGCAAATGAAGTCGGCGAGTCGATCGACGCCGACCCCAGTGACGGCCGAGCCCACCAGCAACGGGAATGCTTCGCACTCTCGCACTTCGCGTGCAAGCGTTCGTTCAAGATCGGCCACTGTGAGCACATCGCCGGCGAGGTAATGATCAAGCTGTTCGTCGTCGCCAGCAACGATGTCCTCGACGAGCGCCTTGTGCGCCTGGTGCTCGCGATCAATGATGTCGAGCGGCAAGGCATCAACCCGACGCGGGTTGCCCGGCGAGTATTCGAACGCTTCCTCGGCGAGTACATCGGCGAGTCCGTGCAAGGCTGCGGCTTCACCAAGCGGTAGCTCAAGCGCAAGCACTCCTGTGCCAAAGACCGCACGCAACTGAGCGAGCACGCCATCGAAATCGGCGCGTTCGCGATCCTGCTTGTTCACAAACACCATGCGCGGCAGACCCCGTTCGGCAGCTCGACGCCACAGCAGTTCGGTCTGCAACTCGACGCCATCCACCGCGCTCACCACGACCACGGCAAGGTCGGCAACATCGAGTGCGGCATCGACCTCATCAACGAAGTCGGCATACCCGGGCGTGTCGATCAGATTGATCTTGTAGGTCAGCCCATCGGGGGCCTGCCATTCGAATGGTGCCATCGAGAGCGTGAGTGACAGCCGCCGACGGATTTCCTCGGGCTCGTTATCGAGCACACTGGTGCCGTCATCCACGCGACCGCCGCGCTCGATCGCACCTGCCTTCACCAAAAGAGCCTCTGCCAATGTGGTCTTGCCAGACCCGCTGTGGCCGACCAGCACAACATTGCGGATCTTGTCGGTTGGGTAACTCATCACTGCGATAGGCCCCATATCTCGACCGAGTGGTCGTTTGTCGGATGAGCTCGAGCGATTCGACTCTGATGAGGACGGTACGCCCGCTGAGCTGGCGGCTACTAGGGCCGGAAGTCCCTATTGATCCTCGATACAGCGCCAGATTGAGCCTGATACTTTGACAGCCATGCTTCTCCCTTCTCTCCGGTCGCGACCATCCGCCCCCACCCATGCAAACAAGATGCAGATGGCGTTGGCGTGCGTGGCCGCTCTCACCCTGGCCGCATGCAGTTCTTCGAGCAGCACCAACTCGTCGACACCCACAACCACGCCGGCCCCGATCACTTCTGATTCCGCTCCCTCGAGCACGCCGGCTGCGGCTGCCTGTTCGGTGAAGGATCCCGGCACCATCGCCGCCGCTCCCGTTGCCGATGCAGCCAGCGACTACAACATCACGTCGTTCGATGGCACCGTCATCCGCGCGCATTGGTTCCCACTGCCGTCGCTTGCGGCCGGCAAGGTGGCCCCAACCGTGTTGATGGGACCTGGCTGGGGTTCGGGCGGCGACACCAATCCCGATGTCGTGGGCATTCTCGGCCAAGTAAACATCGCCACCTTGCGCGCCGCTGGCTACAACGTGCTCACGTGGGACCCTCGTGGATTCGGAAAGTCCACCGGCACCATCACCATCGACGATGTAGACCACGAGGCACTCGATGTCAGCCGCCTGATCGACTGGGTCGCTACGCAACCTCAGGTCGAACTCGATCAAGCAGGCGACCCCCGAATGGGGATGATCGGCGCTTCGTATGGTGGCGGCATTCAGTTGGTCACCGCCGCAACCGATTGTCGTGTCGACGCAATCGTGCCGGTCATTGCGTGGCACTCGTTAGTCACAAGTTTGTTCAAGTCAGATACGCCCAAGACCGGATGGTCGGGGATCTTGTCGCTCGTGTCCACCGGTCGCCAACTTGATCCGCACATCGCTAGCGCCAACGCATCGAGCAAAGAGACCGGCACCGTCTCCGAAGCCGACAAGGCTTTTTTTGCGAGCCGCGGCCCCGGCGATTTGATCAGCAAGATCAAGATTCCAACGCTGCTCGTGCAAGGCACTGTCGACACCTTGTTCTCGCTCGACGAGGCGATCAGCAACTACGCGCTCCTCAAAAACTCGGGCGCGCCCTCGGCGATGTTGTGGTTCTGCGGCGGTCATGGCATCTGCCTCACCAAGGCGGGCGATGTCGCTCGTGTGTCCGACGCCAGCATCGGCTGGCTCGATCGCTATGTGAAGAAGGATGCTGCCGTGAACACCGGCGCACGGTTTGAATTCGTCGATCAAGACGGCATCTCATACGTGGCCGATGATTACCCCGTTGCTGCCGGTGATCCGGTGAAGGCCGATGGCAGCGGATCACTGTCGCTCACTGCCGACGGCGGAGCGGGCCCAGTAACGAACGCAAGCACCGGATCTATTCTCGATGCAGTGGTTCCGCCGATTACGCCAACCAAGGCAACCAACGCTGTCAATGTGAAAGTAGTTGCACCTGCAACAACTTCGATCATGATCGGCGCGCCAGAACTGACCATGACCTACAGCGGCAGTACACCCGATGGCGCGCGACCCACTCGAGTGTTCGCTCAACTCGTTGACGACACCACCGGGCTGGTGCTTGGCAACCAGATCACACCTATCGCCGTGACACTCGACGGCCAGCCGCACACGGTGACCGTTCCTCTTGAGGTAGTTGCGTTCACTGCGCACCCCGGCACCAGCGTGACCCTGCAGCTCGTGGCCACCACGGTCGCCTATGCCCAGCCTCGACTCGGCGGCAGCATCGACTTCAGTGCGATCTCAATCAGCATCCCTACTGGCACCGGCATCACCGCCAAGTAACCCGCTCCCCCGGCTCGTCAGGCCCGGCTACGGGATGTTGACCTTGGCGGGGGCGAGAGCCACCGACTTGGGGTACCAGATCGCTAGCCGGCCGTAGTTGTAGGCCGTGACAACGCCACCGTCGTGAGTGACAGAGCGCAGGTCGGCGCAACATCCTGTGGCAAAGGCCTCGGGGTCATTCCACTCTTGCGAGGCATCAACCTGTTTGCCGGTGTTGGTATTGATCAGCATCCACGGACCGAGAGCGGTAGTGGTGCCGTCGGCCCCAACCGTGGGCTTGCCCGTAACGATGGCGAATCCTTCTCCCACTGTGGCCACGCCACGGATACCAGCGTTGTTCCACAGGATCTTGCCCGTATCGGTGGCGACACCGGCAAGGCTCATCGGAGTGCAGCCCCCGGTCGGGTCGGGCAGACCAAAGCACCCCGAAACCATGGTGACTTTGCCGGACGGGGCCGAACGGAAGCCCTCGTTGTTCGTCGGGTTCACATTGTCATAGCGCCACACCACCCGGCCGAGCGCGTCGTAACCAATCAATCCGGTTCCCGCAGACGCAAAATCGGCTCTGGTCGGATACGCAGAAAGCAGCACGGCAGGGCTGTTGGTCCACTGGCCATCTCGGTAGGCGGCGAACACCGCAGGCACGTTGGCGCTGGTTCGGGCGGTCAACACGAGATCGCCAGAGTCAGCGAACTCGAACGACGCGTACAGGTTGTCGGGACGCATTGTCGCTGGAGGATACGGAATCCCAGTGAGCGCGAAGGTGCGCAGATCGACCATCACCATTGCATCTTGAGCGCCAGAACCAGCGACGTCGGCACCGAGCACCACGCGGTCTGGTGCTGTGGCTTTCACTTGTGCGTTGGGTCCAAATGTGCCGAGTCCCTGTTGTTTCACGAGGTCGGCTACATCGCTGACGATCGAACCGTCGCTGAGCGAAATCACGACCCACTTGTTTGAACTACCGCCATAGAACATGACCAACGCTCTGTCGGGCGCAGGCGACATCGATGCAGGGGCCACCAGCATCGACGAGATATTTGAGTCGTAGCAGCGAACCCATCGACGAGCTCCATCGACACCAATCGCTGCCAGGACTGCACCATCAAAGTCGCCCGTGCCAGAACTCACCGACAACAACACACCGCCTGGTATGCGCTCGACGCTGGCGGGCACATCCTGGGGCTTGCCGTTGGCCGAGCCCGCCACGCGTGGCAACGTAACGACCAATGTTGGTTCAGCGCCAAGCGGACCGAATGCGTCGAGCACAGCCTCTTGAGTAAACGGAGTCGGCGCACCGTCAGCAACGTATTGAGCGCACGGCGGATCGAAACGTTTCGCGGAAGCGACGGGCAACGTGGTGGTAGTGGCGGCAGCTGGATCGGTCTCGGCAACGGTGGTGACCGGAGCGGGATCGGTTGAGACGACTGAGCCTGGCGGTGTCGTGCCATTGATCAACGCAACATCGGGATTGTCAGCCCCGCACGCTGCGAGGACAAGAGCACCAGCAACCAGCAAAGTACGCATGCGAAAGTATCGCGCACCACGTATGTGACTTTGTGAAATAGGTAGCCGCCCGGGCAAGCCCTCAGCGAGGGCGCCCAGCTACGCCGAAGGAATGAACTGGTCGAACCACGCGAGCGTGCGGCTCCATGCATCTGCCGCAGCAACTTCGTTGAACACTTCAGAGCGAGCATCGCAGTTGAAGCCGTGATCGGCATCGGCATAGCGCACCACTTCGGTGGGCACCGCAGCGGTCAACGCACCCGAGCGCAACACTTCGACATCATCGACCGGAATGCCCTTGTCGAGATCGCCATACAGACCAAGCCATGGAGCGCGAAGCGATGGCGAGAGATCGATGAGCGACGGCAAGCCGAAGCGGCCGACGGCAACCCCGCCGCCGTAGAACGTGACCGCAGCACCCAGCGGCGAACGAGTGCCCGCATACAGCGCCACGGCACCACCCATGCAGAATCCGACGATGCCACAACGATTGGCCGCAAAGCCGCGCTGCGCCAAGAACTCGAACGATGCGTCGAGGTCGGCATCGATGCCGGCCGGAGTGAGCGCCTGCATCTGCGGCAGCACGCCGGCGTAGTCGCCATATTCGAACACCGGCGAACCATTGCGATGAAAGAACGCTGGGGCTATCGCCAACCAGCCAACATCGGCCAAGCGTTGGCAGATGCTGGCGATGTGTGGCGTGACGCCGAACGCCTCCTGCACCACGACCACTGCACCGCGCGCCACGCCGGCAGGCACCGCAATCACAGACGGCATCGCGCCGTCGGCAGTGGGAAGTTCTACATAGTCAGGAAGTGCGGTGGTCACGGTTGGTCTCCTTGGTCGTCAGTTGTTGAGGTACTCGGCCAAACGCCGATCGGCGTCGGCTCCGAACAAGATGGTGGCCACTTCGCGTAGTCCTGCGGACTGACGAATGTCTTCGTCGCGCACCACAAGATCGATCTTCGAGCGGCGACGCATGAAGTCTTCGAGCTTGGTGATCATCTCGGTGGTTGCCGCAAGATGCAGTTCTACGCGCAGATAATCGGCGCTATCCATAATGTCTTCACCCATTGCAGGGTCGTCTCGAATCGCTTCGAGCATCGAGAACGCTCGGCGCCCATAGCGACGCCACAGCCGGTCGGTAAGCGGTTCAGTATCGAGCTTGGTGCGCAGCGAATCGAGCTTCATCAACCGCGCCTGACGATAGAACTCAGCACGGGTGGCGGCAGCCGGCTCGCCGTACCAGTTGTGCAGATCTTTCTCGAGCGGAATGCCCAACTGCTCGACAGCAGCGGCCACCTCTTCACCAACATTGAGGCAGTCAGTGAGCTTGCCGCCAAACACGGTGACCACGTTGGCGTGTTGGTCGAGTTCGATGGCGTGCTTGCGGCTGAGCGTGGTCCAATCGACGTTGCGTTGATCGTCGCCAGAGCTGCTGACAACAAGCGGACGCACGCCTGAACGCTCGGAGATGATGTCGCCAATCGACAGCGGCTTCTCAAGCGCAAGCCGATTGTTGATCTGCTCGAGCAAGAAGTTGCGGTCGTCGTCGTTCACCTCAGTGAAGGGCTCATCGACGCGAGTGTCGGTGGTGCCGATGACCGAACGACGCCCCATGGGGATCACGTAGAACAGTCGCTGCGTGTCGTCGAAGAAAGCGAGCACGCGCTGGTGGTCGGTGGTGGTGAGCCGCGGCACCACAAGGTGAATGCCTTTCGAGTACACGATGCGGTGTTTGGTCTGCAGACCCCACGACGTATTGAGGTTGTCTACGAACGGCCCGGCTGCGTTGATGATGACCTTGGCCGTGGTGCTGAATACCTCACCCGAATCGACGTCGCGTAGTTCGGCGCGCCAGCGATCGCCATCGCGTTGAGCCGACACGAGCTCTACATAGTTGGCCACTGACGCGCCCGCTTCGATGGCCGACCGAACAAACGAGAACACAAAGCGAGCATCGTTGTCGATGAGGTACGCATCGCGATATTCGATACCGCCACGCACCGACGCTGTATTAATAGCCGGCTCTTCGTCTTTGATGGTTTCGGTTTTGAGCAGCCGAGGATGTCGGGTACCGAACTGGCCAATGCCCCAATACGCCAACGCGCCAAGCCCCGAGAACCACGGCGAGTAGGGCGACGACGTATCGAGCGCTGCAAGAAAGCTGATCTCTTTGATGTTGTCGGGATAGGCGCGCATGAGCCGGTTACGCGAGCGACACAGGTTCCACACCAACAGCAGTTCGTAGTTCTCGAGGTATTTGAACCCACCCCACACCAAGTTCGATGACTCTTGACTAGTGAACGATGCGAAGTCGCCACGATCGATGAGCGCTACCGAGGCGCCACGACCGGCAAGCGCTGCTGCGCTGACTGCACCGTTGATGCCACCACCAACCACGAGCACGTCGAAGGATCCTTTGCGGATCTGGTCGATATGCGACTCACGCAGTGCCATGCCCCGAAGTCTGGCAGCAGCGGCTCACGAACACACCCGTTAGGCGAGCACTGGTTCGATCAACGCATCCTCGATTGCGAGCAACACTGCGTCGCCGTATTGCTCGAGTTTGGCCGGACCGATGCCAGCAATACTGTGCAAGGCGTTGAGTGTGGTGGGCAGCGCCATCGCTATTCGCTCGAGGGTGGCGTCGTCGAAAACGATGTACGCGGGCTTGCCGTTGCGCAGCCGATCGCGAGTCTGTCGCAAGAGATCGTGAGCGCGAATGCTGGCTGCTGATGGGCCATCGGGCTCAGCGATTCGCAACGGACCACTTTGGCGACCTGCCGTAGACACCTTGGAGCCGGCCGCGAAACGGCGCGTGAGCGTGCCGAGTCGGGCAACCGCGTGACCATCATCGACCGACTCGATGATCCACTCTTGACCACTATCGAGAATCACCAAGCCAGGGGCGGCAAGAACCGCACCCTTGATAAAGGGTGAATCGCGAGCGGGCGATGCAGTCGGCGCTGGGCGAGACGTGTCACGCGCCCGAAGAACCGGCATGACCACGACCGACTCAGTTGGCGCTGGCGGCTCGTTGCGCATCTCCTCAACAAAGGGACTCGGGTTGGCGCCAACGATGACCGTGACCTGCTCGCGCCCTCGAGTAAGCGCTACATGAAACACGCGTCGTTCTTCTTCGAGGTCTTCGGCAAGACGATGCGGATATTGGTCGGCTTCAACATGATGCAACACAACCACGGGCCACTCTTGGCCCTTCACGCGGTGCACGGTGGCAAGCGCAACACCACCAGTGCCTCGGGGCAGCGCCAGCTGTTGGCGCAGCCACGCGCCGAACACTTGCGGGTCGGGCTGCAACGTGGCCAACTGGGCCAGCGAAACCAGATCGTCGTTCTGCGCAGCGCGGTTCATACCGCGACGGCTGTCGTCGATCGTAGAGATAGAGGCACCGAGGCCCACATCTTCGCTCAGCGTGCGCAACAGCCGCGCCGTGTCACCTGTGCGCGCCACCAATTGCATTCGCTCGATGTCGTCGGCGAATTCGTTGACCCGTTGAGCATCGCGTTCGTTGTTGGCGCGCCCGGCGAGTCGACGCAAGCCATCGATAGAACGCTGCTCGCCCGCCCATGTAGCCACGTTGGGGTGCAGCGATCGCGAGGGCCGGCGCAACGCCTCGGCGATATCGCCGGGATCAAGGCGAGCAGGATCGGCCACGGCTAGGCGCAACCACGCCAGCGCCGCGCGAATAGCGGTGCGTTCGCAAAATTCGGGGCCGACGCCACCGCTGACCGCAATGCCCGCCGCACTGAGGCCCAACTGCACCGGCGCCAGCAACGCATTCACGCGAGTGAGCACCGCAATATCGGCTGTATCGATACCGGCCTCGAGAGCGGCGCGCACCGCGGCAACTGTGGCGCCGAGTGCGTCGGCAGCAGCAACCACGCGCAACCCCTGCGTGTCGGGCCGAGCAGCGCGAATGACCTTGGCAACGCGGCGGCGATTGTGGCGAACCAAACGATCGGCAGCCTGCACCACATCGCCAGGACAGCGATAGTTCACCTCAAGCGGATGCATCCCCGCGTTGGGGAACAGCGACTCGAAGTCGATGAGCCACGCCGGGTCGGCCCCGCTATAGCCATAGATGGTTTGGTCGTCGTCGCCCACGCCAAACACGCTGAAGTCGGGAGCCGACAACAGCCGCACCAACAACACATGCGCTGGCGTGAGGTCTTGAAATTCGTCGACCAGCAAGAGCCGACACGCGCGTTGGGCAACACGGCGCACATCGGCATCGGCAAGCAACATCTCGATGGCGCGATAGATCTGGTCGTCGAAATCGATGGCACCTTCGGCCTCGAGCACAGCGCGATACTTCGGCCAAAACGCAGCGAATCCATCGACGTCACCGTCGTACATCGCCTCAACATCGGCGGGGCTGCGCAGGCCCAGACGCACCATGCTGAGCGCTTCGATCCATGTGGCAACCGGATCGGTATTGCGTTTGCGCGGAAACTGCACGAGTCGACCAATGATGCGACGCACCTCGATCTCGTCGATGGTGCGGTAGTCGCGACTCTGTCTGGCAAAGGGAGCGCTGCCGTTCACGATGGCCAACGCGATTGCGTTGAGTGTGCGCACGCGCAATCCGCGCAGATCGTGAGTGCGCGACTGCATCTCTTCTTGGGCGCGCTTGTTGAACGCAACAAGACTTACGGCGCTTGGTGGCAATCGCCAGCAGTTCACAAGGTGCCGGGCGCGCTCGGTGAGCACACGCGTCTTGCCGCTTCCGGCCGGAGCAATGATGCGCGCTGCGCCACCCGCGTGAAGCACTGCGGCACGTTGGTCGGGGGCGAGTTCGATAGTGGCATCGGCGGCAACGGGAACCGCGAGCGAACCATGCTCGATAGCCACGGCATGCAACACGGCAAGGCCGTCGATGGGTTCGCAGTTCCGCGCTGGTCCGCCATCGATCCATACCCGCGACCCGTCGGGCAGGGCGATATCGCCGGGGCCTTCGTGTACCGCCACGGCGCCGAGGGCGATCGCGGCATCGATCAATGGCCACCGAGGTTGGTCGCTGGTGGCGTCGATGGCGTTACTCCACACGAGGTGATGCAGCAGGTCGAGAGCAAAGGTAAATCGGGCGCCAAGTTGGAACGGTGGCAGCGTTGAGACCGATTTCGCTGGCTCACGAAACGACTCAGCAACATCGAGCGCAAGCTCGATAACAACCCGCCGACCCGCTGCAGCATGAGCCGCGAGTTCGCGCACCGTCGCGTGAGCGTCGCCAACAACTGCATGGTCAACAACGATGCGAGACGCACCCGACCACTCCGGAAGAACATCGCTTCCGGCCCGCACCACAATGCCGCGGGCTAACTGTGATGGACCGCTACGAGCCCACGGCAACAAGGCTTTGCTCGGCTGCATCGGCGCAGCCGGCGCTATTGGCGCTATTGGCGCTATTGGCAGTACTTCGCCGCTGATGCTTTCGCCGCGCTGCCAACACTCTCGAACGTCGCTCGGGCGCTGGTGTTGATCACCGCAATAGACACAGGCAATAGGCATACATATGTTCTATCGCACTCGGCTGCTGCCAACTGCTGCCAACTGCTGCCAGCTGCCGCCAACCGAGCCAACAGCTCTACGGGTGTGACTCGACCTCGGCCTTGATGCGCTCGAGGGTGGCGCGCATTCCGTCGCGGTTGGTCTTACCACGGGCCCAACCGAGCAACGCCCAATACACCCGCATCGCAAGATTGGGGGTGAGCCTGAACGACTCGGTGACATCGGTGCCATCACCCGATGGCACCAACTTGTAGCCCCACACGTTGAGCGGCTTTTCGGCGCCGCCAACTGCAAACGCGAACTCAACACCTGGCTCAGCGGTGACCACTTCGCACGTGGTCCAATACGTTGGACCCTTGCCGTTGCGCTTCACGTGGCCACGAAAGCGTGCGCCTACGGCAGGCCCCGTTGCACCATCGAGCCACTCGGCTTCAAAGGTCTCGGGGCTGTATCGACCGATCTTGGTGACGTCGCTGACCAACTGCCAGATCTGCTCGGGGGTTGCTGCCATATGAACCGTGACTGAGTCATGCATGGGCCAACCCTAGGCGATCTGTGCCCCACGCCTTGCCAGTACCGCCGCGCCGCAAAATGCGCCGTAGGTGCCGGTGCTTTCACTCAGCGTGAAGGGGTCAAGGAAACTACGACCATTTCGGGGTGGGGTCGTAAGCACTCCGTACCCCTCATGCCCTCACCGTAGGACCCTCGCTGCCGGACTAATGCTCCATTGAGATTGAGGCCCCCGAAGGTCACTCTTGTTCACAGGAACCGTGGGTCTCGCAAGAGGTCTATGTACAGATAGGGATACCGATGAACAAGCGAGAGACGGACGAAATGTCGTTCGACCCCAGCAAGAAGAGCCCCGGCTCACGACGCAAGAGCGCCGCGACATACCGTCGCCGGCGTACCGCCGCGATCGCGCTCGTCGCCACGATGTTCGGTGGTGGGTTTTACCTTCCAACGTTTGGTGGCACAGCCAGCGCTGCAGCAGCTATCGCAGTGAACGAGCCACCGGTCACCGGAACAATCGTGTCGTTCCCCTCGCGTGACTTCATCTCCGCCACCGACTGGTCGGCGTACCCATTTGTCGATGTTGAGGTGTTGCGCAATGGAGCTGTGGTGGGTTTCCGCCACGACGTAGCGCCACTGAGCCCCACCGGCCTCGTTGAGGTGAACCACCCTGGTTCGCCATGCTGGGACACCGTCACTCCAAACATCGTGGGCGGCGACGTCATCCGCGTCACTGGTAAGGACAGCAACAAGGTTCCAGTGGTGATCGACCAGACCACTACGGCCAAGATCGACATCACTGCCACGCTGCATGCCACTGCTATCCCCGGCCAGGTGGAAATGAGCGGCACCGCATTCAACCAAGACGGCACGCCAATGAATATCGCTGAGCTTCAGGCTGGCGCATTGAGCGGCGCTGCGAACCGCTTCACCGGCGGCGACTTCGCCGGCAAGCGCATCATCCTTGCGCTGTCCACCGACTCCGTCGCCACCAATGGCCGCTCGCTCACCACCGACGGCAACGGCAACTGGACCGCCCTGTGGACCGAACTCAACGCTGTTGACTACCAGTTGGCCCTCAATGCCGAAAGCCAGATCGCCTGGCTCGGCGGCGCCCCTGGCAGCACCACCGTTGAAGTGGGACCAGCCATCGCTCCTGGCCCGTTTACCCCTGCATGTAACGCACCGTTGGCCGGCCCCGCCGTCTCGACTGATGTGACCAGCCTCGACTTCCCAGCTGGCGAAGTTGGCACCACATCAGCAGCCAGCTTGGTGCACGTGACCAACAGTGGCTTCGGCACGGACCCATCGACAGAACTCGTTGTCTCCTCGGTTGCCGCTGTCGGCCCCGATGCCAACCAGTTCGTTGTGTCGAACACCTGCTCGACCGCACCAGTGGTTGTTGGCGGTTCGTGTGATGTGTCGGTGTCCTTCCGTCCCACCAGCACAACCCCTAGCCAGTTGAAGACTGCGCTCGTCACGATTCTCAGCAACGCTGGCAACTCAACCGTGTCGATCCCTGCAACCGGTTACGCACTCACCGCCGGCCAGTCGGCTGCGGTGCTCGTCGCCAAGCCAGCCAACCTCAACTTCGGCACCCGCGCCGTTGCAAACACGTCGCCAGCGCAATCAGTTGTGATCAAGAACATCGGCAACCTCGCCGCCAACATTTCAGCCGCCTCGATCACCGGTGCCGCTGACTTCAAGATTGCATCGCAAAACTGCACAACCGGTGCGGTCGCTCCATTGAGCACCTGCTCAGTCAACGTAACGTTTGCGCCGGCATCAGAGACAGCCCGCGCAGCCACGTTGAACCTCACCAGCAACACGTCCCCACTGAGCGTGGGTCTCAGTGGAGCTGGCTTGATCACCACCAACGTTGTTCCGTTCCCTCACGCTCCGATTCAGTTGAACTCGTTCCTCGACCGTGACTTCGTGTCGCTTCTCAACTGGGTTCCTGGCGAGGCGCTGACGGTGCAGGTCGTCCGCCAGGGCGTTGTTGTGGCCCAAGCATTCAACGTGATTGCTCACCCAGACGGCGTTGCCGAAGTGAACCACCCAGGTGGTCAGTGCTGGGAAGGCACCACCCCCGACCTCCGGCCCGGCGACGTGCTGCGTGTTACCCGTGCCGACGGCCGGGCATATGAGGCCCCAGAGGCCGACATCAAAGTTGAGCAGCGCGCCGTCGAGACGTCCCCCGGCAGCGGCATCGTGCAGGTCAAGGGCCACGCTCGCGACCTCAAGACCGGTGGCCCACTGCCGCTGAACCAGCTGAATGGCCGCCTCATCTCTTCAACGGCGAACCCATTTGCGATCACCGGCCGCCGTGCCCTCACCACCGGCGATGCATTCGCCAGCCTTACGTTCGATCCAATCGATCCCGTCACCAACCCTGACGGCGTCAACTGGACCGCAGAGTGGGACTTCAACTCCAGCCCCGACATCGCCGGTGACGTACTGCTCGCAGAGACAGAACAGAACCGCATGATCTGGCTCGGTCGTGACCCATTGGCCCTCGCCGAACTCAGCTTCTCTGAGAGCGGCCCCGGCATCGCCGCTGGACCAACAGCACCATGTACCGCACCCGCCGAGGGTCCTTCGGCTGGCATCGCAGTGATGACCGCTTCGAACACCTTCCCAGCCTTGACCGCTGGCGACACCGGCGATCGCACCTACACGGTTCGCAACATCGGTACCTCACCATTGGTGATCAGCTCGATCACATTCGCCGGCGCCAACCCCGCCGACTTCTCGTTGGTCGGTGCTGTTCCTGCGCCGATCGCCCCGAACACCAACGGCACATTCACGGTTCGTTTCTCGCCAACGAACGTTGCCGTCAAGGGCACCCGTTCAGCAATCATTCAGATCAATGACAACGCCGTGGGCTCACCCCACACCTCAACAGCATCGGGCCTGGCCGTGCTCACCGCTGCGCCAAGCGCATTGATGACACCAGCATCGCTGACCTTCCCTGACACTCAGGTAGGCACCAGCCCTGCAACAAAGCTCATCACGGTTCTCAACGAAGGCGCCGCGAACCTCACGTTCAGCAGCATCGTTGCAGCCAACACCGTGCCCGGCACCACCGCTGTTGACTTCAGCGTTGTCAACGGCACCACGGCTGGTCACTGTAAGACAACCGTGTCGCTTGTTGCTGACGCTTCCTGCGTCATCGAAGTGAAGTACACCCCAAGCGCCGTGAACACCCGCACCGCCACGCTCACGATCAACAGCAACGACCCAGTCGGCGCCAAGGTCACCACGCTCAGCGGCACGTCGTCGATCGCCGTTGACGGCTCGAACGACCCGCCACAGCTGCCCATTGCCATCAAGGTGTTCCCAGCACGTGACTACGTGGCCGCCGCTGGCTACACCGCTGATGAAGCGGTCACCATCTCGGCCTACCGCAACGGTGTGTTGATCGGTCACACAGATCCGATCACGCCAGACGCAACTGGCCTTGTTGAGGCGAACCACATCTTGGTCACCGGCTGTTTTGCTACGGCAACCCCAGACCTGCAGGCTGGCGACGTCATTCGCGCCGTCGCCGTACTTCAGGCCGATCCAACGGTGATCGTGAGCAAGGATCAGATCCATGTTCAGGGCATCGAGGTTGACATGCCAGCCACGCAGATCAACGCCAACACGGTCGTCATGACCGGTACCGCTGTTGACACCTTCACCGGCTTGCCATTGGGCTTGGGTTCATTCGTGCCTCGCATCACCAGCTCGGCCCGCACAGACTTCAGCACCAGCGGCACACCAACACTGCGTGCAGCCCTTGGCCTCGACGGCACCGTCACGATGAACGGCAAGTTCTGGACGGCAACCTTCACCGGCCTCACCGCCGCCGACATTCAGAACGCCGTTACCGGCGGCTCAACAGCTTCATGGTTGGGTCGTGTTCCACTCGCACTCAACGAGAACAGCGATGCCGAGTGGGGCTTGGCCCCTGGCCCAACCGCTGGCTGTCCAGTTGCCGGAAACCAGCCAGCCTTGGCCCCAATTCCTGAGCCCACCTTGGCGCCAGCAGTGCTCGACGCCGGTTTCTCGGGTTCGGCCGTGACCGGTAACGCCAGCACCAACAACGTGTCGACCTTTACCAACACCGGTACCGTCGCCCTCACCGGCGTCACCGTTGGCGCTGTCGAAGGCCTCAACCCTGGTGACTTCACCCGCACCACGAACTGCCCCGCCACGCTCAACGCCGGCGCAAGCTGCACCGTGACGGTCACGTTCAAGGCAACCGCCGATGGCCGCCGCTTGGCATCGATCCCGATCACCCACAGCGGCCAGAACGGCTTCTCGCACGTTCTGCTCACCGGCCTTGGCGTTTCGACACCAACCATCACCGCAATCGCCCCGGCGATCGCAGGTCGTGGCGCAACAGTGACCATCACCGGCACCTTGTTGACCTCAACCACAGCGGTTACCTTCAGCGCCGCTGGCACCAACAAGATTGAGGCAGCGACCTCGTTCACGGTGGTCAACGACAACACCCTCACCGCAGTGATTCCTGCCAACCTGAGCGGCACAACCAATGCACCGCTCGCAACCGCAGTGGCAGTGACCACCCGCGGCGGCACGGTCACTCGGGACGGCGGCGTCGGCGGCCTGACCGTGAACGGTACGCCTCCGACCATCACCACGGTGGCACCAACAAGCGGCGTGGCCGGTAACACGGTGACCATCACGGGTATTGGCTTCAACGTGGGCGGCACAACAGTGACCATCAACGGTGTCAACGCCGTGGTCGCCGCCACACCGGCCGCTACGACAACCAGCATCAGCGTTGTGGTTCCGTTCGCTGCAAACACCACGGGTGCAGCAATCGCCAACGCACCACTGGTGTTGAGCACGGTCAACGGTGTCGCAACAAGCCGCTTCACCGTGAACGCCACTCCAATCCTGACGGGCTTCAGTGTTGCGAGCGCTGCTCGTGGCGCAACCATCAGCCTGGTGGGCACCGGCTTCACCGCCGCTAGCACTGTCACCTTCAGCACTGCCACCGGCACTGTTGCTGCCGCAGTGTTGGCAACGCCAGCACGCTCGGCAACGTCGCTCAGCGTGGTGGTTCCGGCCACCGCAGTGCAAGGCCCAGTCACCGTGAACACAACCGGGTTCCTCTCGAGCTCGCTTGAGTTTGTGGTCGCAGCCGCACCGACAATCACTTCGTTCACACCAACCAGCGGTGCAGCAGCGGCAACAACGATCATCACGGTGACCGGCACGAACTTCCGTACCGCCAGCAAGGTGACCGTCGGCGGCAAGATCGTTACGTTCACCGTGACGAGCCCAACCACCCTGGTGATCAACGGACTTGACCCCGCCACCAAGGCAGGCGGCACCATCAACGTGCTCACCGGCTTCGGCACGGTGACAAGCACCGCCACGTTCACGTTGGTCTTGGTTCCAACCATCACCACCTTCACGCCAACAACGGCAACCGCCAACGTCACAACGGTCTCGGTCACGGGCACCAACTACGTCGTCGGCGCAACCACCGTTGCTCTCGTGCAAGGCGCCACCGTGCTTCCTCAGACGGCTCTGACCGTGACCGCAACGTCGGTTACCTTCCGGCCCGCCCTTGGAACACCTGCCGGTTCGTACAACATCCGCATTACCAACGTCGCCGGATCAGCTACCTCGGTTGCCAACGTCTTGATCCCAGTGTCGGCACCAACCGTCAGCAGCTTCACTCCGGCAAGCGCAACCGCCGGTGTGACCTTGGTGTCAGTAACCGGCACAAGCTTCACGGCCACCTCGACCGTGGCCCTGGTCGGCGCAACGACGGTCGCTCAGACAGCAACGATTGTGAACGGAACATCGCTCACCTTCACGCCAAGCCTGACCACACCGGCTGGCACCTACTCGGTGCGTGTCACAAACGCAGCAGGTAGCGCCACTTCAGCTACCACCTTGGTGGTGTCGGCACCAGTGCCAACCATTGCAAGCTTCACCCCAGCAACGGCGACAGCCGGCGGCACGCAGGCGGTCACCCTCACGGGCACCAACTTCATCGCCGGCACAACTGTTGCTCTGGTGTCAGGTGCAACCACGGTGGCTCAGACGGCAACGATCGCAAGCATCACCTCGCTCTCGTTCACGCCATCTGCCACAACCGCTGTCGGCACCTACTCGATCAAGGTGACCAACAGCGCCGGAACCGTCACCAGCGTCACAACGCTTGCTGTGGTTGCTCAGCCAACCATCACCAGCATCTTCGGCAACGGCACACCCGGTACCGCTGGTCAAAACGGTAAGAGCGTGACCATCAACGGCACCAACATGCTGGGCACCGGCTCAGTCACTTGGACTGTCGGCGGCGTCTCGCAGGTGTTGCCAACAACCACCCGCACCGCAACACAGATCACCATCAGCTCGCTCAATGTCACCACCCGTGGCACGGGCACGATCAGCGTTAACAATGGTTCGGGCGGAGTTGCGTCAATCGCCTTCACGGTGAACTGATCCAACAGAAAGTCCAGGCATACGAAGAATCCCCGAGGCTTGCCTCGGGGATTCTTCGCGTCTGGACTCAGTTGGTAACAAGCGGCAACACGTGGGCGTTGCTACGAGGGTTGATCGGCTATGTGTTTCCAGCGCGGCCGCGGGCTCATCAACTCGATGCGCGCGCCATCGGGGTCGGCGAGGAACACCACATCGATACCGAGGTTCGCTCGCGTGTTGTCGATGACTGTGCCACCGAGCTGAACGAGCGCGGCTGTCGACGCATCGACATCGTCGACATAAAACGACAGGTGCGTAAAACCGAGCTGACCGCGACTTGTCGATGGCACGCCGTGCGCTGGCGGCGATGCGTAGTGCAACAGCTCGATCTTCATCGTGCCCAACACAATGAACTGCGACGTGATGGACACGGGCGAGTCAACCTCGAGAGCGCGCGCAAGGTCGGGCAACACCGTGTTATCGAGGCTGTAGCCCTCGGCGCGATCGAACCCGAGACCGTCGCAGTAAAACCGCAACGACCGTTCGAGATCGGCCACGCACAAACCGAGGTGCGACGGCAGTGGCTTGGCAGGTGCGGTCATCTGGAGCGCCTCGGCGACTTAGACGAGCACCGAGCGGTTGATGCCGTAGAGGCCAGCAACGTTGTCGGACAAAATTGCCACCTTCTGCTCGTCGGTGAGTTGCTGAGTGTGCTCGGCCAACATCTCTTGGCTCCACGGCCACGTGCTGTCTGAGTGTGGGAAGTCGTTGGCCCACATCAGGTGCTTCCAGTTCATGTTGTCGGCCTGCTTGAACGCCGACCAATCGTCTTGGAAGGTGACGTAGATGTTCTCGGCGAAGTACTCGCTGGGGAGCTTCGACAACTCTTGGCCCGCTGGGAGCCAGAAACGGTGACGCTTGTAGGCATGGTCCATGCGATAGCTGAAGTGAGGCACCCATCCGGCATCGGCTTCGGCGCACACGATGCGCAAGTTGGGGTGACGCTCGAACACGCCGCCCATCACGAGCATGGCCATCACGTCTTGGCAGCCGCGCACAATGCTGAGGAACTGTGCCATCTTCGGGCCGCGGGTCTTGCCCGACGACATCGTGAGGATGTGGAACGACAGCGGCAGCTCGAGTGCAATCGCGGCTTCCCAGAATTCGTCGTAGATGGTCGAGTCGTAGTCTTCGACGCCGGGCTGGCCGGGCAGCATGACACCGCGCAGGCCTTGGCTCTTGATGGTCTGCAGATCGGCGATTGCTTCATCGGGTGTGCGCATTGCGGTCTGACCTAGGCCGAGCAAACGGTCGGGCTGCGCTGCACAGAAACTTGCGAGCCAACGGTTGTAGGCCTGAAAGCATGCGTTCTTGTAATCGACATCGGGGTGATTACACAGCACCATGCCGATGCTTGGGTAAATCACTTCGGCCGAAACGCCGTCGCGATCTTGGTCGGCCATGCGCGCTACTGGATCCCAGCCGCCGCGGTGCAGATCGGAGAATCGCGAACCCATCGCTTTGATCTCTTCGGGACGCTTGCCTGCGGCAGCCGCAGTAGACAGCGACAGCGGCCGCGGCATGCCATCGACCATGAACACCTCGCCGAGCTTTTCGCCGCCGTCGACAAGGCGAGGCGCGCGATCGAGATACGCCGGGTCGATGAAATCGACGTAGGTCTCGGGTGGTTCGGTGATGTGCGAGTCGGCCGAGATAATCGGCTGTGCAAATCCCAGTGCATTCATGATGTGCTCCCT
>Ga0194043_1000027_pt1 | contig 58381 bp, 55 predicted proteins | sample JunL4415m_MetaG_FD_161274 | JGI IMG/M metagenome (GOLD analysis project Ga0194043, IMG submission 161274) | Anoxic zone freshwater microbial communities from boreal shield lake in IISD Experimental Lakes Area, Ontario, Canada - Jun2016-L442-15m | ecosystem: Environmental > Aquatic > Freshwater >...
GCCAGTCAAAACCTCATACAACAAACATCCCGTTGAATAAATATCACTACGCAGATCAGCAACCTCACCCAAAGCTTGTTCAGGCGATAAATACTGCGCAGTGCCAACAATGTTCCACGTGCTAGTCAACGTGGCACCTAAATCAGCTAAAGCGCGGGCAATTCCAAAATCCATCACTTTTACATCGCCATGATCAGTAATCATGATGTTGGCAGGTTTAATATCGCGGTGAACAATCCCACGCTCATGTGAATATTCCAGCGCAGCTAAAATTCCTTCACCAATTTCAAGCGCGCGCTTAAGTGGAACTCGTTCTCCTCTATGAATTAATTCGCGCAAGGTATAACCCGAGATAAGTTCCATAACAATGTATGGCGCTGGATCTTCCCCAGAGTCATATACGGCAACAATTCCAGGGTGGTTAAGACCGGCTGCAGCTAGCGCCTCTTTTCTGAAGCGGGCAACGAAAGATGGATCACGCGCTAAATCACTGCGCAAAATTTTGACGGCAACTTGTCGAGCAAGGCGCGTATCTTGAGCAACATACACATCGGCCATTCCGCCAGTACCAATCATTTCACCTAATTGATATCGACCACCTAAGAGCTGATTAATCATTGGGCAGCTCCTAATAATTGATGTGCGGTAATTTCATCTTCGGTTATGTCAGCCACGATTACCGTTACATTGTCGGGTGCGTCATTAATGTAAGTCGCCTCAATGAGTGCTTTTACGGCATCTTCTTTGTTGGATTTCTTTAGCAAAGTTTTGATTTCTTTATCGGTTAAAACAGCCGATAAACCATCACTGCACAGCAGATATCTATCTTTAACTTTAGCTTCATACATTTGTAAAACTGGCACCACGGTTCCTTGACCCATCAATGCTTGCGTTAATACCGAGCGTTGCGGATGATCAGCAACTTCAGATTGAGAAATTGTGCCCTGGTTAAGTAATTCTTGAATAACGGTGTGGTCATTACTTAATTGTTCAAAAGTATTTCCGCGCAACCGATAACACCGTGAATCACCGACATGTAAAAGCGCAACGTTGGAATCAACAAGTAATAGTGCCGTGAGTGTTGTACCCATTCCACGAACTTCCATTACTTCTTCGGCGTATTCGCCAATTTCAGAGTCAATTGTGTGAAGTGAATTAAGCAATAAGTCTTCAGTTGAATCGGGGTCGATATCTACATTAGTTAATACAGGTGTTAGTTTTTGTAAAGTCTGTATAGCAATACGTGAAGCAACTTCACCACCAGCGTGACCACCCATTCCATCGGCAACAGCAATTAAGCGGCCTGAAACAAAAGCAGAATCTTCATTTCCACTTCGGTGTAAACCGTCGGCCGAGCGCGCATTGCTCTGGAAATAAAACGCGGTCATGGGCATAAGCCTAACCCCTGTTAATCTTTAATCATGAAAATTTATGCCCACCGCGGAGCATCCATAGATTTCCCAGAAATGACAATGGATGCTTATAAAGCCGCAGTGGATCAAGGCGCTGACGGCATGGAGTGCGATGTCCGCCTAACTAAAGATAACCAATTGCTGTTGTGGCATGACGCTGACATGAAGCGGACGGCGGGTTTTGCTGGGCGAATTGCTGAAATGACCTATCCGGAAATTAGAAAACATTATCCGCAGGCGCTTTTGTTAGAAGAGTTATTAGAACTTGCGCGCGATAATGAAATGGAACTGGCGATTGAAACTAAACATCCAGTTCCGCAAGGAAGTGCGGTAGAAAAGAAAGTTCTTGAACTGCTTGCCGAAGAAGAATTAACTGCGGATGTAGTGATCATGTCATTCTCATGGTTGGCCATCGAAAATGTTCGAAAGATCAATCCGAATATTAAAACCGTTGCACTTTTAGAAGACAGATTTAATTACTTGATGCGCCGCTTTACTTCCGCGCCAGTTCTTGGTCCTAGTGTGGAATTTCTACGCTCAAATCCTGAATTGACCCAAGAAAGTAAGCCGTTATATGTCTGGACTGTCGATGATGGCGACGATATGCGCTTTTGCTCTGACAATGGCGTTGAGGTGCTCATTACAAATAATCCGTCATATGCACGTAAGGTGCTCGGGTATCATTAGTCAGTGAGCACATATGCATATCTTGGCCCCAAAGGAACATTCACCGAAGCTGCTCTAAAAAAGATCACTTCTTCTAATGACTCCCTCATCCCCTATGCAAATGTCACTGCCGCACTTGATGCAGTTCGGGTTGGTAAAGCCCACTTTGCTTTAGTCCCAATTGAAAACTCAGTTGAAGGCGTTGTCGCACGCACTCTTGATGAATTAGCAACTGGAACACCTTTATCAATCGTTGGTGAAGTTACTTTGCCCGTTTCTTTTGCTTTAATGGCCAAGCGTGACACCGTTGATATTCGTCGCATTGCTACGCACCCACATGCTGAAGCACAATGCCGCGCATATATCGCTAAAAATTATCCAGATGCAGAATTAATTTCTACCGCATCAACTGCTGCAGCTGCCGAAGCAATTGGCCGCGGTGAATTCGATGCCGCCATTGCTGCACCCGTTGCTGCGGCCCATTACGGCTTAACAGTTATTGCCGACAACATCGGCGACATTGTTGGAGCGATTACTCGATTTGTTTTAGTTTCAAAACCTGCGACGCCACCTAAAGCCACGGGCTTTGATCGCACGTCAATGGCGGTCTTCATTGGTATTGACCACGCGGGTGCCTTGCTCGATATTTTGACTGAGTTTGCTAAGCGCGATGTAAACCTAACTTTTATTCAGTCACGTCCAACTGGTTTGGAACTTGGCCACTACCATTTCATTATTGATGCCGAGGGCCACGTGAACGATGCTCCTGTAAAGGAGACAATAGAAGCGTTGCGAGCTATCTGCCAAGATATTCGCTTCCTCGGTTCGTATCCACGAGAAAAGGCCGGCAAATGATCGACATAAAATTTCTACGCGATAACCCAGATGTTGTTAAAGCATCACAAAAAGGTCGTGGCGAAGATGTATCAATCGTCGATAAAGTTTTAGCAGCCGATGAATTACGTCGTGAAGCAATTGAAAAATTTGAAAAACTTCGCGCTGAACAAAATACGTTATCAAAATCAGTTGGCAGCGCAAAAGCTGAAGAAAAAGCCGCATTACTAGAAAACGCTAAAGCGTTAGCTAGTAAAGTGAAAGAGGCCGATTCGAAGCGTGCAGAGCTAGAAGAGGCGGCAAAAGCTTTAATCATGCAGCTTTCAAATGTTCTAGATCCAGCCGCTCCCATTGGTGGAGAAGCAGATTTTGTTGTTTTAGAACATGTAGGCACACCTCGTGTTTTTGATTTTGAAGCTAAAGACCACGTAGAACTTGGGAAATTACTTGGTGCAATTGATACCGAACGTGGTGCAAAAGTTGCAGGTTCTCGTTCTTATTATTTAACGGGCTCTGGCGCTTTACTTGAATTCGCATTAGTTAACTACGCAATTTCTTCGGCGCTTAAATCTGGTTTCACTCCAGTTATTCCGCCAGTACTTGTAAATCCAGCAGCCATGGAAGGCACTGGGTTTTTAGGACAAGCTGCCGAGAATGTTTACCGAATTGAAAAAGATGATGTTTATTTAGTTGGAACTTCTGAAGTGCCGCTAGCTGCTATGCATATGGATGAAGTTTTACCAGCTGATAAATTACCAATGCGATATGCCGGCTATTCATCCTGTTTTCGCCGTGAAGCCGGATCATATGGAAAAGATACGCGTGGAATTATTCGCGTACACCAATTCGATAAAGTTGAAATGTTTTCTTTCTGCCATCCAGATCAAGCTAAAGAAGAACACGCGCGTTTATTGCAATGGGAAAAAGATTTCCTCAACGCAATGGAAATCCCTTACCGCGTAATCGATGTGGCATCAGGAGATCTGGGATCTAGCGCTAACCGCAAGTTTGATATTGAAGCCTGGATTCCCACACAAAATGCGTATCGCGAAGTAACAAGCACATCTAACTGCACCGAGTTCCAAGCGCGACGCCTAAATATTCGTTATAAAGATGCCGATGGTACAAAATCGGTTGCAACCCTCAACGGCACTTTGGTGGCAATTCCACGCATGATTGTTGCCATTCTTGAAAATCACCAAAATGCCGATGGAACAGTTAACGTTCCAAAAGCTCTACAACCATTTCTTGGTAAAGCGCGATTTGAGTTGGTGTGAGTAAACGTCCCAAATTAATTGCAACTGATTTAGATGGCACGATAGTTCAGCACGATGGAACAATTACACAACGAACTATCGACACCTTTACTAAAGCCAAAGACTTAGGAATTCATATATTTTTTGTGACTGGCCGACCTCCTCGCTGGATGAATGAAATCCGTGAAGCTTTTGGTTTTGGTGAAGCAATTTGTGGCAATGGCGCGATGTTGTACGACTTAATAAATCGCGAAGTCACCGAAGAATGGTTAATTTCAAAAGAAAATCAATTCGAAGTTGCACGTCGTATGCGCAAAGCTATGCCGCCAATTTCATTTGCGATTGAAACTCATGATTATTACCACCGCGAAAAGAGCTATATCCCACGGTGGGATATCGGTTTAGATAACGTTGGTGTTGAAAAAATCGAAGATGGAATTAAAGGTCCAGTTTTTAAAATGCTAGCCCGATGCAGTGGCGGTGAATTCACTTCCGATGAAATGTTGGAAGTAGCTTTGGTAGAGCTAGAGGGTTTAGTAACAGTCACGCATTCAAATCCACGCGAATCACTTCTTGAAATTTCTGCACTTGGTATTTCAAAAGGCACAACGTTGGCAAAAGTTGCGGGGCGATTGGGCATAGATGCCGCCGATTGTGTTTCTTTTGGTGATAATCCAAATGACTTCCCGATGTTGCAATGGTGTGGGCGTTCATATGCGATGGCCGATGGGCACCCTGATGGAATTAAATTCGCAAAAGATCTTGCCCCATCACATGATGTTGATGGCGTAGCGATGATTATTGAGAAGTTGTTAGAACTTCCCGCTTAATTTTTGGCCGATTTTTGACTAACGCCAACTTCAGGTAATCTCTCCCACGGAGGGCTCGCATAGCGGCCGAGTGCACCGGTCTTGAAAACCGGCAAACGAAAGTTTCGTGGGTTCAAATCCCACGCCCTCCGCCATTTTTCGCAATCTCTGTGGCTGAGTTCATAGCCCGTACGCATGGTTATTTCTAGCCGAAATATCAGCGCAAGAGGAGACTTACGCCTAGTTGTTTCTATCTATGGCGGGGAGTTATTCATGTCGGGTGTTTTTTCACCAGCACGCGCGAAAATTAAAGAGCGCACCCTACGCACCGATAAATGGTGGTTACAACCACTTATTACTTTTGCAGTGCTTTTCTCTTTTATTATTTATGCAACGTTCCGCGCTTTTGAAAATGCTAATTATTTTGTTGAACCGCTGATCTCACCTTTCTATTCACCATGCTTATCGCAAGCATGTGTTGCCGGTTCTACTATTGCCGGCTTTACTCCAGTGAGCGCACACATACTTAATTTTGCGCTTTCTCCCGCGCTTATTATTTTGATTTTCCCACTTGGTTTCCGCATGACCTGTTATTACTACCGTAAGGCTTACTACCGCGCATTTTGGTTATCACCACCAGCATGCGCAGTTGCTGAGCCACATGAAAAATATACTGGCGAAACTCGCGCACCACTTATTTTTCAAAATGCGCATCGTTGGTTTTTTTATGCAGGCTTAGTTTTCAATGTGTTCTTAACTTATGACGCAATTATTTCTTTCAAGAATGCCGAAGGACAATGGGGGCACATGAGTGTTGGTTCACTTGTGTTACTTGTTAGCTCTTCACTTCTTTGGTTCTACTCTTTGTCGTGTCATACATGTCGCCATACTGTTGGTGGACGTTTAAAGCATTTCTCAAAGCATCCAGTTCGCTACAAGCTATGGTCATGGGTTTCAATTCTTAATCACAAGCATCAACAATTTGCTTGGTACTCACTTGCCGCAGTTGCTTTTGCTGACATTTATGTTCGCCAAGTTGCATCTGGCGCCTGGACAAATTTTTACTTCTTCTAAGGGGAATCGACTATGACTATCGAACGCCATAATTACGATGTCCTTGTTATTGGTGCAGGAGGCGCGGGTTTGCGCGCTGCCGTTGAAGCCCGTGAAGCAGGTTTGCGTGTAGCGATCATCTGCAAATCATTATTTGGTAAGGCCCACACGGTTATGGCTGAAGGTGGCGCTGCGGCATCAATGGGAAATGTGAATGAGAACGACAATTGGATGGTGCACTTTCGCGACACTATGCGCGGTGGCAAATTCCTCAATCATTTCCGCATGGCTGAACTTCATGCCAAAGAAGCCCCAGATCGCATTTGGGAGCTTGAAACGTGGGGCGCGCTCTTCGATCGCACTAAAGCTGGAAAAATTTCACAACGTAACTTTGGTGGACACGAATACCCACGTCTTGCACATGTTGGTGATCGCACAGGTCTAGAACTTATTCGCACAATGCAGCAAAAAATTGTTCAACTGCAACAAAAAGACGGTCGCGAAACCGGCGACATGGAAAGCGGAATTAAAGTTTTCGCTGAATTAACAATCACCGACATCTTGAAAGAAAATGGAAAGATTTCCGGTGCTTACGGTTACTGGCGCGAATCAGGTTCAGAAGTTTTATTTGAAGCACCAGCAGTAATTATTGCAACTGGTGGCGTTGGTAAAACTTTCAAAATTACTTCTAACTCATGGGAAGGTACCGGTGACGGGCATGCACTTGCTCTCAAAGCTGGCGCAAACCTTGTTGATATGGAGTTCTTACAGTTCCACCCAACTGGAATGGTGTGGCCACCTTCAGTTCGTGGAATTTTAGTAACTGAATCGGTTCGCGGCGAAGGTGGAGTTTTAACAAATAATGTCGGCGAACGTTTTATGTTTAAGTACATCCCAGATGTCTTCAAAGATAAGTATGCCGATAATGAAGCCGAAGCCGATCGTTGGTATGAAGATCAAGACAACAACCGTCGTCCGCCAGAATTATTGCCACGTGATGAAGTTGCACGCGCAATTAACACTGAAGTAAAAGCTGGTCGAGGAACTGAACACGGCGGCGTTTTCTTGGATGTTTCTAAGCGTTTATCGGCAGAAATTATCAAAAAGCGTCTTCCATCTATGTGGCACCAGTTCTATGAATTAGCTGGCGTAGATATCACTAAGGAAGCCATGGAAGTTGGCCCAACCTGTCACTACGTTATGGGCGGCGTTGAAGTTGAACCAGATACTGCTGCAGCAGTTGGAGTTCCAGGTTTATTTGCCGCTGGTGAAGTTGCCGGCGGAATGCATGGTTCAAACCGTCTGGGTGGAAACTCATTGACAGATCTTTTGGTATTCGGTCGTCGCGCAGGTATTGGCGCAATTGATTATGTTAAGAAAAATGGTGCTAACCCAGTTAGCCAAGCGGCAATCACTGCAGCTGCAGCCAAAATTCAGGCACCATTTGATCGCGAAGGCGGAGAAAACTCTTACTCCTTACACGCCGAGTTACAGGAAATTACACACAACCTGGTCGGAATTATTCGTACCAAAATTGAATTAGAAGAAGCCATTGTGAAAATTGCCGAAATTCGTAAGCGCAGCGCAAATGTTTCAGTAAGCGGTGGACGTAAATTCAACCCAGGGTTCCACTTAGCTTTTGATTTAGACAACATGTTGTTAGTCGCTGAATCAACGGCGAAATCGGCGATTAATCGCGAAGAATCTCGCGGTGGTCATACTCGTGATGATTTCCCAAGTATGAGCAGCAAATGGCGCCAAATTAATAATATTTCCTCATTTGATGGCAACCAAGTAAATATTCGCGAACAAGTTCTGCCAACAATTCCTAAAGAACTCTTTGACCTTTTTGACGTTCACGAGTTGGAGAAATACATGACACCGGAAGAAATTGCGAAAGGCGGTTCCAACTAATGGCGCGCAATATTAAACTTCGCATCTGGCGTGGAGATTCAACTGATGGCGCACTTAAAGATGTTGTTGTAGAGGCCAATGAAGGTGAAGTTGTTCTCGATGTAATTCACCGTGTTCAAGCAACACAGATGGGCGATCTTGCCGTTCGTTGGAACTGTAAGGCCGGTAAGTGTGGCTCTTGTTCAATGGAGATCAACGGAAAGCCTCGTCTGGCTTGCATGACACAAGTTGCATCATTTGGTGAAGAGGAAACAATCACCGTTACACCACTTCGCGCTTTCCCAGTTATTAAAGATTTAGTGACCGACGTGTCCTTTAACTACAAAAAAGCAATGCAAATTCCAGCTTACGAGCACCCTAAAGATTTAGATCCGGGTGAAGCGCGAATGGAACAGATCGATGTCGAGCGCAGCCAAGAGTTCCGCAAGTGCATTGAATGTTTCTTGTGCCAAGATGTTTGTCACGTTGTTCGCGACCACGAAGAAAATAAGAAATCTTTTGCGGGTCCACGATTCTTTATCCGTATTGCAGAGCTAGACATGCACCCGCTAGATACTTTGAAGAATCGAAAGAAGACTGCGCAAGAAGAACACGGCCTAGGAATGTGCAACATCACCAAGTGCTGTACCGAGGTCTGCCCTGAGCACATTCGTATTACCGACAACGCGATTATTCCTATGAAGGAGCGCGTAGTAGATATTAAATATGATCCAGCACGCTGGTTAGGTTCAAAGATTCGGCGCCGCGAGGGTCTTTAATAGAGACATGAAATTAATCCTGCGCTGGGCTGCACTCGCTTTATCGTTTTGGGTTGCAACGGCATTGATTCCCGGAATTGATGTTAAAGGTGGCTTCACAACATATCTGTGGGTCGCACTTCTTTTTGGTTTACTCAACGCAACTTTAGGAAGTTTTCTCAAACTCCTCACCTTGCCGGCAGTAATTTTAACGTTGGGTTTATTTCTAGTCGTTGTTAATGCTGCTATTTTGGAACTTCTTGCACGATGGAGCGACAAATTAGATGTCACTAATTTTTGGTCTGCCGTTCTTGCCGCAATTGTCATTAGCGTTGTTACACGTTTAGTGTCAGGCGTTTCCAAGAAAGCGCTTCCACACTGAAATCCTTAGTTTTAGTTGCACTAGGGGGAGTGTGCGGTTCTCTAGTTCGTTTTTGGCTGGGAATTCAAATAGCCGATGGACGTAATGCAACGTTAACAGCCAACCTAGTTGGTGTGGCGATTGCAACTTTTCTCATTGTTTTAATGGAGCGCCGCGGCACCGTTGATTTGCGGCATTTTTTACTTCCCGGATTTTGTGCCGGCCTCACTACTTTTTCCGCCGTAGCAGGTTTAACTCTTACCCCAAAAGAGGGTGGCCAACTTTTCTTGATGCACAACGTGCTTTTCTCACTCTTAATTATTCTTTTTGTGCTACCGCTATCTAGAAAATTAATTCCGGTGCGTTCATGAGAACGTTATGTGTAATTCTGGGTGCAGCAATTGGCGCACCAACGCGCTTTGCCGTTGACCAATACATTCGCAAATTCACCACCAAACCTTACGGAATTTTTGTAGTTAATATTCTTGGCTCGTTTGTGTGGGGTTTAGCGATGAACACATCAATGAATCTGCACGCACTATTTGTAGTTGGTTTCGCAGGTTCATTTACAACATGGTCGACTTTTATGCTCGATTTCTTTTTGGCCTACGAATTAAAGAACTACAAGGCAGCAGCTATTAACCTCAGTGCTTCACTGGGTTTTGGTTTACTAGCAGCGTGGGCAGGAATTCACTTAGCGAAGTGAAGCCATCCAGCTTTCAATTTCATCAGGATGATGCGGAATATTTTCGCTCAAATTAATATAGCCATCTTCGGTTACTAAGACGTCATCTTCAATCCGAATTCCAATTCCACGGTATTCAGGTGGAAATAGTTCGTCATCACTTTGAATATAAAGGCCTGGTTCGACGGTTAAAATCATTCCCGCTTCTAGAATGCCATCGCGATATTGATCGGTGCGCGCTTGAGCACAATCATGCACATCCATGCCTAACATGTGGGCGACACCGTGCAAGGTCCAACGCTTATGCAAACTGACTTTCGGATCCATCGCTTCTTCAAGGCTCATCTTGATGATGCCCATATCAATTAAACCTTGCACCAAAACGCTGTGGCTGGCGCGATTAATATCTAAAAATGGGACCCCAGCTTTAATCGCTTGAATTCCCGCTTTTTGTGACTCGTACACCAACATATACAGTGAGCGCTGAATAGGTGAAAACTTTCCATTGATAGGAAGCGTTCGTGTTATATCGGCGGTGTAATACGAATCTACTTCTACTCCAGCATCCACTAACAATAATTCTCCAGGTTTTATATCGCCATCATTGCGATTCCAGTGCAAAACGCAGGCATGGGAACCACTTGCTGCAATGGTGTTGTAGCCAAGATCATTTCCCTCGATGCGTGCACGACCAAAAAATGCAGCTTCTACAACGCGTTCACCGCGCGGTGTTTGCGCCGCAGTTGGAAGCACGCGGATTACATCACTGAAAGCGCGGTGCGTTACATCTACAGCTTTTTGCATTTCACGAATTTCATAATCATCTTTAATAAGACGGGCTACTGAAACAAAGTTAACCAGTTCTGCGGCACGAGGATGATTTTTTACATGTGCATCAACAACTTCGTCATAACCGTGAAGAGCCGCAGCAACCCCACCTTTAAGGAAAGTTTCTAACTCGGTTACTGGACGAACTTCAATTCCATAACGTTGGGCTGCTTCATCGGTGGTAAATCTGCGACCGACCCAGAGTTCACCATTCTTTGCATCACGAAAAAAAGCATCCGTGTCACGCGTTGATCGCGGATTGATAAACAAGATTGGTGTGTGGCCTTCACCGCTGGGTTCCATAACTAAAACTGCATTGGGGTTTGCTTCAACGCCTTGCACGCCGGTGTAATAAGCAAAAGCACTATGTGGGCGATAGTTGTAATCGGTGTCATTGCTGCGTTGCTTAAGTCCACCACTTGGTAGGACAACACGTAAACCAGAGAAAGCTGCAGAAAGTTTGGCACGACGATTGACACAATAAGCAATTACTTCATCTTGAGTAATTCCTTCTAGTGGAGTTGGCGCCCAACCAGTTTTCATAAAATCGCCAAACATCTCTGATGGCGCAACGTCGTAAACGCGCTTGCTACCGGTTTCTAACGCTTTGTCTGAATTTTCCATAGAGCGCGAGTATATCCCGCCTACAAAAGCCAGTGCCAGCAGCCCATTTACCCAGAATTAGCCAAATTGAAATTGATTGTTCCTTTACTTGTCACATTAATTTTGCCCTACAGTCTTTTTGGAAAGTTAATCTCCGCGCAACTACCCAGAAAGGTGACTTCCATGTGCGAAGGACATTCACACGAACACTCTTCAGTTGAAGAAAACACAACAGTAAACGCTTGGGACGAAACAGACCGTCCACTAGATGACTTAACCATGTCACGTCGTGGTCTTATGAGCGCATTCGGAGTCGCTGCTGCGGGCGCAGCCTTAGCCCCACTTGGTGCTGCTCCAGCTGGCGCATCAACTCGTGTCGATGCACAAAAGCGCACCGTTAATCCTTGGAAGCCGTATCGCTTTCACTTAGCAGGCGATCACCATATTCATACTCAATATTCTCGTGATGCGATGCATACAGTAGATAAGCAAGTAAGCAAAGGAACTGAAAACGGACTTGATTGGATGGTTATCACCGATCACGGTGGAACAGCACACCAAAAGTATTCAGTCGACAAAATTACTCCAGAAATCACAGCTGCACGAAAGGCATTTGCCAATACTGCGGTTTTCCAAGGTCTTGAATGGAACGTTCCAGGCGCTGAACATGCAACTGTAATTCTTCCACCGCACAGCACAACCCCAAGTGTCCTTAAGCAGTTTGAATTATTATTTGACGGAACTGTTCTTGCTGATGCAAAGAAAATTACAAATGCAAATGCTTCAGATGGTGAACCATATGCAGTAGCTGGATTAAAGTGGTTAGCCGATCAAGTTAAAAGCGGTGTTGTTCCCTTGGCACTTATGTTTGCAAACCACCCAACTCGTAAAGGCCTTGATTCACCTGCAGAAATTCGTGCATGGCGCGATGCTGCTCCTGAGATTGCAATGGGATGGGAAGGCGCACCAGGACACCAAGCTGCAGGAATTTCAACAAAGAGCGGTGGCCCAGGCGCAGGTCGCGGTTACTACGACAACGCTTTCGATGAAAAATATTCGTATGAAGGTTACCGACCAAATGCAAAAGAAAACCCACTTCGCACTTATGGTGGCTTTGACTGGGGTACTGCCCGCGTTGGTGGACTTTGGGATTCATTCTTAGCCGAAGGAAAGCCATGGTGGATTACTGCTAACTCTGATTCACACCAAATGTTTAGAGAAAGTTTTGTTGGAGGAACTTTGACTTCAGCTGGGGCACTTGATACAAATGCTTATAACTTGACTGGAAAGTATGCCAACCCAGTCGATAAGGGTACTCCTATTACTTCTTATGGAGATTTTTGGCCAGGGTATTACTCACGCACAATCGTTAGTTCAATCTCTAAGTCATATGTGACATTGATGAAGGCGATGCAATCAGGCCTCATTTTGACTACTCACGGCGGACTTATAGATGGTGCAGATATTCGCGTTTCAACAAGTGATGACCCACAAGGTGTTACAACTGGTGGACGTACATTTGTTAAAAAAGGCGGAACAGTAACTGCGACAATAACTATTAACTTAGCCTCACGGGCTAATTACGCAGGATTTATTCCACTTCTGAAAAAAGTTGACTTGATCTCAGGTCCAATAACAGGTCCAGTAACTGATAAGCAAACAATGTTTGCCCCAAACACTAAGGTTGAGAAGACTTTCCAAGTCTCTCAAACTAGTGGTCAAGTTGTACTCACATACACTTACAAGAATGTCGGCAATTCCTTTTACCTTCGCTACCGCGGTAGCGATGGGAATATTCTTGCGGCAAATGGCGTGGACCCAGCAATGGATGTAACGGGGGATTCAGATCCGTGGAAGGATCTTTGGTTCTATACAAACCCTGTGTTTATTGACGCTATCTAATTATTGAAATATCAGTAATTAAAGAATGCAAACTTTAACTAGCATGAGTGATTCCTGGGTCGCCTTTGACTCAGGAATCACTTCTGTTTCACGTAAACATCTTGAGGAAACAATCGTTAATCACGCCGCCAAACTGGGTCTCACTTTGGATTGGCTAATTACACATCAACTAACTTCAGGAGCACGCAGAGTAGCTTTTACTATCTCTTCTCCAGATAAAAAGAGATTGCACAAACTATTAAATGATTTAAATTCGCATTTTCCTAATTTTGCCGGAAACGACGAGTTAAACGGGTTGATAAATCAATCCACCTCAAAAATTTCAGGACGCGTAGTAGTTTTTCCTCTTGACATTGATGTCACAACTTCTGTCACGGCAGAAACATTGATCAAGAAATCCGGAATCGATTCCGTTATTGCGATCGGCGAGGAATTGCCAGCAAAGGCGCAGATTCATATAAACGGTTATCTTCGACCAACTCTTAATAATGGAAAGCTTGAGCTATATGTAGAAAGAGTTGCGGGAGGCGATTTTTCACCCGTTGAACGTGAAACTGCCCATGAATGTTGCGGTGGTCACGAAGATGAAGGGCCTATATCCCTGTAATGCTGCACGCCCATCTGCAGCTCCATTGAAACCGATTTTGAAATTCACGCTAAACTTCACCCGTACTCGGAGACGTCGCATAGCCCGGTCGAGTGCGCCTCACTGCTAACGAGGTAAGGGGTTAAACCCTTCAGGAGTTCAAATCTCCTCGTCTCCGCTCAGTTTAAAGAATAAAAGGAACGGTTCCTGCCCCAGGAATCCCAACATCAATGCAAAAGAGATTTCCTTCGTTGCTGTCTATTTTTCTTCCATCGCCCACATCCACTGAGGCCGTGGTGATGTATAAAAGCGTTGAACCTTCTCCTGCAAAACAGCAACTTGTTATTTGCGGGATAGGTAATTCAATCGCATGAGTTTGTGTGCCATTTTCAGCGTAGCGTCTTATGTGCGAGCCACCGAAAAAAGCTACCCAAATTCCACCATCAAGATCTGCGCACATCCCATCTGGAATTCCAAATGATGCCGGGATCTCAACAAAGAGTTTGAATGCTTTGATTGTTGAAGTTGCTAAGTCAAAATCGGCCACTTGAACCGATTGCTTGCCTGAGTCTATGTAATACATTTTTGAACCATCACGGTTCCACGCTAAGCCATTAGAAACGGTAACTCGATCAAGTATTTTCTCGAAACCTTCAGAATCTATTTTATAAAGGGAACCAGTAGGGGAGTTGCCATCTCCCATGGTGCCTGCGAAAAGCTTCCCATTTGGATCACACTTTGCGTCGTTCATTCGATTTGTGAATATATCTTTTTCAATCAAGTATAAATTTTCGAGATTATTGCCAGAATAATCAACGGTATAGAGCCCATCGTTTAAGGCAAGCGCCAGTTTCTCTTCATTTGTTGGTAAAACTGCACCGGGAGAAAGTACTGTTGCAAAAGTTTTCACTGATCCATCTTTTGGATTTAATGTCTGAACTCTCTTTCCAAAAATATCAACAAAATGTAGTACCTCAAGTTTTTTATTCCAAGCCGGCCCTTCCCCCAAAAGACATTGAGTTTTAGCAGCAACATCGACACTGTCCAATTTTTTAAGCATTTTAATTAATTGGCTTTTTCATAACCCAACCGCGACAACAATCCACCATCGGCTTGAATTGTTGTCCCGGTTATATAAGAAGCTTCAGGGGAGGCGCACCAAACAAGAACTTTCGCGATTTCTTCAGGCTCACCAACATGCCCAATCGATTTTCCATCAGTTGGGAAACCTAATGAGTTGAGTAATGCAGCATCGCCTTGCAGATTCGTAGTCGTCATAGGAGTTCTTATGGAACCAGGTGCGACACCGACAACACGGATGTTGAGAGGGTTTAGTTCGATAGCCAATGCAGTTGTTAAGGCGTTCACTCCACCTTTTGACGCCGCATATGCCGCATGATTTTTCATAGTTGCATATGCGTGGACCGAGGAGACATTTACTATGCATCCACCAAGATTATTTTTAAATAAAGGTAACGAGTATTTTGCAGTTAAAAAAATCGATCGTAGGTTTACATCGATTATTTTATCCCAGAGATCAACATCGGTATCTTGAATCCCGGCCCCGTTAGTTGGCATGGCTGCAACATTAAATAAGGCAGAAAGTTTTGAATCAGTAAAGCTTCGGAAAACAGCCTCTATCTCTTGAGGTTTTGATAAATCACAAACTTCGTAAGGATTATTGCTGGCAGAAAAAATTGCTTTTACTGTGCCAGCGGCGGGGCTTTTATCCAGACCCAGCACTTTAGCGCCCTCAGAAATCAATAGTTTTGAAGTTTCAAAGCCAATTCCAGATGCCGCGCCGGTAACAATGCAAAATTTATCGTGCCAATAATTTTTGCTTGTCATGCAAATCTCCTTTGACTAAACCTTCTAACGACTCACAGATTATGTCATTATTACCACTGTGAATGAATACTCTCAAGCCTGGAAAATAGAAGAACTTGAAAATGAGCACTTGCGGGTGCGTGTAATTCCAGAGTTAGGCGCAAAAATCTCACAGATTACAGATAAGCAAGCTCAATATGATTGGTTATGGACAGACGAGAGCCGCCCATTACGCAGTAGAAATAATTATGATGCATACGAAGCGCACGACATTTCAGGCTTTGATGAGTGTTTCCCAAACATAGGTAAGGGAACTTATCCAGGTAATCTAAATATTGTAATGCCAGATCACGGTGAACTTTGGACCCAAGCGTGGACCTGCGAGAATTCTGGCAATGTAATTACTACAACGGCTACAGGCACGGTTGTTCCTTATAAGTTCCAAAGGAAAATTGAACTAAAAGAGGATTCATTACTATTTTCCTATTCGATAGAAAATATTGGCGACACCGACTTCTATGGTTTTTGGTCGGCACACCCACTTTTTAACGCTGTTGAAGGAATGGAAATCCAAGTTAATGGAAATCCAGAAATGACTAAAGAATTTGGATTCAGTTCTAGATTGGGTGCCGATGGTTTAGATGGATATTTCGGCCATTTAGATAAATATCAATGGCCGCATACCATAGGAGCAGATAATCAAAAATATGACATTAGTCAGGTCACATTGAACAAATCACTAACGGATAAAGTAGTTCTCAAATCGCCGCGTGATGGCCGAGTAACCCTGCTTAACCCTCAAAAAAACTGCTCACTTAGTTTTAATTTTGATCCAAGCGAAATTCCATTTGTGGGCCTGTGTTATAACTTAGATGCCTGGCCAAGCACAGGCGAAAAAGGACGATGGTTGGCCATAGAACCCACCCATGGATGTACAGATAAGTTAGACGAAGCTTTAAAAACCGCTGGAGTGCCACTATTTAGGCCTGAAAAACCGCTCGAGTTTGCTTTCAGCATTATTTTTAACTCGTTTGCATAGCGAATAGTGACGTAAGGTGCGCAAAATTAAGGCGCCAGCCCCTATGCAGGTATGAATAAAAATCATAGACTGTTAACAGTTTGCAACGTCGCACACAGAAAAGGGTTGACATGTCGCATAAGAAAAAGACCAGCGAAGGATTTTTCTATCGTTTACTCGCTGTACCTGAGTTAGGCGTGGTGGTAGCTCTAGTTGTATCGGCCGCGATTTTTCAATCATTCAGACCAGTTTTTCTTTCGGGACAAGTTATTGGATCGATTGTGCAAGCCGTTACCTTTGTTTCAATAATTGGCGTCGGGCAAGCATTTCTTTTAATTAGCGGAAATTTTGATTTATCAGTCGGCGCCGTAGCCGGCCTCATTGCTATCGTCTCAGGAAAATTAATGACAACTGCAGGTTGGCCAGTCTGGCTTGCTCTCATAGCTGGTATTTTTCTTGGTGGACTTATTGGAGCAATTAATGGGTTCATGGTCACACGAGCTGGCGTACCCGCATTTATTCAAACCCTAGGAATGCTTTTTGTTTCACAAGGGATGATTCAAGTGGTTTCTCAAGGTTATCCGGTATATCCACTACCCAAAGTAATAACAACAATCGGTGACAATACATCATTCCTTAATCTTGGCTGGAATCTTCCAATTTGGATTTTTGTTTGTTTAGTTGGAGATTTTGTTATTCGTAAGACAACCGTAGGAAGAAATCTTTATATTATTGGTGGAAATAGCGAAGTTGCAAGAATTGTTGGAATCAATGTTAAAAAATATCAACTTGCTTGCTTTATTTTAGCTGGCTCACTCTCAGCTCTTTCCGGCGAATTAGTTATGGCTTCTCTCAACGCCGGTGCCCCAAGTATTGGAACCGGTTGGGAATTAACGGTTATTGCTGGAACTGTAGTTGGAGGGGTTAGCTTATTTGGCGGAGTTGGCACTATTGCCGGTGGAATTTTAGGTGTCCTACTAATTCAATGCGTTCAAAGTGGTTTAGTAACCAGTGGATTGAGCCCTAATTTCCAACTCATAGCGGTCGGATTTATTTTAGTTTTAGCGGTCTTCTTAGACGTCTATCGAAGAAAATACCGCAACACGATGCGTAAATCTAGCGATGAAGAATTAAATGATCATGAAGCCGTAAAGGCGAAGGGGGTCATTTAATATCCAAGTTGTACCGGTAAGTAATTAAGTAAAAACAATAATAACCTAGGAGGAAAAGTGAATAAGAAGTTCCTAAGTTCAACGCTTGCAATCGTTGCGCTGGTACTGCCAACTATTTTTGTCAGTAACAATGCAAGTGCAGCTGTAAGTTATAAGGGTCGCGAGAAGAGCATCCTCTTCGTGCAACCTATGAAAGATCACCCAGTTCACAGATTGATGCAAGCAGGCTTAATGGCCGAGTGCAAAAAGTTAGGTTTCTATTGCAAGGTTGTTGGTAATGCCAGTGCATCTAATTGGGATGATGTTGGAACTTTGCCACTAGTAGACGCTGAACTTGCTACTAGAAAATGGGGCGGAATTGCAGTTTACCCAGTTAGCCCAGTTCTATTTAAGTATGCAGAGAAGTTAGCTAAAAAGGGTTATCCAATTATGGGATGGCACGCAATCCCTAAGGCTGGAACAACTTCTTACATTGCATCAGTTGCACAATTTGTACCTAATGCTGGCTCAGGCCCAGCAGATGCAATTTGCAAGGAAGCTAAGGGAGTTGGAACTGTCGCAATCACTGAGGGTAGCCTCAACGATGAAGAGAACACCAAGGCCGCAGCATTTAAGGCAGAACTTACAAAAGCCTGCCCTAACATGAAGACAACTGAAATTGGTATCGAAGGCTTCGATCCAACTAAGGCAGTAGCAATCGCTGTTGGAATGATGTCAGCTAACACAGATATCGTCGCTGCATATTCCACAACAGGAAATGGTGCCCAGACTTGGTCACAAGCAGCTGCGCAATCTAACCGCAAAATCACAATCATCGGTATGGACTACATTCGCCAGAATCTCGATCTCATTCGTGATGGCAAAGTCTTTGGAGTTGTGGGACAACCTCTCTATGAGGAAACTTCAATGCTGGTTGATCTATTTGCTCAGCTGTTCAAAGGTCAAAAGGTTAAGTATTCAAATATCTTGCCTTCCACCCTTGTTACAAAGGCAAACATCGCAACTTATTACAAGATTTGTGATGCTGCTGGACAGTAAGCAATAACCGTTGGAAACGTTGTTGCGGTGTTCTTCTATAAAGAACACCGCAACAATCCCACAGCAATAAGAGAGAAGTTAAATTGCCACTTAATAAAATCCTAGAAGTTCAAGACCTTAGTAAGAGTTTCGGCAATGTCGATGCTCTGCAAAAAGTGAATTTAACTTTTTTTGAAGCCGAGATCCATGCCGTACTTGGTCAAAATGGTGCGGGAAAAAGTACATTGGTGAAACTGCTCACCGGTTTGTATGAAACTAAAAGCGCAACCGGCAAGCTCATAATGGGCGGCAATGAGATTGAGTTGCGAAGTGTTTCCGATGCCCGGAACAAAGGAATTGCCTACGTCCCACAAGAAATTGAAATTGTAGATAATTTAACAGTAGCTGAGAACATTTTTGCCGGCCAATTGCCTACACACCACAACATTTTTTCATTAAAAAACACCATAAAAGCTGCTCAGGAACTTGTCGAGAAGTATGAATTGAATTTACCAGTCTCGTCATTTGCCTCGAATTTAAGCACGGCACAAAGACAAACAACAATGATTGCTCGAGGGTTAGCCTCAAATCCATCCATTTTGATTTTGGATGAACCAACAACTTCTTTATCAAAGGAAGACGCAGAAGTACTTGCTAGAACCATGAGAACGCTGCGCGCAAAAAATGTAACAATGATTTACATAACTCACAGAATTCCAGAAGTGATGAACTTGTGTGACCGCGCTACAGTTCTGCGAGACGGCAAAGTGGTACTTGAATTAGATAAGAAAGAATTTAGTTCCGAAAAAATTATCAATTCAATGATCGGACGTTCATTATCAGCTGATGGAAATGTTAAGAAGGAGAAGAACAAAAGCAAAGATATTCTGGTACTTGAAAGTATTTCAGCTGAACGCAAAGGGCCACAAAGCATTGCTCTCACCAATATAAATTTGAAAGTTAAGGAGGGAGAGATAGTTGGGCTTGGGGGCCTAGTTGGCTCAGGCAGATCGGAAGTTCTTGATGTGATTTCGGGACGCTTGCCCTTCACTGGCAAAATGATTTGGCAAGATAAAGTTCTCACTAGTACAAATCCAAGTGAAATGCGTAAAAATGGAATTTTCTATTTAACCGAAGACCGCAAACGAGAAGGGCTGCTGTTCAACTTAAATCTGAAGAAGAATGTGACTGCTGGCTCGTTAGACCTATTTTCTAAATTTGGTTTTTTGAATGAAAACAAGGAATCAGAGATAGCAGTAGCAAGTATGAAGGCGTTATCGGTTAAAACTAAGAATTTTTCTTCAGAGCCATCAAATCTCAGTGGAGGAAACCAGCAAAAACTCCTACTTGCACGTGCTTTAATCGCAAACCCAAAGATCTTATTATTGGATGAACCAACAAAAGGCGTGGATGTTGGTGCCAGACAAGAGATTTATAGAATTATTCATGAAGTACAAAAGAGTGGCACCAGCGTGATAGTTGTGTCATCAGATTTAGATGAGTTATTGGCTCTGGTAGACCGCGTAATAGTTATATCTAATGGCACCACAGTCGATGAATTTGAACGTGCTGATGGCGATGAGTCAAGAATCTTGAAATTTGGAACCGGCGTTTCTAAGTAATTCAGCTTTTTACATCTTTCGATTTGAAAAATTATCAAGAAGCGTAAATGAAATTGCGATTGCCTGACCTACAAAAAGCATAACCAGGACTGTTCCCAAGCCAATTTTTCCGCCTAGTAAATACCCACCTGCAAGTGCGAAACATTCATTAAAGAGTCGAATCTGCCAAATCCTAATTCCGGTTCTTTCTACCAAGCCGATCATCCAACCGTCTCGGGGGCCAGATCCTAAGCCACATGAAATATAGAGGGCGGTACCAAACCCCACGAATGAAATTCCGCAGATGATCATTAACAAGGAAAGTTTGAAATTATGCTGCTGGGGAATAATGGTGACTCCAAGTTGAAGTGAAGCAGCAAAGAAAAGCGTATTGGCAACTGTGCCAAATCCTGGTGTGACTTTAAGCGGGAACCAGATTAAAAGCACGCAACAACTAACTAGGAAGAAAGCCCAACCTAGGGTTATTCCGGCCTGCTTCGAAATACCTTGAGCCAGAACTGTCCAAGGCGGATTACCTAAATTTGATTGCACTGATAAAGAACCACCAATTCCCATCATGAATAAGCCACTAATAAGAATCAGAAAAGTTTTAGGCCTAACCGTCCAGTAATTTGGCGCGCACCACGAAGTTTTTGGCACCGAACGCGACGGCACAAAGAATTTCAGCGTTCGTGATAAAGATGGAGTGAGCATGTGTCCAATCAATTGCTTAAAATTTGTTGTCATATTCCCTGATGGGCTTATACTTCAGTAATGTTAACTGTAAACCGAATTGATCTCAATGCCTCGCAAGTTGCGGATTTAAAAGAGATTTTTGGTGCTCGCTTTACTACTAATGAATCAGTTCTAGTTCAGCACAGCCGGGATGAATCAGCTTTCCCACCAGTATTACCTTCAGCAGTTATTTATCCCCGAAACACCGAAGAAGTATCCACGGTGCTGGCTTATTGCAATAAGAATTTAATTCCAGTTGTGGCATTCGGTGCTGGATCATCATTGGAAGGGCACGTTCTTCCACTTAAAGGTGGCATTAGTTTGGATATGACAGAGATGAATAAAATCATCGATATCTCACCTGCTGATTTAGTTGTCAGAGTGGAAGCAGGACTCACTCGCATTGCCCTCAATAATCGACTTGCTAGTGAAGGCCTATTTTTCTCAGTCGATCCAGGCGCTGATGCAACTATCGGTGGCATGGCATCTACCGGAGCCGCTGGAACCACAACAGTTAAATACGGATCAATGCGCGAAAATGTTTTAGCCCTAACTGCAGTATTAGCAGATGGCACAATCGTAAAAACTGGCAGACCAACCAGAAAGCTCTCTGCCGGTTATGACTTAACTCGCTTGTTGGTCGGTTCTGAAGGTACCCTGGCGGTAATTACCGAAATTACTTTGAAAGTATTTGGAATTCCAGAGAAAATGTCAGCGGCTATTGTGCGTTTTGAAACTTTAGCCGATGGCGTAGCTGCAGCAGCGGCTGTTGTACAAATGGGAACAAATATTGCACGCTGTGAATTCCTGGATGCAGCTAGCGTTAAAAATGCTAATAAGCACAGCGGTTTAAACCTTCCAGAGCAACCCACACTTTTATTTGAATTTCACGGCAGCCCAACAAATGTTGAATCCGATGCACAGAGTGTCGCTGAAATTGTTGCCGAATTTGGCGGATCAAACTTTGAATGGACTAGCGATGAAAGTGCTCGCCGAAAACTATGGCAAGCCCGACACGATGCGTATTGGTCGAACGTACATATTTATCCGGGAAAAAGAATTGTCAGTACTGATATGGCAGTACCGCTTTCATCTTTAGCTGCAGCCGTAGAAGCGTGTAATGAAATTTTGAGCACGCATGACTTTCCGTTTAGCATTTTTGGGCACGTTGCAGATGGAAATTTCCACTGCATGATAATTACCGATCCAACTAACCCAAATGAACTAAATGATATTCGCGAAATAACTCATGCAATGGCTTCAAAGATTATTGCCATGAACGGTACTTGCACTGGTGAACATGGGATTGGTATGGGGAAGATTGAATCATTAGTTGAAGAGACGGGCGAGAATGCAGTAGCGCTCATGCGCGCGATTAAAGATGCGATGGATCCACATGGAATTTTGAACCCCGGCAAAGTATTGGCGCACAAATAACCGTTAGGAATCAAAGTCATGGATCAGAATGTTGCAGGGATATGGTCTACGCCAAAGCTTGCTCCTATGTATCCGCCTTTTCCAATTAGATATACGGATGTAACGATTTTAACCACGGTGTACCGGACTGATCCTGTTGCGATTCAAAAACACATTGATTTTCCAGTAGAAAGCTATGGCGACTTAGTAATGATTCATAACTACTACATGCCAATCGTAGAGGGCATGGGCGAGGTTGAAGAAACTAATGTGATGGTGGGAGTCAAAGTAAACTCCAAAGGCGTAGAGCATTTTGGTGGCTTTAGCACCAACTTACTGATTAGCTCTGAAGTTGGTTTGACCCAAGGTCGAGAGATTCACGGCCAACCAAAGAAATTGGGCAGCACCAAGATTAAAACTATAAACAATGAAATTGTGGCAGAGGTTTTTCGGGGCACGGATTTAATCTCCAGGGTCGTCATGCCAGTAAGCACAGAGGCGGCACAAGTAAGTGAACTCGAAAATTATTTTCCATTTCGAGAGAATATCAATCATAAGGTGATTAGAAATATTGATGGAACCCAAGGAATCAATCAAATCACTTCTAGGATTTTGTCAGACGTGGTGGTGAAAGAATGTTGGCGCGGTCCTTCGCAGTTAGCAATTGAAATTAACGAAAGTGCACCATTTTACTTATTGCCAGTCCTGGAAACTATAGAATCTTTTTATTGGAAAGCTGATTTCGCACTTGTTCCGGGAACCATCTTGCACGACTACTTGAAAGTTGGGGAGTAAATGGAGACTACCGATATTAAAGACCATCTGGTTTTAGTAACCGGCGCAGCAAGTGGAATTGGCAAAGAGATTGCCACCTCATTTATAAGACGTGGCGCTTTGGTGGCAGCATGCGATAAGAACTTGGCCGAGCTCCAGAAAATCAAGAATGAAGTGAAAAGTGAAAACTTTCATATTTTTGAAGTGGATTTCGTGAGTGAAAGCTCAATTCTTGGCTGTGTTAACAAAGTTGAGTCAGATCTTGGTCCACTCAAAGCAGTAGTTAATTGTGTTGGGATTCTTGGTAAGAACGGCGAAAAAGTTGAAGATGTAGATATTGATGATTTTGATTTGGTTTATGCCATTAATTTAAGAGGGGCATTAATTCTTACTAAAGCGGTAATTAAAGGAATGGCCGATCGTGGCTATGGCCGAATTTTGCACTTGGCGAGTATTTCAGGCAAAGAAGGAAACCCTCTTCTAGTGGCGTACTCAGCTACCAAAGCCGGGCTCATTGGGCTTGTTAAGAGTGTGGGCAAAGAGTATGCAACAACTGGAGTAACAATAAACTCAATGGCTCCAGCCCTCATCCATAGTCCAATGACTGAAAGTTTTTCAGAAGCGCAGTTAAAGTCACTTAAATCGCGGATACCAATGGAGCGACTAGGTAAAACAAGCGAAGTTGCAGATATGGCAGCTTGGATAATTTCACCTGCATGTAGTTTTACAACGGGTTTTGCTTTCGATTTAAGTGGAGGCCGCGCGACTTATTAAAGTGAGTGGCTTTCCAACTCTTCTACAGCCTTTGCTAAATTCTTTAACTCAGCATCAGTAGATCGAAGCGTTGGACATGGAAGGCGCATGTCTCCAAGTTTTGTTGGAATAATTTGTGGCGCAGCGCTTTTTAAGCAACCGATTGCTTTAACAAAATCAAAGCCGGGTTTCAAAATTGCATCAAAAACCCCCACTGTTGCTTTAATGAGTGCTTCAGCTTCGGCATTCTTACCTTCAGAAGCCAACTTATAAACCTTTGTAAGATGCTTAGGGAAAAAATTACCAAGACCGCAGATTCCTCCTGAAGCACCGAGTGCGATGCCCTGTGCCAGTAAAATATCGCTTCCCAGTAATACTCTTACTCCGCCCCCTAAGTAATCTTTCGCAGAATTAATGTCGCCACTAGAATCTTTTACTCCCCAGATCGGAATATTTTTAGCTACTTCAACATCAATCTTCATAGAACATGAAGGAATGTTGTAGGCAACTATTTTATGATGGGTACGGCTAGTAACAGCTTTATAAAAACTAATAAGTGATTCGTTATCAATTGGCTTAAAGTAACTCGGCGGAATCACCATGATTGCTTCAACATCAATATCTTTTACAAAGTCCAGATATTCCCAGATATCTCCTAAACTGTTAGAAATAACGGTTGGGATTAGGGCCGAATGATGCGAAATATCAGCTAATTGCTCGGTAATTTTCATTCGCTCACGCAAGCTAATAGAGGCGCCCTCACCGAAAGTACCAAAAGGCACTAGCCCGCTAACGCCATTTGAAAGTAACCATTTGGCATGTTCAATAGTTGCAATGTAATCGACGCTGTCATTTTTGTTAAAGGCCGTAAATTGCGGAATGAATAAACCTTGCATGCGCGCTCTCCCCCAGTATTTTTGCCATGATCACAAGTTGTTAACTATTGACAATCCTAAGGCATCTATAGCAGAGTTACCAGCCATCGGCCAAAGAATTTTTAAGGGAGAGCAATGACGTATAGCGGAATTTTTGATTTAAGCGGCAAGACCGCAGTTGTCACGGGGGCGCGTAAAGGAATTGGTTTTGCTATGGCCTCAATTCTTGCTGAATTTGGTGCAGACATTATTGCCGTGAGTTCAAAGCAAGAATCTAATGATGATCTTGAGAAAGTCGCAAAGAGTTTTGGTGTTGGGTTTACCGCAATTGCGTGTGATCTTAGAGAGCGATCACAAACCAAATCCCTTATTTCAACTTTAAAAGATACTAAAATTGATATTTTAATTAACAACGCTGGTATTGCTAACCGAGGTGTAGTGCTTGAGCACACCGATGACCAGTGGGATCAAACAATTGAATTAGACTTGAACGCACCATTTTTTCTTTCTAGAGAATTTGCCCGTGGCATGGCAGCACGCGGTAGCGGTAAAATTATTTTCACCGCTTCGATGTGGACTTTCTTAGGCGGTAAAAATGTTATTAGTTACACCGCGGCCAAGTCAGCACTCGGCGGATTGACTCGTGGACTTTCAAATGAGCTCTCACCTATGGGAATCAACGTCAACGCCATAGCCCCTGGCTTTATTGAGACCGATATCAACAACGCTGTCCGTCAAGACAAAGCTCGATTTGAGTTTTTAACGAGTCGAATTCCGATGGGGCGATGGGGCAAACCAAGCGACTTGGCCGGCACCACCCTTTTCCTTTCCTCAAGCGCCTCGGATTATGTAACCGGGGTAGTCCTGCCTGTTGACGGTGGCTACTTGGCCAATTGAGCATAAAAGTTATGAAAAATTAATACCTAAGTCCTTGACCTACGCTCAAGTAAGGTGGAGTATGCATTAACTGTTAACTAAATACAGTTCACAAACCGTGACGTACTTAGTTAGTTATTCCTGGGGAGGGAACGTTTATGAGCAAGAAGCAAAACGAAGCAGTGGATTCACTCCAATCAACAAGCACCAATGTTGGTCGCCGTGGATTTATAAAAGGCGCAGGTGCTGTCGCAGGTGCTGTCGCAGTTGAATCTGTTGCTGGAGCATCTTCAGCAAAAGCAGCTAAAACTCAATTAAATATCACAACATGGATGGGCGTAGAGCCTGGCCGTAAAGAAGCCTGGGAATCCATCATTGGTAAGTTCAATGCACAGAGCACAACTAGTGAAGTCAAGTTATCTGGTTGGCCATTTGCACAGTATGTAAACCAGGTTCTAACTGGTTTAGAAGCTGGAACACTTACAGACGATCTCATCATGTCAACACCAGACTTGGCGGTTCGACTATTTAAGAGTGGATATTTCCTACCTCTTACAGAACCAATCAAGGCTGCTGGTGTAACTCCAAATCCAAAGATTCATGCTTATGTAACTAAAGGTGGAGAATGCTACGGAGTAAGTATCGTGACCGTTAACTTCGGTTTACTTTATAACTCTGATCTCTTCACTAAGGCTGGCATTAAGCCACCTACAACTGCAGGTGAATTACTTTCAGCAGCTAAGAAACTTACTAAGAAGCCAAACCAATATGGTTTCTGGCATCCAAATACAATGGCCGAACAAGGTGACTTCTGGTTCAACATGCAGAACTGGGTCAACATGTACGACGGTGTATGGGCTAAGGGTAAGGTTCCAACAGCGAACTCACCACAAGTTGTTAAGGCTATGCAACTTTGGTTAGATCTTTACGAATCCTCAATTCCAAAGGGAATTAACAATGCTGCAGCGACACAACTTGCAGCTAATGGTCGCATTGCTCAAGGTTTCTGGGTTTCAGCGGCAGTTAATACACTTAAGGCGACAAACGAAGCTGTGTACGCAAAACTTCGCAGCGTACCTTTGCCACATGCCAGCCATAAGGCAGCATCACGCGTTCACCCTATTTCTCTCAACCGTTTGGGTAAGAACAAAGCTGCTGCAACTGAGTTCTTGACATGGTTATTCAAGCCAGAAAATATGGCTGATCTGACTATGCAGTGTCTTGACTTCATTCCTCCATTCCCAGAAATGGCAAAGGTTCCAGCATTCCAGAGTTATCTAAAGACTTTGCCTTGGATTGATGGCTTCCTAACACCTCCAAGTGTTCCTATTACTCCAATGGACATGATGGGTGATTTCATTACTAAGAGTGATGAATATGGAACTATCGTGTTGACTAACTTGCAGTCTGCAATTAATAAAAAGAAGACAATTCAGCAAGCTATGGATCAAGCACAAAAGGAACTACTAGTTTTGGCGACTAAGCTCTAAAACTTAAACTAGTAAAATTGTGTTAGACCGGGATTAATACGAGAAGAGAAAACCGAGATGATGTTTCTATGAAGATAAGAGAATCATCTCGGTTTTCTCATTCCAAATTACCGTATCTTTTAATTTTTCCAATAATGGTATTGGTAACACTGTTAGTGGTTTACCCAATCACACAAGCAGTTTGGACTAGCCTTACTGATAAGACTTTGGGTGCAGCAGCCGATAAAAAAATTAATTTTGTTGGGTTGCATAATTACAACGCTCTGTTACATAGCACAACTTTCTTGGCAAGCCTGCGAATTACAATAACTTATGCTTTCTTGAATGTGGTTTTTTCAGTTGGTGCTGGATTATTGACAGCAATCCTGGTAAACAAAAAATTTAGGGGAAGAAGTGGAATTCGCGCACTTATGACGGCGCCGTGGGCTTTCCCAGATATCGCTTCGGTAATCATTTTTATTTGGATCCTGAATGCAGCATTTGGCGTCATCGGAATTTTGAATGTGCACTTACCGTTTGATACCTCCGGTGGCTGGTTGACCTCTAGCCCATATGCATTTGTGTCAATCATTGTGATGTCTATGTGGAAGACTTTTCCTTTTTATAGCATCGTATTTTTAGCTGCCCTACAAGGTGTACCCGAAGATTTAACTGAGGCCGCAACCGTTGACGGCGCTGGCCCATTTCAGAGATTTAAAACCGTCACCCTGCCCAGTATTCGACCTACTTTTGTTCTTCTAGCACTTTTGGCTTTTATTTTCGCGTTTCGCCAGTTCAGTATGATTTATTTGACAACTGGTGGAGGTCCAGAGCGTGATACCGAAACCCTTGTTTTAGCTGTTTATAACACGGCATTTAAATATTATGACTTAGCACTTTCATCAGCAATAGGAGTCATTGGCTTAATCGTAACTTTTGTTATTGCGGTAGTTTTCCTGGCCCTGCAATCTCGAGCCGAGAAGAGTAACTAATCATGGCTATCGTTACTGGTTCAAAGTTAAGCAACGCAATTCGATCATCACTTCGTTATTTTGTAATCATACTTGTGAGCTTGCTTGTGCTATTTCCACTTTATTGGATGGTCGTTACTGCGATTCAACCACCAGAAGTAACACTTCGCTATCCACCCGTGCTCTACCCAATTACGCCAAATTTGCATGGCTTTCACCAAATATTTGGCGAAAAACAAATGGGGCGTTGGTTAATAAACTCTGGTTTTGTGGCATTTTTAACAACAGCCATCACCACTAGCCTTTCCATCCTTGGTGCTTATGCCTTATCGTGGTTTAAATGGCGAGGAAAGATGGCCTTCGGTCTTATGTTGCTATTTACTCAGATGTTACCTGAAGCGTTAATAGTTATCCCAATCTTTAAAATCTATAGTAATTTCCATTTAACAGATTCTTTAGCTGCACTCTCGCTCATCCACGCGGCTTTTGTTATTCCTGTGGGAGTCTGGATTCTGAAACCGGCATTTGAAGGTATCCCAAAGGAAGTAAACGAAGCGGCCCAAATTGATGGTTGTTCTCCAATGGGCGTTTTGCGAAAAATTATTATTCCATTGTGTTCTCCAGCAATTCTTGCCGTAGGCGTAGTTGCGTTCTTTGCAAGCTGGGGAGAGTATTTAATTGCAGTTACTATGATTTCAACAGAGAGCAAGTACCCCGCTTCGGTTGGTTTAGCTTCAACAATGTCCCAACTAGACACACCAATTCAAGAATTACTTTCCGGCGCTATTATTTATGGGCTACCGCCAGTAATTCTTTACATGTTTATTCAACGCTTTGTAATCTCTGGTCTAACTGCTGGTGCAATTAAGGGTTAATAAGTCGACTACAAAGGAGGCTGGAAATGGTTGATAACAAAGGTTCACTGTGGCCAACAATCCGAGATACGCCTGTCCCACAAGGTGCCGTTCATATTTGGTGGTTACTACAAGCCGGATTTGTGATTAAAAGCCCAGGCGGTTTTACAGTGTGTATTGATGCTTACTTAACCGATTCAGTTAAGACCTCATATGGAATTGCTCGCGGATATCCAGCACCACTTTCACCCGAAGAGTCTGAATTTGATGCGGTGCTTGCCACTCACTCACATGATGATCATCAAGACCCAGAAGCGATCATTCCTTTTTCAACACATCCAAAAACGCGTTACATGGGTCCGTTCAATGTTATTAAGTTAGCTAGAGCCGGTGGCTTTTATGGTGATCGTTCTGTCTTAATTAATCGTGGTGAGGTTGTTGAAGTTGGCGATATAAAAATTGAAGCGGTTTATGCCCGCCATATGTTTGAACCAGAACCAACCCCAGATGCAACTGGATATCTCATCACCGTTGGCAAGTGGCGGATTTACCACTCTGGCGACACTGAATACGATGCCAGAATTGTGGATGACACTGAGAACCGAACCGATGTCTCACTCATATGTATTAACGGTATTACTGGAAATATGGATACTAAAGAAGCGGCATTTCTGGCTTGGCGCCAAGGATGCACAGTTGCAGTACCTATGCATTTTGGTTTGTGGCGCGAGGATGAAGAATTTAATCAAACCGCAACCCTTGATCTCAATGAATTCACCGATACGTATAAACGACTTGAACCAAATGGCCGAGTATGGATTCCTGAATTAGGTAAACCACTGGAGATGAAGTAGTTAGAGCGCCTGTAAGCTCGGAATAACTTTCTTAATTTCAGAATAAGTAATCGCACCTTCTCGTACCATTTTTGGGCTTTTATCAGTACATGAAATCACGCTCGACTGTTTTGTGGATCTTAAAGCTCCGGAGTTAATAGCTAAATGAATGATCTTTTTCTGCACAGGAAGTAAGCCCGTTAATGCCTTCAGAACTTTGTCATTCTTATCTTTTAACGCCGTATAAATCACCGGACCCATTAGTTCGCAGACCACGTTTAATAAGGGGTTATTGGGCTTTCGGGCCATAATTGAAGCGGGGCTAGAGTCGGCGCCTAAATGAGAGGGCAGAACTTCATTGGTTGTGAATTCGATATTGAGTAAACCTGGCCAGAATGTAGAGGTCAATAACCTGTCGCGATCAGAAATTTGAGGCACGTATGGAATTAGATCGTTTATATCATTTACAAAGACAGGAAAGGAAACATCGGCTTCCAAATCCTTCAGCGACCTAAAGAGTGCAACTCCGTCGCTGCTAGCTGGATCAGCGATGGCAACGTAAGCACTTTCACCTGCGATAACAATCACGTTACCTTCACGCAATCGCTCGACTAGTTCAAAACCCATTTTCTGAATTTTAGTCTTTTCGCTCTTTTTTGGTGCAATACTCGTTTTCATAATGAACTATTTCAGAAACTTAATCATTGAAGCATCGACTTCTGCAAAAGAATTAGCACCTAATAGTTTTAATGTACGAACCATTTGAGTCTGTAAAATTGTCAAAGTTCGTTCAACACCAATTTTTCCGCCAGCCATTAAGCCATAGAGGTAAGCTCTTCCGATCCAAGTGAAATCGGCACCTAAAGCTTTTGCAGCGACAATATCTGCGCCATGCATGATCCCGGTGTCGATATGGAGTTCCATACTTGACTTAAGTTCACGCCGCACAATCGGTAACAATTCGAATGGTACTGGAGCACGATCTAATTGACGGCCACCATGGTTTGAAAGTACTACGGCATCCACGCCGTAATCTGCACACTTAAGGGCGTCATCTAGACGTTGTACCCCTTTAACAATCAATTTCTTTTTCCAAATGGATCTAATCCACTTCAAATCTTCATAGGTCATTGATGGATCAAACATTGTGTCCATTAATTGAGCAACTGTGCCATTCCAAGATTCCAAAGCAGCAAAATTTAGTGGCTCTTTAGTCAGAAAATTCCACCACCAGCCTGGTCGAGGTAGCGCATTAAGAAAAGTACCCACGGTCAGAGTTGGTGGAACGGTTAAACCATTTCTAACATCACGCAAACGTGCCCCAGCTACTTGAGCATCAACGGTTAGCACTAGGCCGTCGTAGCCCGCCGCTTCGGCGCGCTTAATTAATTCCAAACTTCGCTCGCGATCGCGCCACAGGTAGAGCTGGAACCAATTACTCCCATTAGGGGCAGATTCCTTAACTTTTTCAATTGAAGTTGTGCCCATAGTTGACAGAGTAAATGGAATACCAAATGTTGCCGCCGTAGATGCCCCAGCTTTTTCACCATCGGTATGCATCATGCGAGTAAATCCCGTTGGAGCAATTCCCACCGGCATTTTATACGTGAAGCCGAGCATCTGTGTCTCTAGCGAAACATTTGAAACATCGCGCAGAATATGCGGTGAGAACTCGATATCTTCAAAAGACTTTCGTGCTCTATGTAAAGAGATTTCTTGTTCAGCAGCACCATCGGTATAGTCAAAAGGCCCACGCGGTGTCGCTTTTTTTGCCGCTAATCGAAGATCATAAATAGTGTGTGAACGTTGGACTCGCCGTTTCTTGGCTGAGAAAATTGGCTTACGGACACTAAATAGTTGTTTGAGATTATTTAATCGATTACTCTGTTTCAAAATCCTATCCTCGTTCCTTCTTATAGTCTGCTAGTCGTAACGCTGCTTCTTGCGATGATAAAAATTCTTTGTATTTCTTATCAGAGTAGGTTTTGTAGGTTTTCGATGGAGTTGATTTTATCGAATTAAAAGCTAAACGTTGTGTGGATTCACTCAAATTTTTAGTTATTACTGCATGAGCTAGGATTGCTGATCCGCGAGTGGTGGTGTCAGTATCTTCATAACGCAAAATTTCTCGCCCCAATGTTTTTAAGCGGATTTTCTCCCAACGTTGGTCGTTGCCCGCATGGCCACCGAGCTTAATCAAAGGATTTACGGAGCCATTTAACTTTTCGGCAGTCTCAATGACTTGCTTTTCAGCAAAAGAGATTCCCTCCAAGACCGCGGCAACTAAATCTGATTTATTGGTTGCCCCACCCATGCCATAAAAGCCACCCTGCACATCTGAGCGCCATAGCGGCGCACGCTCCCCATAGATATAGGGTAAAAAGATAGGTAAATCAGGGTTTTCGCTGCCTTCAGCCAGGTTTATCGCCGCGTCTTGAGTAATTTCTAAGAGGGAGGAGATCCAAGCAACGGCGCTGCCGCTGGATTGAGTTGGACCGTAAGTAATAGCAAGCGGGGCGCAGGTATTAGGAATGACGTAGAGCGAACCCCCATCTTTAGGCGGAGTTGTCGTTGATGCACCAACAATTGCAGAAGTCCCAGTAATAATAAATGAGCTTGGCTCACTCATAACGTTGAGTGCGACCATTCCACACATTGCATCAGACCAACCAGTGCTTACCGGTATGCCTAAAGGCAGGCCGAATTTTTTCGCCGCCTCCTCAGTTACACCGCCACGGTTTTCAAAACCGTCCATCAATTGTGGAAGAATCTTTGAATCCCAGCCAATAAATTCCAATAAGTTACTAATTGCCTCGCGAGTTAAAACATTACAAATACCTTTCGATGACCAAGGATCTGAAATCGCAGTACCGGTCAAATGCATTCCAATAAAATCTTTTGGCTGTAAAACCCATCGAGTTTTTACGACAGATTGGGGTTCATGTCGGGTTAGCCAGAATAATTTTGCTGGGCAAGCACTAGCTGACCAAGGAAGTGAAGTTCCAATGATATTAAAAGGATTACCAAACTCAGCTAATAAATCTTCAGCCTCTTTGGTCGCACGATTATCTTGCCAGGTCATTACGGGGCGTACTGATTGTCCAATTTCATCTACACAAACCACTGATGGGGTATGCCCAGATAAACCAATAGAAACAACTTGAGATATTAATTCTGAATTAGTTTTTGAAATTTCGATTAATGCAGATAAATAATCATCTGCGTTCTGTTCTGCAGAAGAATTCGGCCCCACAGTAGTGGAAATTTTCACTTCAACTCGCTTTAGAATTTCTCCATTAACGTCTATAAAGAGCGCTTTTACTGAAGAAGTTCCAACATCTAAACCAAGAATTAATTCCTTAGTCAACACGACTCCATCTAACAATCGCATCTTTGCGCTTATTTATGCCAGGTTGCAGCGCGGTACCGAGTCCCGGTGCAGCCGGTGGCGTTAAAAAACCATTGTTATACGCAGGAAGAACCGTAACCATGTCTTGGTACCAGCCATAGTAAAAAGCTCGCACCATTTCCTGTAATTCAACGTTTGGATAAGTGACACCAAGGTGGGTTCCTACCGTTAACACAACTGGGCCAGTGCAATCGTGCGGCGCAACAGGCACCCCATATGTTGAGGCCAGAGCGATTACTTTTGAAGCCTCGGTGATTCCACCAACCCATCCAGGATCTAACATCAAATGGTCTACAGCTTTTGATGATAACAATCGATGATGGTCCCACCGCGTTCCAGTTGTTTCACCAACAGTTATGGGTAAATTGATTGAGCCCTTAAGTCTGATGAGTGCATCCGTACTTTCATTTCGAATTGGGTCTTCAAACCAAAAAGGCGAATATTCTTCAACCGCATTCGCAATAATGGTGGCAGCTGGCGTAGACCACAGTGAGTGCATTTCAAGCATTATGTCGAAATCATCACCCGCGGCTATTCGTGCGCGCTTAAATAAATCAACCGCCTCCCATAAATCTTTTTTGTAAATTGTCTGTCCACCTGATCGCATTGCTGCTTCATCAAATGGCCAAATCTTCATCGCAGTCATTCCCATTTCCTTAAGACTTGCGACAAGATCTTCAGGATTATTTAGGAAAGCAAATAGATCTTCATATTCGTGATCAGTGACCGTTCCAAGTTGTGCTTTTCGATTTCGATCTATATTAGAGGAGCCCTTTGCGTAGGCCGAACCTGCGCACGTGTTATATGCGCGAATTTTGTCGCGAACCTTTCCACCGAGCAATTGATAAATTGGTTGACCAGTAACTTGGCCAAATAAATCCCAGAGCGCAATGTCGATTGAAGAAGTTGCCCGGACGGCGATTGATGAACCATTAAAACCGATAAAATCTTGGTGCAAAACCTCGTGAATTTCATTGATATTGAGCGGGTTTTTGCCCAGAAGGCGTGGCGCCACACTCTCATGTAAAAAGGTTTCAACACTTTCAACCCCCACACAATTTTCGCCAAGCCCGATCAATCCTTCATCGGTGTGTACTTGCACAAATAAAATCGCTGGAAATTCCGCCAAGCGAATAGTTTCTAAACCGGTAACTTTCACCAAAACTCTCCGTTCAGATGTTGATTTCTAGCGGTATCACATATACCCTCAATTGTTAATTGTTAACGATATTGCGCTATGAGTCAAGGGGTAAACCGTGTCCGATCAAGTAAAAAACATTGGAATATCAAGAGGCGAAGTTCTCGAGGTTTCATCGAAAATTTTGCAGAAGTTCGGAACCCCTAAAAACTATGCCGATTCAGTTGCTGAGTCTTTAGTGCAGGCGCAAGAGGCCGGACATGCCTCTCACGGAATCATTCGCTTACTCGAATACACGAATTCAATTGAGAACAAGGTAATTGATCCAAAAGCGCTACCAACAATTACCCGCGAAACAGGTGGCACTGTTGTTATTGATGGGCATTGGGGTTGGGGGCAAATAGCATGCAAGTTCGCCGTGGATGTTGCTGCAGCTAAAGCTAAAGAATTTGGGATTAGTGCAATATCAATTAGCTCTTGTAATCACATTGGCAGGTTAGGAGAATATATCGAAAGCCTTGCAAGTATGAATTTGATTTCAATGATGTGGTGCAATGCTGATCCCGCAGTTGCTGCCTTCGGCGGGAAAGATCGCCTATTTGGAACTAACCCACTGGCTGTTGGAATCCCTTCAAATGATGTGCCAGTAATAATAGATTTTGCGACTGCATCTAGCGCTGAAGGAAAATTACGCGTTGCTCGTGCAAATGGAAGTAAAATTCCGCTCGGTACTGTCATTGATAAAGATGGAATTGAATCTACAAATCCAGAGGACTTTTATAGCGGCGGCGCACTTCTTCCATTCGGAGGCCATAAAGGTTATTGCATGAGCTTAATGATTGAACTTTTAGGTGGCGCATTGTCAGGTAATCACCCATCTATGAATGCCGGATACTCGCATGGCTATGGCACGGTGTTGATTGCAATTGATCCAGAAAAATTCTTCGGCACAGGTTTTTTCAAAGATGAAATTTCTGAAGCTACCCAAGCAATCAGATCAACTACGCCTGCCAATGCCGATCGCCCAGTATTAGTACCGGGAGATGTTGAAAATAATGAGCGCAAGAAAAATAAAGCCACCATTCAAATTTCAGAAGCTATTTGGAGTTCAATAAAAGAACTTAGCGCTTAGCTGTTTTCTTTTTTGGCTTAGGTTCTTCAACAAAATGTGCTGAAACTCGAGCTAAACCTCGCTCGACGTGCTCAAGTACAACCCCCTTAGCTCTTTCTACTTGTTTCTTTTTAATCACTTCAACAAAAATTTGATGATCGGGACCCCACTTGGGCAAAAAGACTTTGTTAATTTTTCCGTCTTGAGACCAGGTATAAACCAAAAACGCGTGAATTTGAGATCGCAAAACTTCCCACGTCTTGAATAAACGGTCGTGGTGAGCTGATGCAAATAAGGCAGTATGAAATTCTAAATCTAGACGGCTAACTTCGCGAGGAGTCCGCTGCTTGTCAGTTAACTTATTGTAGGCATCCAATATTTCTTCCATGACTTTGATATCGACAGAAGTTGCATTTTTGCAAGCCCACTCAATTGCTAAAACTTCAAGGGCGCTACGCATTGAATAAATCTCTTGAATATCTGTGTCGTTCCAAGAAGCCACCCGTGCACCCTTATGGCGTTCAATTGTTACTAAGCCTTCGCGGTCTAAGCGCATAAGTGCTTCGCGAATTGGCCCACGAGATACGCCCATTTGCAGGGCTAATTCATCTTCAGCAATTCGTCGGCCAGGTTCTAGATCATGCGAAATAATTGCATCGCGTAAATCATCGGTTACGACATCTGAAAGTACTCGACGTGAAGCTAGGCCAAGTCCAAGAGGTTTGAGCGCCATATTCGAACTCCATTAGATTGTTGTTTGTAAACAACAATAGCCCATAGAGCTACTTACTGCATTGTTAGAGTGCCGCGTGAACTATCGCAGTATCAGTAATCTCCCAGGGTTCCGCCTGCGTTATACGCCAAGTTGCCACCATCGACCGGAAGGATCGTTCCAGTGACCATTGCTGCGGCATCACTGGCCAGAAAGTGCACTGCATGCGCAATATCTTCAGGTTCAGCAACGCGACCCATAGGGATACCCCGAACTAATAATTCCATGAGTGGCTTAGCTTTTTCACCCTCAGTTTCAACCCACTTGCGCCAGCCAGGAGTATTTACTGAACATGGCTGAATGGCATTGACCCGAATTTTAGATTTTGCCCATTCAATTGCTAGTTCACGGGTCATTTGGTTTACACCACCTTTAGCAACGCTGTAAGCAAAGTTACCTCGACCAATAGCTGAACTACCCGCAATCGAACTTATATTTACAACTGCGCCAGGCTTCTTTGCCGCAATAACCAATTTAGAAAACTCGCGCGCATTTAAGAAATACCCAGTTAGAGATGTACCAATAACTGTCTCCCAGATTTCCAGAGTTGTATCTTGAGGAGGAGTATGAGTTCCAGCCGCTGCGTTATTAACTAAAATATCTGGTGTACCAAACTCTTTAGCAACAAACTTGAATAACGCAATCACATCGGCTTCAACACTTGAGTTAGCTTTAAAAGTAACGGCAGATATTCCACGCCCTTCTAATTCAGCTTTGCCTTCAGCTAATGCGGCTTCATTGATATCAGCCATAATAATTTTGGCCCCATCACCACCGAGTTGTCGGCATACTTCCATGCCAATTCCCCCAGCAGCTCCGGTTATAACAACAACCTTGCCCGCTACGCTAAATGCATTTTTACTCATCGTGATCTCCCTTTCAATAAGACATAACTTGTTTTATGGCTTTTGATACTTGATCCACTGAAGGAATTGCAGCCTCAGACATTCCAGGGTTTGCGCTCAGCGGTGCACGGACTGCGCCAACTCGAACGATAGGCCCCTTTAATGATTTGAAGTTACGTTCAGAAGCTGTTGCCGCAATTTCTGCAGTAATTGAGCCAAATAATGGCGCTTCATCAAGCACTACTACACGGCCGTATTTAGTAACTGCGGCATCGATGGCATCCTGATCGATTGGGAAAAGTGTACGTAAATCAATAACTTCTACGGAAATTCCCTCAGCCTCCAAAGCCGTAGCAGCCTTTGTCGCAGTAACGACGGAGTAACCGTACGTAATGATTGCTGCATCTTTGCCAGCTTTAACAGTCTTTGCTTTGCCAAATGGGACGAAGTACTTTTCATCGCCAATCTCACCGCGTATGCCTGATAACTTCTTATGCATTAAAAAGACCACTGGATCTTCGTTGCGAAGCGCAGTCTTAATTAAACCCTTCACATCCATTGGAGTTGATGGAACTGCTAGTGAGAGACCAGCAGTATGGGCGAAGAAAGATTCAAGGGAGTTGCAATGGTGTGCGCCGCCAAGTGCGACACCAGATGTGGCTCTAATAACCAGTGGAACTGGTCGATCAAACATGAAACGAATCTTTGCCGCTTGGTTAATGATTTCATCCATTGCACCAAGCGAGAAATCAATAAAGTTCAAATCCACAATTGGATGGCAGCCGTACATAGCTGCTCCCATGCCTGCGGCAATCATTGCCGCTTCAGAGATAGGTGCATCCCTAACTTGTTTAACACCAAACTCTTGTGCGATTCCCTTTACTTGCGCAAAGTGGCCGCCACGCTCTACTAAGTCAGTTCCAAGAATAAAAATATTCTTGTTGCGAGTCATCTCTTCACGTACACCCGATTGAAAGGCTTCGGAATATGTAGGGGTAACGGCTTTTACCTCAGTTGTCATAGTTGCACTCCTAACTTTCCTGAATCTACCCCTTGGGTTACGGATGAAATTTCTGGTTCTGGTGACGATTCAGCAAAGGCGACAGCTTCTTCAATTTCTGTGCGCACTGATGCACGAAGGGCATCTACTTCTGCCTGAGTAGCAAAACCAGAAGAAATTACTTTTTCAGTAAATTTATCGATTGGGTCCTGCGTTGTTCGCCATTGCGTAATCTCTTCTTGAGTTCGATATTGACCTTTTTCGCCTACGTTATGGCCGTAATAGCGGTATGTCAGGGCGTTTATGAATGTAGGGCCTTCGCCAGCCAGTGCGCGCTCGCGGGCTTCAGTGACGTATTTGCGAACTTCCAGAACATCTTGCCCGTCAATATTGTAAGCAGGTAAGCCAAATCCGGATGCGCGTTTTGCAAGATCGCCTCCACCGGTTACTCGACCAACGAAAGTTTCCACAGCGTATTGGTTGTTGTCCACCAAAATGATCAGTGGAAGTTTCCAAATTGCTGCCATATTAATTGATTCCCAAGTTCTGCCGGTGTTCATACCGCCATCACCAATAAAACCAACTGCAATCTTTTTATCCCCTATGTGTTGAATACCAAGTGCGGCGCCCATTGCAATACCGACGCCAGCACCGACAATTCCATTCCCCCCGAAATGGCCTTGTTTTACTTCTGCTAAGTGCATAGACCCACCACGGCCATGCGAAATTCCAGTCGATTTAGTCATGAGTTCGGCCATCACAATTTTTGCTGAATAACCCTTAGCAAGTGTGTGGTGATGAGAACGGTGAGTTGTCGCAATTACATCATCTTTAGCAATAGCAGAGAGAGTTCCAACGGCAACGGCTTCTTGTCCAGATGAGTTGTGCATTCCACCCGGGACTTTTCCACGCAAACATAACTTGTCCGCAGTCTCTTCAAAGTCACGGATCACCATCATCTGTCGTAGTAGCGATACGGCAGTGTTCTTATCTATATTTGTCATTGATTACTCCACTTCGCCCGGTGCAAGCACCACAGCTATCGTATTTCCTGCAGGGACTTCATCATTTACTGCATATTTATGTTTACCCATCACGCCAGAAGTTTCGGCAGGTAAATCCAAAGTTGTCTTATCGGTCTCGATAATTGCAATGACATCACCAGCATTTACTGCATCACCAGGCTGTTTCAACCATTCGAGCAAAACTGCGTTATCCATCGCCATTCCAAGCGCCGGGATGAAAATCTCTTCCATGTGTCTCTCTCTCCTTTTTCCTAGAATGGGCCTGCGGCAAATTTTCCATTGCTGATTGATTGTTTTGTGATGAAATTTACTGCGTCCATTAATCCCCATTCGACTAAGCGAGGACCAGAACTTTTCGAGTACCACGCGATGTGTGGAGAGAGCAGTAAATTCTTAGTTTTACGAATTGGGGCATCTTCAGCTAACGGTTCCTTCTCAAATACATCAAGCCCAGCGCCATCTAAATGTCCGCTTTCAAGAGCCTCAACTAAAGCATCTTCATCAATTAATCCACCACGAGAAACATTAACTAAAATTGAACCTCGCTGCATTAGAGCTAATTCTCGCTTGCCAATCATATGATGAGTTGATGGCATGTATGGAGCATGCATGCTTATGACTTTGCATTTTGTTAAGAGATCATCAAGATTTGTTGTCATTGTTACACCAGGAATTTTTTCAGTCACTGCAGGATCAAACCCGATGACATCCTTCACAAATGGCTGCATTTTCTTAATAAAAGTTTGGCCGATTCGACCGCAACCAATCACGCCAAGCGTGGAATCTTGAAGTGAAGTGATTTCTGCAATCTGTGTCGCTGGAATCCATTTACCGTCCCGGGTAGTTACTGTTGCTTGATAAATTCCGCGGTGTAGCGCTAATGCCATTGCTGCAGCGTGGTTTGCTACTTCGTTGTATGCATATGTTGGTTGAAAAATAACAGGTAACTTATATTTTGCAGCAGCAACTAAATCAATGCTGTCTAAACCAACACCGAGTCGGCTAATGCATTTAACTGATTCCGGCATTTGCGAAATTTTTTCTTCAGTCATTTTATGTAACGCAACTACAACTGCGGCACAATCTTTAGCGGTCGATTGAAGTTCTGCTACGGTTTCAACTGGACCAAAAACAACTTCAAAATCGAACTTTTCAGCAATGGAAGTTGCCCAAGTAGGGTCGGCAAGCGCCCCTTCAGCTATGGCAATTTTGACTTTAGGCATCTATTTCTCCTCGTACGGGCTCAGGGGTTTACTGTATACAATTTGCTATCCGAGGGGTAGTGTTTGGCCCTATCAATCTTGCTAATCTCACAAGAGAGGAAAAATCATGAATTTGCCACTTCCTATGCCTGGAAAAGTCATTGCCGTTGGCTTGAACTACAAAGATCACGCAGCCGAAGCCGGCGTACCTATTCCGCTAGCCCCTGTCTTATTTACCAAATGGACTACATCCCTTATTCCTAACGGCGCGGACATCATTTTGCATAAAGGAGTAACCCAACTGGATTGGGAGGCCGAGTTTGCAGTTGTAATCGGCAAGCGTGCCTCACATGTTTCAGAGAGTGAAGCCCTTAGCTACGTATCGGGCTATACCTGCATGAACGATGTGACTGACCGTGAAGCTCAAACCAAAGATGGTCAGTGGGTGCGCAGTAAGTCTTATGACACATACGGACCCATTGGGCCAGTCATTGTCCCAGCTAGCCAGATTCCAGATCCACATAACCTAAAAATTGAAGCTCGTTTAAATGGCAAGACCATGCAAACTAGTAATACCAGCAATTTAATTTTCAATATCCCTTATCTCATTTCATATATCAGCCAACGCGTAACGCTAGAAGTTGGCGATGTCATTACAACTGGAACTCCGCATGGAGTGGGCACTTTCTATAAGCCACCTATCTTCATGAAAGATGGCGATGTAATTGAGATTGAGATTGAAAAAATCGGAATCCTAAAGAACCAAGTGGTAGCTGAGAAGTAATGAGCTACAAAGGTTCACAACGCAAGCTTGCATTAATTACTGGCGGCGCTAACGGTATTGGGTTAGCGACCGCCAATAATTTAGCCCAGAAAGGTTATGATCTTTTTCTTATTGATAAAGATTTAGCCAACCTGGAAGCGGCTAAATCAAGTTTGATAAAGCATGGAATAACAGTCGAAGTATTAAATCTTGATCTATCCGATGGCGCTAATGTGCTAGGAGTAGTCAGTAAAAAGAGCGCTGAATTTGAGGTAGATGCCCTTGTAAACAATGCCGGCATAGGTTTTGCCCGTACCGTAGAGCAAACCACGCTGGATGAGTGGGATTTAACTTTTGATGTGAATATCAAAGCGACCTTTATTATGTGCAAAGTGATTGTGCCACAGATGATTAAAAGAGGCGGCGGGGTCATTGTTAACGTTGCCTCTGCAGGCGCAGTAGTAGGTCTAAAAAATCGCGTGGCGTATTGCTCTTCAAAAGCTGCAGTTGTTGGTCTAACACGCTGTATTGCCGCCGACCATGCAATCGATGGAATTCGAGTTAATGCAATTGCACCGGGAACAGTTGATTCCACATGGATTGGCAGAATTCTTTCTGATGCGGCCGACCCAGTTGCAACTAGGAAATTAATGGAAGCCCGTCAACTTGATGGGCGCATGGGCACACCAGAAGAAGTTGCCCACGGAATTGCTTTTTTATTAAGTCCCGAGGCTCGATTTGTAAATGGTTCAGTCTTTTCAATGGACGCTGGGTTAACTGCAGTATGAGCAGAACTTTTAACTCAGGGGTTATAGCAGTAATTAGAACTGAAAACCCTGACCATGCGCTACTAATTGCACGCGCACTCAATGACACTATTGTGGATTCAATTGAAGTCACACTGACAGTTCCTAATGCAATTGAAGTGATTAAGACTTTAGTACGAGAGGGCGTTGAAAGAGTCGGCGCTGGAACAGTAAGAACTGTGGCCCAAGTAAAAGAAGTTGCAAATGTAGGTGGGGAGTTTGTAGTGTCACCACATTCAGATCGCGAAGTTATAGAAGCTGCAGTTAAACATGGTTTAAAAGTTACTCCTGGCGCACTTACTCCAACTGAGATGGTTCAAGCGATGAAGTGGGGCGCTAGCGCAGTAAAGATTTTTCCAATTTGGGCAGTTGGAGGCGTGGAATATGTGCGCAGTGTTTTAGAACCGCTGCCTGATTTGCCGATAGTTGTTTCGGGCGGTGCCACCCCAGAGGAAGTAAAAGAGTATTTAAAATTAGGGGTAAAAGGGGTTTGTTTAGGGGGCGCCCTCTGGAAACAGGAAATCGTTTCAACTGGCAGTATCACAGCTGCGCACGACTATGCAGTTCAAGCGCTTTCTAGGATGTAACAAAAGTGACTACACACGCCATCTGGTGCCAGTGGCCAGATTTATCAATTCCAAATAATTTTAAACTTATATCTAAGCCACTCGAATCGATGAGTGAGGCCGAGTTATCTGAGATTACTTTCTATGTACCTACATACATGGCTGGAGCTCCAGCACTTGCCTGGATTCCTAAAATGCCTAACTTAAAAATAGTTCAACTTCTCAATGCTGGATATGACGACGCAATCGCATATTTGCGTCCGGGGTTAGCTTTGTTTAATGCTGCAGGTGTTCATGATCACTCCACTGCCGAGTTAGCTTTAGCTTTAATGCTGGCAAAATTAAGGTTCATTCCAGAGTACGTAAAAAATCAAAATGCTGGTAAATGGGAACACGCAACCACGGGTTCATTAGCTGATAAAACAGTAGCAATTGTTGGTTACGGATCTATTGGAAAAACTTTTGAACGCCTCATTGCAAATTTTCCAATCAAAATTTTGAGATTTGCTCAAACAGCCCGCTGGAAAGTTCTGGCAATTTCAACAATAGATGAATATCTGCCTAGCATTGATGTTGTGGTTCTGATAGTTCCACTGACTGATTCCACCCGGAACTTATTTAATAAAGCAAAATTTAACTTAATGAAACCCGGATCTCTAATAGTTAATGTTGCTCGGGGTGGGGTAATAAACACGGAAGATTTATTGGAAGCCTTGAGAGCGGATCGAATTCACGCCGCTTTAGATGTCACCGACCCTGAACCGCTACCAGCTAATCATCCGCTGTGGGCTGAAAAAAATGTTTTGATTGTGCCGCATGTGGGAGGAGATTCAACATCCTTTGATCCACGAGCTAAGAAACTTGTAACGGAACAGCTTTTACAGTTATCGGAAGATAAACCGATGATTAATGAAATTAAGTGGGCACAATGAAATTTGCAGTCTTGGTGATTTTCAAAGTTCTAGTGGACAAAGTTGCAGAATTCAGTGAAGCACTTATTTGGCATAGCGAGAACACGTGGGGTGAATCAGGTTCCATAAAATTTGTTATTTATGTTGACGAGGTTGATTCATCAATTTTTTACTTGTACGAGCTATATGAAAATCGTGGAGAGTTTGAAAAACACACCAAAACCGATTACATCTCAGTTTTCAGTGCTAAAGCTCAGCCAATGCTTAGAGAGCCAACACAGATATTCCGAGGCGTGCCTTTAGTGCCCAATCCGAAATCTGTAAAAGGTGAGGTATGACCGCGCAATATATTCACCCATTTTCATTTGGAGATCGCACACAGTCGGATCTACTAGGTGGCAAAGGCGCAAATCTTGCCGAAATGGTGAAGATTGGATTACCAGTTCCTCCTGGTTTTACTATTACAACGCTAGCTTGTCGCGAATTCTTATTAACCGGTGAGATACCAAAAACTCTTCCGGTAGAACTTGAAGCCGCCTTAAGTAACTTGGAGAAAGAGTTAGGGAAAAAATTTGGTGATCCAAAAAATCCACTCCTAGTCTCAGTGCGATCCGGCGCTAAGTTCTCAATGCCCGGAATGATGGAGACTGTTTTAAATGTAGGAATGACTCCAGAAGTTGCCGAAGCACTGGCACTACAAACCGGTAACCCAAAATTTGCTTGGGATTGTTATCGAAGGTTTGTGGATATGTATGGCCGAATTGTTTGTGAAGTACCGCAAAAGGAGTTCCATAAAATACAACAACGAGTTTTAAATACTTTCGGCGTTTCTGCAATTTCAGATTTGGAAGTAGAAGGTTTACAAGCCCTAGCGGATGGCTACATTAAAGAGACTGAAGCGCTTACCGGAGAAGTTTTTCCAACTGACCCCAGAGAACATTTAAGCAGATCAGTTCAAGCGGTTTTTCATTCGTGGAACTCTGAACGAGCTCAGCTCTATCGCCAACGTGAACGAATTCCTTCTGACCTAGGTACCGCAGTAAATGTACAGTCGATGATTTTTGGAAATCTGAGTGATGACTCGGGAACTGGTGTTGCATTCACACGAGATCCAGCAACAGGGGAGACTGGAAGCTATGGTGATTACTTGGCCAGAGCACAAGGCGAAGACGTAGTTGCTGGAATTCGTAACACAATGTCGCTTGATGACATGGCTAAAAAGTTTCCGAAAGTGCATGCCGAATTAGAAAAGGTAATGGCTAATCTGGAAGCGCACTACCGTGACCTTTGCGATATTGAATTTACCGTTGAAAAAGGCAAGTTATGGATTCTCCAAACACGTGTAGGAAAACGAACTGCAGAAGCGGCATTTCGTATCGCTGTTCAGTTAGTTGATGAAGGAAAAATAACTATAGATGAAGCTCTGGGCAGAGTTGGAGGCGCACAACTTGCACAGTTAATGTTTCCGCAGTTTGATCTCAGAGGTGCAGTAAAAGAACTTGCTCGAGGAATTCCAGCATCACCCGGCGCTGCAGTTGGTGCAGTAATTTTTGATTCAAAGCGGGCACTTGATGCATCACGTGACGGTAAGAAAGTTATTTTAGTTCGCCGCGAAACAAGTCCCGATGATTTAGTTGGAATGGTTGCTGCGCAAGGAATTTTAACTAGCAGGGGTGGAAAGACTTCACATGCTGCAGTTGTGGCACGGGGGATGGGTAAGACTGCCGTGTGCGGAACCGAGAGTATTACCGTTGATGAGAGCGGTGGCTTTTTTACTGTTGGTGGAACAAGTGTGTATGAGGGCGAAATAATCTCAATCGATGGCTCAACAGGTGCCGTTTATTTGGGAGAACTTCCAGTAGTTGCATCACCGGTAACTTCCTATTTAGAAGGTTTGCTCTCTTCAGCAAGTGATGAAGCATCGCCCGTTGTAAAAGCGGTGGATCGAATTCTTACTCACGCGGATAAAATTCGTAAATTAGAAGTCCGAGCAAATGCAGACACACCTGAAGATGCAATTAGAGCTCGAATTCTCGGTGCACAAGGCGTGGGGTTGTGCAGAACTGAGCACATGTTTCTCGGCCCACGCCGCTCATATGTAGAGCGTTTAGTTTTGGCCGAAAATGAAGACGTACAACGTGGCGTGATTAGCGAGATGGAAGTTTTACAACGCGCAGACTTTGTTGGAATCATGATGGCGATGTCAGGTTTGCCGGTAACTATTCGCTTACTTGACCCACCGTTACATGAATTCCTGCCGCCACTAGCCGAATTAACAGCAAATATGGCTCGAGCTGAAGCACTCAACAGTGAGATTTCAGCCCGAGATAGTGCAGTTTTCGCGGCGGTAAAGCGCATGCATGAATCTAATCCAATGTTGGGGTTGCGCGGTGTGCGTCTTGGGATCTTGATTCCAGAGCTATACAAAATGCAAGTTCGAGCACTCATCCACGCATTAATTGAAGTCCGCAAATTGGGCCATGATCCAAAACCAGAAGTAATGATTCCGTTAGTCGCTACACAACGCGAACTACTTTACTTACGTGAATCTTTGGAAGAGGAAATTAGTAAAACATTTAAGGGAACTGGTCAAAGTGCCACTATTCCAATAGGCACAATGATTGAAACGCCACGCGCTGCAATAACTGCCGAACGGTTAGGTGTCTATGCTGACTTTTTCTCATTTGGTACAAATGATTTAACGCAACTTACATGGGCTTTTAGCCGCGACGATGTCGAATCATCCTTCTTGCCACGTTACCTTGATTTGGAACTCCTCCCTTTTAATCCATTTGAATCACTTGATCAAGCTGGTGTTGGAATTCTGGTTAAGACTGCAACGGATCAAGCACGTTCAATTCGACCAGATTTTAAAATAGGAGTCTGTGGTGAACATGGTGGTGATCCTTCGAGTATTCATTTCTTCCACACGATTGGTCTTGATTATGTGTCTTGTTCCCCTTATCGCGTGCCAGTAGCACGACTTGAAAGCGGTCGGGCGGTTGTGCAAGTACACGGCGTTAATTCAAACTTAACCCTTGGCTAATTTACTTAATTACGTGCCCTGGGATAGATGAAATTAATTTCTTTGTGTAATCCTGCTTTGGATTATTGAAGATTTCTTCAGATTTCCCGTGTTCAACAAAGATTCCATCTTTCATGACATATACATAATCTGAGAGATATCTGATGACACCTAAATCATGAGATACCAAAACAATCGACAAACCCTTTTTGATCAGATCATTGAAGAGACCTAGAAGTTGGGCCTGTGCACTCTGGTCAATTGCAGAAGTTGGTTCATCGGCGATTAAGACACTTGGCTGAGCTGATAGAGCTCGTGCCACGCTGGCTCTCTGACGCTGTCCACCAGACAACTTACTTGGGAATTTTTGGGCGTCGAGATTACTTATACCCATGCTTTCAAGTAAATCCAAGGCGACCTTGGTGGATGTTTTTTTATCAAGGCCTTGGTGCTGGCGAATTGCTTCGGCTACCGCTTTAACTATGCGCATTCGTGGATTCAAACTGCCATAAGGATCTTGGAAAACCATCTGTACTTCTTTACGAAGGGCTCCTTGGTATGTGTTCTTACCGCTTTGAATCGGGGAGCCCATAAATGTTACTGAACCCGATGTAGGTATCTGCAAACCAGAGAGCACTCTGGCAAAGGTTGATTTACCGCTTCCCGATTCACCTACGATTCCAATTGTTTGGCCTTTAGGTAAAACAAAATCTATATGATCAACAGCTTTGATAATGTCACCGTAAGAATCAAAAGTCACAGAAACATCTTTTGCTTCAATAATATTCATTGCTTCACTATCTCGCAATCTCATCATATCGAAGGCAAGAACTTTGATGGTTATTGCCAATAGAAATTAGTGGTAAATCTTGTTTGACTCGGCAAAGATCAGTTACAAAGTCACAGCGCTCTGAGAATCTGCAACCTTCGGGCCAGCTACCAACCGATGGCGGTTGACCATTGATAGTTTTAAGTTCACCTTTTGGCTCGACTAAATCGATTCGAGAATTATAAAGTGCAATTGTGTATGGGTGTTTTGATGATTTAATTGACTTTGATGGGATCTTCTCAACTGTCGTGCCTGCGTGCATCACCACAATATCGTCACAAATTTCATTGATTAGCGGTAAATCATGTGATACCAAAATAATTGAGGTATTGAAATCATTACGAATCTGCTTTAGCAAATCCATAATTTCTGCCTGTACAGTTACATCTAGACCAGTGGTTGGCTCATCGGCAACGATTAATTGAGGTTGCTGGGCAATAGCGCAAGCAATCATGACGCGTTGCTTCATACCCCCGGAAAGCTCATGCTGGTACTGCTTTAAAACAGTCTCTGGGCGGCGAATTTGGACGATATTCAAAAGCTCAATGGCACGTTTTTCAACATCAGCTTTTGGAAAATTTTCATCCTGCTCAATAGCTTCAGCTAGTTGGGCACCAATTGTCATAACTGGATTAGGCCCAGCCAGTGCGCTCTGAGGCACATAACCAATTCGCTTGCCGCGAATATCACTCCAAGTACTTTGTTTGGCAGCCACTAAATCAATTCCATCAAAGACTAATTCCCCGGATGCGATGTAAGCACCACGTCGGCCGAGAGTTCCAACTAGAGAACGACACAGCATGGTCTTTCCTGAACCGGATTCGCCGATTAAACCAATAATTTGTCCGGGTTCAACAATTAAAGTCGCAGAATCCACGATTGAGAGTCTTTTAGTTCGTGTAACGCGGACGTCAATTTTTAGATTTCTAATCTCTAGAAGGTTGTTGGCGGCCACTTACATACCTCTATCTCTTCGAGATATACCTTCAACAATAAATGAGAGCGAAACTGCGGACCAGCATAGAGCCAAGCCGGGGAAAATTACCAACCACCATGATTGGGCTAAATAGGCACGGCCATCAGCGATCATGGATCCCCACTCAGCCATTGGTGGTTTAGCGGCTAAACCTAAGAAAGATAAACCAGATACAACCACGATAACCAAAATAAAATCACTCAGAGCATAAGCCACGGTCTCTGACGATACGTTAGGAGCAATATGCTTTAAAACAATTCGGCGCTTAGAGAAACCAAGCGTTCTTGCGGCTTCAATATAGTTTTGTTTAGATACTACGACAGCACGAGTTCTTGAAATACGGGCATATCTAGCCCAGTTCGTTATCGCAAGAATAATAATTACACTCTTTAATCCGGAGCCCAAGAAAGTCAACATTGCAACTGCAATAATCAATAATGGGAAAGCATTTATTCCATCAATGATTGAACCAACCAAGCTGAGTACATATTTATTCTTAGCCAGACCCAGCAAAATGCCGATTATTGTGCCAATTATCAAGGGAATACTTACACCGAGAAAAGCTACGCCCAAATCAATTCCAACGCTAGAAAAGGTCCTCGTCATAACATCTCTGCCTAGTTGGTCTAAACCAAAAGGATGTTGGAAGCTGGGTGGGCGAAATGGATCGCCGACAAAGGCATCGGATTTGTACTTACCGAAATTAGGAATAAGTATGCCAAGAATGATCATTATTCCAAGCATGAGAATTCCAGAGAATATTCCAAACCCTCCAGGAAGTGAGAGCCACTCTTTAAATTTAGCAATGCGCATTTTCATATTTTCACTCTTCGATCTAACGCATAGGCAATTACATCTCCGATAAAACTTAAGAAAACCGTTATCACTCCAAAGATCAAAAGAATTCCCTGCACAACTGGATAGTCACTAGTGAGAACTGCATTAACCATTTCGCGGCCAATTCCAGGAAGGGTGAAGATAGTTTCTAAGATAACCGTTGCGCCTAACATTGTTCCCATCATGTATGAGAGTAAAACCACTGTAGGGGCTAGCGAAGGTTTCAAAATATAAAACCAGAAAAACTTGCGACGCCCAACTCCTCGAATAATTCCTGTTTCAACGAATTCTTCTTGCTTGGTTTCAACAACTGAACTAAATAGCACGCGAGAAATAACCGAAGTCATAATGAGCGTATTCACGACGACCGGCAACCACAGATATTTCAGATTCTGTGGGAATTGTGGTTCATAACCAAAGACGGGTGACCAATGAACCCGAACTGTAAAGATCAAAATTCCGACCATTGCAATAAAAAAGTTAGGTGTCGCCAAAATAACCGCAGTTATTCCACGGAATGCATAAACAATGGGTGCTCGGCCAGACCAGGCGATTGCAGTCCCAATCGGAATGGAGAGAATTATGGCAAAAATCGTTGAAAAAATAATTAAGTAGACCGTAAGCGGAAGGGTAGATGCAATAATCTCTTTTACACTTCGGCCGGTTTGAAGAGAAACTCCAAAGCTTCCATGCAATAAATCCAGAATATATGTCTTAAATTGATGAAAAATACTGCCGTCTAAATTGAGTTGCTTTCTTAGCTGTTCAATTGCAGCTGCATCCACACCTCCTAATCGAGCCGAAGCCGGATCCCCTGGAATGATGCGCATTACTGCGAAAGAAATAACCATGACCCAAAATCCCACCGAGACTGCCCGGCCTAATCGTCCGAAAACTGTGCGCAGCATCTGATTTTTCAACAAACCTACACACCACCTTTCGCAAATTAGAAACTATGGGATTAGCCAGAAGAGTTAACAAGGTAGTTTCTAATTACCTTGTTAACTCTTCCAACTTTCTAGCTAAGTGCTCTCACACCCAGCTGCCCCTCGAGAACAAATTATTTTCGTTGAGAAAATTAACTTGTTGGTAGCGCAGGATTTGTCGCAATAACAAATTGCAACTGTCCTGGCATAAGTGCTTGAACTAATCCAGGTCCAATAATGCTACCGGATAGATAGAAGCGTGTTCCGACTGGGATAAATGTTGAAAGATCCCAAGCGATTTTTTCAACTTGCGCCAGCTTGTCTTTAATAATTACTGGGCTAGTTGCTGAACCAGCTTCATCAAGCAAACGCTTGGTATCAACAAGAGTGGCATCTGGGATGTTTGCATTTGCTGCCCACACACCACCTGGATAGAACCAGTTACTCAATTGCAGAATTGGAGTTGCGGCATTGTTTCCAAACCACATTGCTTCCCATTCACGCTTATTGATTACACCGGAAATGTTGGTATCTGGAGTAACCATGTTGATGGTTGCATCGATACCAATAAATGCCAAGTTAGCCTTAACGATTGACACTGCATCCTGCCAAAGGACACGGTTTGGTACATCCAAGTTCATCTTAAATCCACTTGGATATCCTGCTTGCTTAAGCAAGAGACGTGCGGCTGCAGTATCTCGAGCACCATTCTTTGGAATAGAGCAGAGGTAGTACTGGTTATTAGTATTGAACTGCATACCGCAGTTCGGACCAGATAGACCATTGAATGCAATGCGCATAATTGAAGCACGGTCAATTGCAAGCGAAATTGCTTGGCGAACGCGCGCATCCTTTAGCGCCTTATTTGGCTGACCGACACCCATGTTGAAAGCCAACATGAAAGTACCAGAGTCTTTAGCCGCAGCTACACGGTATTTAGTCTTATCAAACTTTGTCTGTGCAGCAGCTAATGGAAGCTCCATTACGTAGTCAACTGTGCCTGCTTGGAAAGCGGCAAGTCGAGTATTTGCATCAGGAATAGTTACGACGCGAAGTTCCTTGGTAACTGGCTTTGCCCAGTAATTTGGATTTGCAACCACTACGAATAGATCAGTACCTGGAGTAAATGTCTTGACCATCATTGGGCCAGCACTTACAGGGTTCTTGAAGTATGTGGCTGCAGCTGCAGCAGTGTTTGTTTTTGAAGCTGGGTGAATTCCCATAAATTGTTGCGCTAGTGCAAAGTGGAAGTCAGTGTAAGGAGACTTAAGAGTCCACACCAAAGTGTGATCATCCTTTGCAACAACTTTCTCTACTTTAGCAATATAGGAAGCAGAGGATTTTGAAGTTACCCAACGCTGGAATGAGTTCACAGCATCTGCTGCAACTAATGGAGTTCCATCAGAGTAATTAATAGTTCTCAAAGTTTGCGTTACAGTTAGAAAATCTGAAGAAATAGTTTCTGAGGTAACTAAGTCACGAGCTGGAAATCCATCCGCGTTGAAGCGATACAGTTGTCCTTGGACAATGTAAGCCATCTGGCTCTCGGTGTAACCACCAACTGGAGTCACGGCATCTAGTGAGCCAACTCTTTGCAACGCTGCGTAGGTTACTGAATCACAATCAGCAGTTTTTGCTACAGATTTGAGATTACAGTTTTTTCCTGAAACAGCGTTTGCGGATTGAAGTCCGACGAAGCCGGTAAGGGCAAGAGCGAGGGTTGCTCCAATCGCAATAGCTTTATTCTTGCGATTTATTAGCATGTATTGCCTTTCCTAAGGATTAAACCATCCGGTAAATGGTTAACGGTTTACAGAAGGCTAGGGCAGGCACTCACATAGTTCAAGAGGCTGACCGTATTTTTTGGCAGTTTTTTAAGCCAGCGTTGAGATAGTCACCCCATATGTGTGGGCTATTTGTTGGATATTTTCCCGTAACCCAGCACTGACCGATACTCCTGATACCTCTCTTTTAGCCTTGGTTCTGTGCTCAAATTCCCCGGGCATCAGCACACAATCTGGTTCACCAGCGGTGTGCATAATATTCTGAAATTGCGAAGCCATTGATCGAAACAGTTCAGGCGAAGCAAATCGAGTGGTATCTACGGCCATAAATAAAGTTCCGTTACCAAATCCATTATCGGCAATGGCTGCTGGCATATTTCCAGAGAGGATTCCGGCGGCTAAATCAATCAGGACAGAAAGGCCAGAACCTTTGTGGCCGCCGAAAGCAATAAGTGAACCGCCATCAGTTAAGTCTGCGGCGTTGGTAGAGGGATTCCCATTTTTATCCAATAGTGAACCTGACTCGATAGATTCACCATTCATTCCAGCCAGAATAATTTTGCCAGCTGCCACAACTGCAGTTGAAAAATCTAAAACGTAGTTGTAGTCATCGGCTCCAGGTACCGACCATGCATACGGGTTAGTTCCTAATACCCTTTTAGTCCCCCCGAAAGGGGCAACAATTGGTCCACCGGTATTGCAGAATGCGATTCCCATCATTCCTGCCTGTGCGATTAAATCAACGTATTCACCGAGACGCCCAATGTGGTTCGTTTTGCTTAAAACAACGGTTGCAGTTCCATATTTTTTGGCCATTTCAATAACAGTTTCAGTAGCAAGATAAGAAGCGCTCTGCCCCCAACCCCATCCGCCATCAATTAAAGCGGTAGCTTCTTTAACCCATTCAACTCGAGGGTATGCATTTGGAATTAAATTCCCAGATTCAACCCAACCGGAATATTCTATCAATCTAATAATTCCATGGGAGTCGTGTCCAACTAGATTTGAAAGTACAAGAGATTGAGAAACCGCGCTCGCTAGATCTAGAGGAGCACCCATTCCAGAAATAACCGAAGTAGCTATTTCCACCAAGGTATCTGCTGAATATGTCGTATCGTAACTAGACAAACTTGGCCTCAACTAAGCCTAAATCGCCAAAATCTACGCTCACTAAGTCACCCGGTTGCACAAAGCAATGTCCAGTGCATGTTCCAGTGCTGACAAATTCACCCGCAAAAACACCTCGACCACGTTCACGCACCCAGTTAATCATCCAAGTCAAACTAGTTACCGGGTGCCCCATGGCTTGGATTCCTTGGCCAGATTTTATGTATGAGTCATTTACATACAGATCGATGTTAGCTTTTGGTAAATCTATCTCTTGCCAATCCTTGATTTTATTTCCTACGACAAATGCTGCGCCACCAGCGTTGTCATACATCCCACCAAAATATCCACCAATGCTGTACCAGTCTTCGAAAACAGAATCACCAATTTCAATTACTGGTGCCAATGATTCAATACCCGCGCGTAAGTCGGCTTCGCTGTATGGCTTGTCACGAACTGGAAAATCTTGGCCAAGCTGAAAAGCAAATTCACATTCGCATAAACGATAATTAACAAAAAACTCTGATGGAACTTCTGCGGGACTATTCATAACTGATCTTTTGAAAAGCCGACCAGGTGACGGTTCTGGAATATTTTCAGCTTTTCTCACATCCAAACTTGCTGCGCCAACTTTCCAACCCGCACCTTCCCAACCAAGTGCATACTCCAACTTTAAAATCACTTCTTCCATAGATTTCCACGATCTAGCCCGCAAGCGCTCAGGCATCACTACGGGTGTCCGGGTTTTTCTACCCGTTGAAATTAACTCCAAGACTTCGTCAATTTCTTTCGGGGTTAAATCACTTTCACGCGAAGATGGCACCGAGCCGCCTGGTGGGGTTGGGCCATGTATAAGTCGGCCCCGATCACTCAAATAATCTAATCGAGGCGTATTTTTGTTCGCTCTAATTAATTGGAGGCGCTGAATTTCGTAGGTAGTCATAATTGTTTTATGTTAACAGGGGAAAGTTTGAGCGTATAGAGCACGCCCATGATGAGCGTTAAGCAAGAAGTATAAGATTGGTTCATGGCCGCATACAAAGTCGCAATAATCGGAGCAGGGCCAGCGGGCTATTTTGCAGCGCAAGCTCTGCATAATTCTCAGAACGAAGACCGCGTTTTTGCAATCGACATGATCGAACGCCTACCAACACCGTGGGGTTTAGTTCGAAGTGGAGTTGCACCCGATCACCCAAAGATTAAAACGGTTTCTAAAGTATTTGAAAAAATCGCGGCCGACCCTAATTTTCGCTTGTTTGCTAACGTTGAAATTGGTAGTGATATAACTATTGCCCAGCTTCAAGAAAAATACGATGTTGTCATTATCGCCACAGGTTCATCCCTTGGGAAAAAGCTAGGAATTCCCGGCGAAAATTTACCTGGCTCAATGTCGGCCGCAGAATTTGTCCCTTGGTATAACGCGCATCCAGATTTTGCTGACCACAAAGTTCCACTTGATTGCGACACTGCAGTTGTAATCGGTGCGGGCAACGTTGCAATGGATGTGGCGCGCATGTTGGCACTTGAACCTTCCGAGTTAGATCCCACCGATACTGCCGACCACGCTATCGATGCCTTTAAAACCAGTGCTATTCGCGATGTTTACATCAGCGCTCGCCGTGGCCCTGAACACGCAGCTTTTACTTCTCCCGAACTTCGTGAGCTTCCAAAGCTAGAACACACCAATGTTGTTATTAATAAGCAAGATATCGAAGCCGCACTTATACGTGCCGGTGCCGAACCTGAAAAAGACGTGAAATCTAATCTTGATGCGATGCTTTTAATTGCCGAAACTCAAAAAAGCGCGCACGAGCGCACTATGCGTTTTCTTTTTCAGCACACACCACAGCGAATTTTAGGAACTGATCACGTGGAAGGTGTCCAGTATTCAACGCCGAATGGAGATGTCACGATTAAATGCGGGTTAGTTATTACTGCGATCGGCTACCAAGCTGCCAGCATTGATGGGGTGCCATATGCCAACGGCAAAGTTGTTAATACCGATGGCCGTGTGAAAGAAAATCTTTATGTCGTGGGCTGGGCCAAGCGCGGACCTTCGGGAGTAATCGGCACTAATAAATCCGATGCTGCAACCGTTATTGAATTAATCGTTAGCGATTTGAAAGCCCCCAAGAATGCCGGCGATATTTCCGATCTGCTTACGAATCAAATCGTTATTGATCAACTTGCCTGGCAGAAAATCAATGAAGCCGAAGTTGCTGCAGGGCAGCCATTGGGTAAACCGCGCGTCAAGCTTCTGCGCAAAGCCGATTTCCTCAAAACCTCTCAGATTTAATTCAGCCTCGCTCAGGTTCACCTTATGGGTGAATATCTGATCACAAATACCTCTCTATTGGGTTACATCTAGGGGTTAATAGTGGGAGAATTTATGAATGAGGGAGTTAACCCCTGATTTGTAGTAACAAATTCCCTCAGGAGGCGCTAGATGTTTAGCAAAAAACCGCGCCAAAACCTTCGCGCTAAAGTCCGAGCGCTTTTAACTTTTGCATTACTTACGCCATTCTTATTGGTATCAATAGTTGTTGCACCGAGTGCGCATGCCTCGGTTACCTATCTATGTTCAACAGCAGCCCCTACGAAACAAGCAGATATGAGTGGTTGTAAAACTGGAACTCTGACGGGAACTTTAAAAGCTACAAATTCTTATGCTCAATCATCTGGAAATTTTTCTATGTTTGTCCGCGTTGGCTACACCTCAGGAAGTACATATGTTGGCACTCTACCCACTTGGACAATCTCCGGTGCATCGGGAATTTCAGTCACTTCATATTCGAATGCTTATTGTACAAACAATACATATACAGCAACCACCGCGAACACTTTTTGTGCCCAAGTAACAGGAACGAACGTTTCATCCGGTAACAACTCTGTCACAGTAACGGCGACTTATAAATCGTATAGAAGCGGCGCACAGACAGCAAGTACGGCTCTCACCCAAGTCCTTTCTTTTATCGTTTCAGCTTCCTATGGACCCGCATCAAAATTAGGGCTTAAGTCGGCCACTCCCTCAACTTCAGTCGCAACTTCCGGTGCAGCCTTAACTGTCCAACCAGTTGTCTATGTTCAAGATGCATCCAGCGTTACCGTCGGCAATAGCAGTGCATCGGTTGTAGCAACAATTTCATCGGGCGGTTACTTAAACGGAACATTAAATGGAACCGCTTCACAAACTGCCGCATCAGGTATTGCAACTTTTACTGGGATGACAGTAGGCGGAACAGTTGGACAAATTTACACAATTACTTTCACTTCTGGTGTCCTTACTAGCACCACCGCAAGTGTGACAATTACAGCCCCAGGAACACCTTCTGAATTAGTGATCTTAACTCAGCCTGCTGGAGGAACGAGTGGATCTGCCCTTGGCACTCAACCAAAAATACAACTTAAAGATGCGGCTGGAAATATTGTTACCAGCAATAACACAACTGTAGTAACCGCTGCTATTAAAAGTGGATCTTCTGGCACGCTCACGGGGACCGTGACCGCAACTGCATCTTCTGGCGTAGCAACTTTTACATCTATTGTTTTAACCTTAGCTTCAGGAAGTACATACCTAACATTCACTACCGCAGCAGGATTAACATTTAACTCTAATTCCTTAACAACATCAGGTTCAGCACAATTATTAGTTTCGAAACAAGCTGCAGTTGGTGGATCTTCAGGCTCTTTATTTGCCACCCAACCATGGATTGCAATTGGTGACGCTAATAGTGGCACGGTTTCAAGTAGCACTGCCACGGTTACAGTGTCTGCATCATCGGGTTGTACTTTAACTGGAACATTAACTGCTACTGCAGTTGCTGGAATTGCAAAGTTTACAAATTTAATATGTACAGGAACAGCCGGTTCAACATATACGTTAACTTTCACATCTAGTCCTTTAACGCAGGTTCAACAATCAATCACTTTGCCTACAACAGCCACAAAAATTGTAGTAACATCGTCGCCACAAGCTTCAATATCAGGCTCTACATTTACAACACCGGTAGTTATTCAAGTTCAAGATTCTTTAAGCCGGCTTGTTACTTCTAGCGGTAGTTCAATCTCAGTGGCTATCACTTCTGGATCTGGCGGAACACTTGGTTCAAGTAGCGCGGTTACACCTACAAACGGCCAAGCAACATTCTCATCCTTAACTCTTGCAGGTGTGGTAGGAACTTCTTACACACTTACTTTCACGCAAGGTAGTTTTACTACAACCACCACGGCATCCGTTGCTGGATTTGGATCAGCTTCAGCGTTAGCCACAACCTCGGCCATCTTTGATCCATCTACTAATGGAGAACTTCTTAGTGGCCAACCAGTCATTCAAGTTGTCGATTCCGCTGGAAACGTAGTAACAAATTCCACAGCTTCTGTAAGAGTGAGCCTTCCTTCTGGTTCGAGCGGCTCCATAGGCGGAACAACTACCGTCTCGGCAGTTAATGGAGTTGCCACGTTTACAGATCTCACTTTTTCCGGATTGGTTTCACCGACAACATATACGGTGACGTACTCTTCATCAGGACTAACTTCAGCCACTACTTCAGGCATCACAGTTGATCCTGGCACCGCTACAAGCTTGGTCGTAGCGACCCAACCGGCTAACTCAATAACTGGCTCTTCAATAGCGACGCAACCAGTAATCAATATCGTAGACAGCAGCGGCAATATCGTAAATGTTTCTGAGGACGTTTCGGTAGCCGTAAATTCATCTAATAGCAATGCAACACTATCATCCGGACTAACCACAATTACTACAGTTGCAGGTGTTGCAACATTTACCGGCCTTGTCCTTACTGGATTAGTCGGCAATTATAAACTTGATTTTTCAACTGCTAGCTTCTCTGTCACCAGCTCACAATTTGCATTAAGTGCAGGGGCAGCTACAACCGGAGCATTTACTACTCAGCCATCAACAACTGCTATTAGTGGATCTGCACTTGCAACCCAACCTGTCATTAAAATCGTTGATGCAGGTGGTAACACGGTCACTAGTTTTACGGGAAATGTTGTTGCATCGATCGCAACGGGTAGTGGAACACTCACTGGAACAACCACCATTGCAGCCGTTGCAGGTGTTGCAACCTTTACTAATTTAGTTATTACAGGAACCGCCGGTGCTTTCACATTGACCTTTACCCCAGCGGCATTAACTGCCGTTACATCCAATAACGTCACTATCTCTGCTGGTGCTGCGAGCAAACTCTCTATTTCAACTGCATCAGTTGGAACTGCGTCAGGCGCAGTATTTACAACACAACCGCAAATAACATTATTAGATGCTGGTAATAATACAGTCACTGGTACAACCCCAGTCATCACCGCTCAAATTACCCAGATAGGTGGCTCTGGTTATTTAATAGGAACAAGTACTGCAAGTGTTACCTCTGGTACGGGTATTGCAACCTTCAGCGGTTTAGGAATAACTGGAACATCGGGTCAAACGTACACAATCACTTATTCTTCACCAGGAGTAAGTTCCGTAACAGCTACAGTTACAGTAACAACT